>JFJP01000362.1_pt1 | contig 10987 bp, 5 predicted proteins | sample 431651 | NCBI WGS metagenome assembly JFJP01 (sample SAMN02602958, study PRJNA72255) | Microbial mat metagenome, whole genome shotgun sequencing project. | biome: fresh water; feature: sink hole; material: water; isolation source: purple microbial (photo- and chemosynthetic) mats found in...
CCCTTCTTCGAGTCACAGCCCTGGCGGGCGCTCTGCTCCTGCCCTGCGTGGGGGCCCCGGTGGAGCCCGCAAAGGGTCCCTCTCCCTCGGCGGAACTCACCACGGGGCAACGCTGGCTGGAGCATTTCGAGAAAGACCTGCTGCCCTTCTGGAACCTACCAGACGCCTGGGGCGAGCCTCGGGGGAATTTCCCGACCTTCCGCTGCAACAACGGTCATCTCCCAGCTCCAACAGGTCCCTGCCCAGAGATTTCCAACGCACCTGGTTGGATCAAGGAACAATCGGGACGGGACTATGTCCGGATGAAATCCCGACAGACCTACTTTTACGGCGTGGCCTACCACCTTACGGGTGATCCGAAGCTGCTGACGCTGGCCCGGGACGGCGTGACCTACCTGCGGGAAAACGCTCTGGAAAAAGAGACGGGTAGTGCCATCTCCTATTGGGAAAAGGGTGTGGCAGGTCCACCACTCCTGCAACGCACGAGCCAGGATCTGGCCTATGCCCAGCTGGGGCTGGCGATGTACTACTACCTCACCCGGGACGAGGCGGTGCTGGCGGATATCCTGAGGCTGAAGAACCACATCTTCAGCCACTACTGGCAGACCGAGTGGGGCATGCTCAGGTGGGTTGCCCAGGATCCCGGGGGCGTTGAGGATAAGCGCCAGGAGCTGGTGGCCCAGTTGGATCAGATCAACGCCTACATGCTGCTGTTGGCGCCCATCCTACCGGAGCCCCACCAGACCCAGTGGAAGCAGGATCTGGTGATGCTGGCCAAGGTGATGATCGAAAAGTACTTTGCCCCAGAGCACCATCTCTTTTGGGGTTCGCTCCACGAAGCCAACGCGAAGGCACTGGGCTCGCGGCATACGGATTTTGGTCACACCGCCAAGGCTCTGTGGATGATCGAGCGCATCGGCAGACTCACGGGCGACCAGGGTCTGGTCGAATTTGCCACCCGGGAAGGGGCCGAAGTCCTGAAGAAGGCCTACCTTGCTGATTCCGGGTCCTGGGGTTCGCGGCTGCGGGGCGATGGCACGTTGGACATCCACAAGGAGTGGTGGATCTACGCGGAGCTCGACCAGACCGCTGCGACCCTGGCCCTCCATGATCCTGTCCAGGGTCGTTTCCTCCCGAAGACTTTCGCCTATTGGCTGCGGTATCTGGTGGATCCCAAACAGCACGAGATCTATGGCTGGGTGAATGGGCGAACCCACCAGGGGGGTGGAGATCCCAAGATCCACCACTGGAAGAGTGGCTATCACTCTGCAGAACACGCGCTGGTGAGTTACGCCACCTCCCAAGCCCTGCTCGGGAAGCCGGTGACGCTCTACTTTGCCTTCCAGGATTCTGGGGCGAAGGCCCGGCCCTATTTCTTCTCCGGCAGGGTCGTGAAGCGGGAAAGGGCTCCCCTCCCGGGGTTTTCAGGGCGAAAGAAAATCAAGATCAGGTTCGCCGAGCTGCGCTAATAACGATTTGCATTCAAAGAAGAAAATTCACCACGGAGGCACGGAGGACACAGACGTGATGTCCGGGCTTTGCCTGGACATCACGTGGGGGTCAAAGGGGGGACATCGCGACCGCAGGGAGCAGGCGGTCCTCCCTTTCATGGCAGAGGGAAAAAGGATCATGGGAGAACATGCCATACCCAGCCTTGCAGTCCTCGAATCATTTCTCCGTGTTCTCAGTGCCTCAGTAGTGCATTTAGCTTTTTGACCGCTACTTGGTATGAGGGGCACCGCGTATGGAATATGCTCCACCCCTTTCCAGGATCCTTATCGCTTGAAAATGGCCGAGGTCAGGGGAGCCACGGTCACCGTCCTCCCGTCCAGACTGAGGGTCACGCCGGTGGGCGAAGGGATGGCCGTGAGCCCTGCGGAGGCTCCGTCGGCCAGGAGCAGGGCTGTGCTTAGATCACTGTCCACCGGGAAGCTGTGGGGTGCGGCATCCGCATTGTGGAGCACGTAGTAGGTTCCGGTGCCGTCGGTGGACACCGACTTATAACCGAAGGCGAGGGTGGTGTTGCCGACGCCGCTGGGCAAGAGGGTGGCCAGGTTCGTGGCCACGGAGGCATCTGGGAGCCGGAAGGCATTGGTGGCCTTGCGAATGCCAATCAGCCCTTGGGTGTATTTGTAGAGCTGGTAGCCGTTCTGGGCGGTGTCGTAGTTGGTGAAGCCGCCACCCGCGGGATCATCTGAATAGACGGTGGACCACTTGACCATGTTGATGGCGTCGGAGGCATTGTAGGAATTGTCGACAAAGGTACGCGTACCATTGGATTTGGAATTTGCGGCCCCGCTGGTGGTCTCCTTGGTGCGGAACATCTCGTCGCCGGCGTGAAGGAAGGCCACTCCCTGGGACGTCAACAGGACGGAGTGGGCCACCTTGGCGCGCTTCAGGATCCCCTCGTCGCCACTCACAGTCTTGGGCGCGTTGGTGGCGAGAGCCAGCACGTCATAGAGGCAGAGATTGTCATGGCAAGTGAGGTAGCTGATAACGTTGTTGGAGGAGCCTGGGGTGAAGCCATTGGTGGGAAGCCCCGCGATGTTGGCAAAGAGGTTGGCCGGACTCTGGGCCGCGCCTGACAGGAAGGCCGAGGCGCCATCGGACGGATAGCCGTTCTTGAAGATGTTTCGGTAGCTGTCCGAGAACATCGCCACGTTCTTGCCCAGGAATTGCGCTGCGTTGCCTTGATCGGCGCCGGTGGTGGCATTGCCGTTGTAGTCCGTGGCAGGGCCCGTGTAGTAGTTTCTCCAACCCTCTCCCAGGAACACGGCCCTGGGATTCAGGTCCGTGGCCGCCCTGTAGGCCGCCAGGATGGTCTGCGTATCGGTGACTCCCATGAGATCGAAGCGGAACCCGTCGACCTTGTAGTCGCGCACCCACTGGACGACGGAATCCACGATGAGCTTGCGCACCATCTTGGATTCGGATTTCACGTCATTGCTGCCGGCTGCGTTGTTGCTGCTGGCCCGGTAGTAGTAGCCCGGGATGAGGCTGTTGCCCAGGACATTGTTGTTGGCAGTGTGGTTGTAGACCACGTCGAGGATTACGCCCATGCCCTGCTTGTGGATCTCGTTCACGAGGGTCTTCAGCTCGTTGATCCGTGCGGCGGGATCATCGGGGTTGGCGGAGTACATGCCCGTGGGCGTGAAGTAGTTCTGGGGGTCGTAGCCCCAGTTGTAGTTGGCGCCAGAGGTCTGGCTTGCGTTCAGCTCTCGGGTGCCGATCTTGGTCTGGTCGTAGGTGAAGTTCTGGAGGGGGCAGAGCAACTGGATGTGAGTCACGCCCAGCTTCTGGATGTGGGGGAGCATGTCCGCTAGGGCCTTGAAGGTGCCCCACTGATGGCCTGAGCCCGCGAAGCTCAGTGCCGGATCCACCGTGAGATCCCGGACTCCCGCCTCGTAGACGATGGCATCGCGGTTGGAACTGAAGGTATAGGGGGCGAGGGTGGAGCCATCCATGCCCTTCATCTTCGAACCATCGAAATAGTGGGAAGCCCCCGCATAGGGTGTCCATCCACCGTCCGGAGAAATGGCTGCAGGGTCGAGAATGGCCCCCTTGCCCTTATCATCTCCGGCAATAGTGTTGGCCCCGGCCCGGACCCACTTCGCCATGGACCGGGCGTAGGGATCGAGCACGTAGGTACCCCCTACGTTGTAGACGTAAAAATGCTGGGAGGGAATGGGCGCCGAGGCGCTGGACCAGAGGCCGCCTGTGCCCTTGGTCATGGGGATGGTGGTGGCCGGAGCGGTGAGGGCATCGTTCCAGTTGGTGTACAGATTCACGCTGACCGTTGTGGCCAAGGGGTTCCAGTAATTGAAGGTGACGTTGGAACCGCTGACGACGGCGCCCAGCGCCGTACTCGGCACATTGTAGTAGGCCGGGTCTGGGGTAGGGGTGGCACTGGGATCGCTGTCGATGGCGATCGAGTTGGTGGCGGCGGGTGCAGAGGCGCCACCGCCACCGCACCCCAGGAAGCCCAGGGTGATCGTGAGGATCGAGAGACCGGCCAAAAGACCTCGTGTCCGGCCCCTGGGGGTCTGGGTGAAAAGGCGAGATAGCCTGTGTGACCGGTTGCAAAAGTCGGCAGATTGCAATCCATGTTTGATCATGATGGCCTCCAGGGGTGCAGAGAACTCAGAAAGGGGGGCTCGCAGATGGGTGCGTGCCGGAAATCGAAACCACCGCGGACCGGAAAGCCCATGCGACAGGTGCGATGGGCCCAAGCATCCGTGCGAAACGAAAGGCTGTCAACGGGGGGCAGCCCCCAGGGTGGACCCCTCAACGAGACTCACGGGTACCACCTTTTGGCGTACAGAGTTCTTCTCGATGGCTGCTAGGGCCAGGGAGACTGCCATGTGGGCAATGGCTGGAATGTCCTGGCTCACAGAAGCGAGGCCAGGGTAGAGCTCGACCAGGCCATCAAAGCCGAGCACCGAAACTTCCCTGGGGACTGCGACTCCGAGATCCTCTAAGGCTCCCAGAGCACCTACGGCCATTTCATCGGTGGCGCAGAACACGCCGGTGGGTCTTTGCCCTTGCTGCCAAGCGCTGCGCATCAGGCGATAACCGCCCAGTACAGACCCATCCCCCAGGGCCATGGTGTACTCGAGATTTTTCAAGCCGGAAGCGGCGAGTCCAGCCTCGAAGCCGTTGGCGCGTTCCTTGGCCCACTGAAGATCATCCCCCTGGCTCAGGTGAAGGAGGCGTCTGTGGCCCAGGGCCAGCATCCGCTCCGCTGCCAAATGCCCGCCTCCCATGTCATCGGGTGCCACACAGGAAATGCCGGGATAGTGTCCGATGAGCACTGCGGGGAGGTGGCGGGCTGCCAGGGCTGCCAGGCGATTATCGATGTCGGCGCAGTGGAACATGAGCACGGCATCGAAGCGCCGTCGCACGTGTGTGATGTCCAAGGGCAACTCGATGAACTGGGTGGCCCGCACCTGCATCTCGTGCAGGAGGGCCCGCCAGATGAGATTGAAGTAAGGTGAGAGGCGATTGGCCCCGGCTCCGACCCAGATGCCCAGGGTGTGCTTACTGCGCATGGACAACTCCCGGGCCACAGGATCTGGAACATAGTCGAGGCGTTTCATGACCTCCAGCACATTCATGCGAGTCTTGGCGGCGACTGTTGACTTCCCGTTGATGACCCGGCTGACGGTCCCCTTGGAAACAGCGGCCTGACGGGCGATTTCAGCGATGGTGATCTTCATGGGAAGGCTTTCTGGAGGGTCCAGGATGTCCGTTTCAAGGTGGGGCCAGGATCAAAACTGGGAGCCCATCGGGTGACTATTTGAGTATGCAAAAGAACAACGCCGCCTGAAGCCGGGTGATTACACCCATCATTAGCCTTCCGACTCCCGTCATGTCAATGCTGCGATTTTGTAATCGGTTTCAATCATAGGGAAAGCCTTGTTTTATTGGATTTGAATAGTGATAAAACGGCATGAAAAAAAGAGTGTTGACAAGGTTCCCGGCAATGGACAACCATTTCCAAGCTCATTGCAACCGGTTTCATTTCTCAGGCGCGAGTCCACCTTTGCTCCCCCCAGGGGTATCGGATTGGGTTGGTTTTTTTCTGAATGACTGCAACCGGTTTCATCTCGACACGATTCAAATGCCCAGAACGCGAATCCCGTATCCCGGTCCCCTCATTGCGGACCCGGCCACCCCCAGAAAGGAACGATTAGCCATGACCGTGCGGCGACAGGGTGCAGATCCATTGACCCCAGCCGAGTGGTGGCGTGGTGCCGCTATCTATCAGATCTACCCCCGGAGTTTTCAGGACACCAATGGCGATGGCATCGGGGACCTCCCTGGGATCACGGCCCATTTGCCCTATATCGCTGAGCTGGGGGTTGAAGCCATCTGGATCTCGCCCTTCTTTACGTCACCCATGATGGATTTCGGCTATGACGTGTCGGACTACCGAGGTGTGGATCCAATCTTTGGCACGCTGGCAGACTTCGATCGGCTTGTGGGGGAAGCTCACCGGCTGGGGCTCAAGGTGCTCATCGACCAGGTGCTGTCCCACACTTCCGACCAGCACGCCTGGTTCCGGGAGAGTCACCTGGATCAGGAGAACCCGAAGGCCGATTGGTACGTGTGGGCCGATGCACGCCTGGATGGTACGCCCCCCAATAACTGGCTGTCCGTGTTCGGTGGTTCGGCCTGGACCTGGGACCCCCGGCGCCGCCAGTATTACCTGCACAATTTTCTGGCTTCCCAACCCGATCTGAACTTCCATCACAAGCCCGTGCAGGACCAGCTCCTCGAGGAATGCCGTTTCTGGCTCGAAAGGGGCGTAGATGGTTTCCGCTTCGACGCCTGCAATTTCCATTTCCATGACCAACGCCTGCGCAATAACCCACCGGCGGGCGCTGGTGCCCCGGATGTTTCCACGGTGCGCCCGGGGAACCCTTATGGCTTCCAGATTCATAAACATGACAAGAGCCAGAAAGACAATCTGCCGTTCTTGAAGCGCTTGCGCAGACTGATGGACGCCTACGGAGCCATGAGCGTGGGGGAGATCGGCGATGAGGATGCGTTGGCGACCATGGCCCAGTACACCGCTGACGATGACAAATTGCACATGGCCTATGGCTTTAGCCTACTGACGGACGAGTTCGGTGCCGACCGGATTCGAGGCGTGGTTGAGGCCTTCGAAAAGCGGATCAAGCCCCTGGGGGGCTGGGGGTGCTGGTCCTTTTCCAATCACGACTGCGTGCGGGTGGCCACCCGCTGGGGCCAGGGCATTGGGAGCCCCGAATTCCCGAAGGTGCTCCTCGCGGTTTTGGGTGCCCTGCGGGGCAGCTTTTGTATCTACCAGGGTGAGGAGTTGGGGCTCACGGAGGCCGAGGTTCCCTTTGATCGCCTCACCGATCCCTATGGCATCGCCTTCTGGCCGGACTTCAAGGGCCGGGATGGTTGCCGCACACCCCTTCCCTGGACCTCGGAAACACCTCACGGCGGCTTTTCCACGGGGAAACCCTGGCTTCCTGTAGCTTCAGAGCATCTTGCCCAGTCCGTGGCGACCCAGTGCCAGGATGGCGCCTCGGTGTTGAATTTCTACCGCACCTTCCTGGCTTGGCGCCGAGCTCACCCCGCGCTTTACACCGGGGACTTGCGCTTCCTTAAATCTGAACCGCAGGTGCTGGCCCTCCGCCGTGAATTGGGCACCGAGCGGATCGTTGCCGTGTTCAACCTGGGGCCTAAACCCGCGGAATTCCTCCTGCCGGTGGGCACCCGAGCCCTTCCAGGACACGGCCTCCAGGAATCCCGCTTAGTGGGTCGGGTCTTGCACCTTCCCTCCTGGGGCGGCTTCTTCGGCGCCATTCATTGAATTTTTCTTCGGCCTTCCATGACGGAACGGCTTTTCCTCAACCGTATTACAACCTCAGCCGCTATGCGGCACTACCAAGGAGGCAACACAATGAAATGCAAGAGTCTTCTCCAGGCCGCACTGCCCATGGCTCTGGCATGCGGACCCATGTTCGCCCAGGATGTTTTCGAACTCCATGGCTACGTGCGCGCTGGTGTCGGTCGTTCCTCCAACGGTGGCGAGCTTGCGAGCTTCTACCTGCCGGGCTGCATCAACAACCCTTCCGGTGGTCCGGGCTATCGCCTTGGGAATGAGCAGGACAACTACCTGGAACTGGCCATGGATGTGCGGGCCTACGAAAAGGGAGAGACGAATTTCAAGCTCCACTTCCGTCCCACCTTCCGTCAGTGGAATGATGCGCGGGATGCCAGCGTGGATGCCGGTGGAAATGTGGACAACTCTCACTCCGCGACCCAGAACCAGATGGTATTTCTGCGAGAAGCCTGGGGCGAGGTAAACGGTGTCCTCGGCAGTTCGGATCTCCTCAAGGATGCCACCCTGTGGGCGGGCCGCCGCTTCTACCAGCGCCACGATTCCCACATGCTGGACTTCTACTACTGGAACAACAGCGGTGATGGCGTCGGCATCGAGAACATTAATGTCGGCCTCGGCAAGCTTAGCTATGCCTATATCCAGGCCGACCGCAACAACGTTGATGGCGGCTGGAATGGTGGTCTGTCGGGCGGAGCCCATTTCCCGGGCACGGTCCAGTCGGATGTTTACAACTACAACGGTAAGGTGGTCGTGGGCTCCCATGACTTCCGCTGGTCGGGCCTTTCGCCGTGGCAAGGGGCCTCCTTCACCTTCGGATTCCAATACAACGAACCTAGTGTCCGGAAGAATACGGGTTCCGACGCATTCCGAAACATTGGCCGCCGCTTCCACCTTGAGTACCAGCAGTCCAACATTCTCGGGGGCGACAACAAGGTCTACATCACCAAGGGCGATGGCTCCACCTTCTGGAATTGGTACAACCCCGAGGTGAACACCAAGAACAACTGGTGGATGGTGATGGACAACTTCTTCATCCAGCCCACCAAGGAGTTTGGGATGGGGTTGGTTGCGCTCCACCGGGTCCAGAACGAGGATTCCTCTCAGCCCGGCCATCGGGACATGATCTGGGATTCCATCGGCGTTCGGCCGGTCTGGTTCTTTACCAAGCACATCAGTCTGGCCGCGGAAGTGGGCTATGACCGTTTCAAAGTGAGCGGCGATGGTTCCCCCGCCGATGGGCAGAACCGCAGCATGCTCAAGAAAACGCTGGCACTGCAGTTCAGCCCTCAGTCCAGCTGGTGGTCGCGCCCTGTGCTGCGCCTCTTTGTCACCCGGGCGAATTGGAACAAGTACGCCACGGCTTGGGGCAGCCCAAGTGCTCTTGGTGTGTTCAGTGATGCCCAGGCTCAGGCCGGCACCACCTTTGGTGCCCAGATCGAGGCTTGGTGGTAGTAGAAACCTTCCAGGGGGGCTCGCTCCGCGAGTCCTCCTGGGATTTTTTATGTCTCTCACGTTCTGCCCGACTCGCATGCTGAGGCTGCATCATCCGATGAAAACCGTAATGAACCTGCACGTGGTCCTCCTCCTCTCCGCGCTTGGGGTGGGGTTGGGATGCACGAGCGGTAAGCCTGCGGTCCTCGCCTATCCCGCTGATACCACCACCATCGCGCCGGGCCAACAGATGGAAAACCCGTCGGATTGGTACCGCGATGCTGTGGTGTATCACGTGTGGGTCAAGGCCTTCGCCGATGGCATCAACAACGATGGCATCGGCGATTTGCCCGGCCTCCAGGGGCGCCTCGACTACCTTCAGACCCTGGGCATCAATACCATCTGGCTCTCCCCCATCTTCGAGTGCAGCTACAAGGGGGAGAACATGCACGGCTACGATACGGTGGACTACTACGCCATCAATGATCGTTTCGGCCAGAGGCGGGATCTCAAGAATCTGATCGACGCGGTCCACGCCAAGGGCATGCGCATCCTGTTCGATTTCGTGCCCAACCATACTTCCACGGCCCATCCCTGGTTCAAGGGTGCGGCCACACGCGGCTCCTGGTACCTCTGGCAGAATGCTCTGCCGGGTGGGTGGGGCTTCCCTTGGGGCGGGGGCTCCTCCAGCGATGTCTGGAAACCCGGGGCCAACGGCTATTTCTACACCTCTTTTGGTACGGACTCGCTGGCCGACCTCAACTGGTACAACCCTTCCGTGGTCAGCGAACTCCAGGAAGTCCAACGCTACTGGCTGGACCGGGGTTTCGATGGCATGCGGGTGGATGCGGTGCGGTATCTCTGCGAGACAGGCCCCGGCCAGGCCGCCGATCAGCCCGACACCCACGCCCAGCTGAAGGCATTCCGCACGGTGTTGGATGAGTTCGCGACCGGCAATAGCCATCCCCATCCCGATAATGATCCCGCGAAGCGCAGCGTGAAGATGATGATCGCCGAAGCCTGGACCAACGATGCGCCCGGCATCGCGCCCTATTACGGCAACGGCTCGGACGAATTCAATCTGTGCCTGGATTTCAGCGCCCCTTGGGCCATCCACAACGCGATCAATGGGGCGGATGCGACCCAGGTGACCAATCTGTGGGACTACGAAAAGCAAAACTATCCGGCGGGATATCGCTCTGCGACCTTCGATTCGAACCACGACAACCTGATCTCGCGTCCAGGTACGCTGTACGGGGGACAGAGGAACAAGATCATCCTGCACGCAGCCCTCAATATCCTCTCGCCGGGCACGCCCATCATTTACTACGGCAACGAAGTGGGGATGGTCGGCGCCTCAGGAGCGGACCTCAACCTGAGGAAGCCCATGGATTGGGCGGCCGCGAGTGCCCAGGTCGCCCAGCCGGAATCGATCCTCAGTTGGTGCAGATACCTGATCCAGGCCCGGCGCACCTACCCGGCTCTGCGTGGCGGCTATTTCAGGGTGGACACCGTGGAGGGACCATCGAAGGCGCTGGTCTATCGGATGAACGCCGGGACCGAAAATTTGCTCATAGTGGCGAATCTCACGAGTGCTGTGCAGTCTGTGACCCTGCGGGATTTGGCGGGCCACGGCCTCGGCGCCGATGCCCCGGTTCAGTCCGTGATCGGGGATTTGAAAGGCGAAAATTCGCTTCGCGGGAGCCAGTATTTCGCTAATAATCTGCCGCCGTACGGGCTCCGGGTCATCTATGCTTCGGGCGGCGGCTTCCAGACGACCCTGCACGGGGACCTTCAATAACCTTCACCTCACAGCCTCATCGGGACGCACCCACATGGCCAATCTTGAATTCAAGGCGCTGCGCAAATCCTACGGCGAGGTTCCGATCCTGCACGGGATTGACCTGGAGATTCAGGACGGCGAGTTCATCGTCTTCGTGGGGCCTTCGGGGTGCGGCAAATCCACGCTACTTCGCTGCATTGCGGGTCTGGAGGAGATCACCAGCGGCGAGCTTTTCATCGGAGAAAAGCTCGTCAATGAGGTGCCCCCCTCCAAGCGCGGCATCGCCATGGTCTTCCAGAGCTATGCCCTCTACCCCCACATGACCGTGAGCGAAAACATGGCCTTTGGCCTCAAGCTGGCGGGGCTGCCCAAGGGCCAGATCGCCTCTGCCGTGG
>JFJP01021127.1_pt1 | contig 10987 bp, 8 predicted proteins | sample 431651 | NCBI WGS metagenome assembly JFJP01 (sample SAMN02602958, study PRJNA72255) | Microbial mat metagenome, whole genome shotgun sequencing project. | biome: fresh water; feature: sink hole; material: water; isolation source: purple microbial (photo- and chemosynthetic) mats found in...
GTACACCCCCGCGTAACGGTTCATCAGCCACAGGATGTAATGGGGCCAGTTCCCACCGTTTGCGTCCGTCTCTGGTGGCTTGCTGGTCCCGATGATCTTGGAGATGTCGCCCAGGTCACCGGCGGTCAGCGGCTCGTCGCCGCCGAAGTGCCCGAAGCAGACTCGCAGAGTGGGAAAGACATCCAGCCATTTACGCCAGAAATGCGGATCACTCCTAGCTCCATCGCTCTCGTGGAAGCAGAACCCTGTGCTGTTGCAATGCGTAAGAAGTGGGATCCCCAGGTCAGAACAGTACTGGAAAAGTGATCGAAGTGATTCCTGTTCAATGTCGTAGCCCAAGGACGGGTAGAACTTAGCACCGACGAAACCGAATTGTTCCACCCCTTCGCGCAGGAAGTCGAAGTGCTTGCTGCGCAGTGGATTTACAGCGATAAATGGCAGAATCCGCCCAGGGAATGCAAGAGCGGCGGTGGCGGTGTCCTGCATTTGCTGGCGGAACAACGCATCGTCGGCGTCACCGCCATCTGTGATGTCCATCATGAGTGCGACAGAAGTTGTGCCAGAACCGGACAGCGTCATCAGGCGAGACGTCACTGCGTCGATGCTGGGAAGGAATCCCGTGGCGAGGAAGTCAACAATGTCCGACAGTGATGTCTTGGAGGCGTCCTCCTCTGCGTCCGGAGCAATGGTGGTATAGAGCCTGCCCAGAAGGGCCTGCAGGGCTTCGGCTGCTACCTGGTTGAGGCCTTCTGTGTCGAGGATTTTGAATTCCTCTGGGATCTGGCACTTCAACTGCTGAAAACCGTCCGAACTGCAGATAGCCCGCAGTAATTCGCGGCCAACGGCCGAAGAGTCGAGATCCTTGCTGGTCAATAGCTTTAGAATCAATTCCTCGACCGCTTGCGTGACGTAATCTGGCAGGTGTTCGAGACGTAGTCGGTTCAGCAGTGTTCCGACTGTGCGCTCGGTTAGCACCGAGCGCAGATTGAAGATGTGGCCATGGCTGTTGACGTCCATAGATGCCTTCTGCGCAGTTCCGATTATGAGTTATGTCGCTGAACGGAATCGTGAGTGGCCTGGGTTGCGATGGCCTCCGTGTGGGCCAGGCGCCAAGCCTCGACGCGCTGCAGCATGCCGGCGGCGGTCAGGCGGTCCTCGCTGGTCGCCTGTGGATGGCAGGCCGAGCGCATCCAGGTTCCGATGGCCCAAGTAGTCAACTTGGATTCCTCAAAGCGACCGGCGAGGTCAGCCAGGGCCTTCGCCGGCTGTGCATTGCGTTGGGCTTCAGCTATGAACCGATCCGGATAGACCTGAAGCGTCGGAACCGCCAAGCGTAGGCGGCAAGTTGCCAGACCATCATCGGCCTTTCCGGTTTGCTCGGGGCCCTGGACCTGGGTGCCGGTGAATCCGGCGTTGGCGGTCGAGCGGGAGCGGGAGTCAAAGACATCGCTGACGCTGGCCTGATCATCAACGACGCCGTTCACCTGCGATTTCTGATGAGACTCATGCGTCACCTGAATCGTAACGGCTTCGATCGATACCGAGCGGATGCGAGCTGCTTCGGCTAGCGCATTTTCAACAGCGCGAGCGTGGGCGTCTGCCGAATCGCGCCCTTGGCCGAAGCCAGGGACTAGAAGCAGGGCGCCTACTTCCTCGACGGCGTTGAAGTCGGGTGCAGACGGCAAGGCCGGGCGCACGGGGGGGCCACCACAGGCAGACAAGAGCAGGAGCGTGGGCAGGAGGCAAGGGCGCATGGCTAAGGTGTGGACTGGGCAGCCATACGGACCCCAAGGACCTGGATCTGAGAGTTCGGGTGGTTCGCTCCGCGGTCCGCAGACCGGCAACCCTCATCGTTGCTGTTCCAGTGGCCGCCCCGGCTCACCCGCATGGAACTAAAGCCGACTCCGCGAGGATTGGTGGCAGCGCCTGCAGGATAGGCAGCATAGTAATCTGAGCACCACTCCTCGACGTTGCCGTGCATGTCGTAGAGGCCAAAGGCGTTCGCTAGCTTTGACTTCACAGGATGGGTCTGTCCTCCAGCGTTTTCTCTATACCACGCCATGGCACCCAGATCCCCAGCGTAGTCGCCGCCCGAGCCGGCGCGACATGCGTACTCCCACTGCGCCTCGCTCGGGAAGGTCGCCGTCAAACCACGCACCTGACTGTTCAGACGCTGGAAGAAGCCCTGGCAGTCTTCCGACGACACCTTCTCTACCGGGCGGGCCGCATCACCGACGAACTGGCTCGGGTTGACGCCCATCACCGCCTGCCACATGCCCTGTGTCACCTCACTGTCGCCCAACCAGAAGCCCGATAACGTCACCGGATGCACCGGTCCATCAAACTCCCTCAGATTCGAAGAACCCATTTGGAAGGTGCCGGATGGGATAAACCGCATCAACTGCGTCTGGCCACCGACCACCAACCTCGCCCAGGAGCCAAACGCATCCTTGCCGACACCGCTAGACCACACTGGAGTCAATGCCAGTTGACGGCGAGCTTCCGCCACCCGGGCATGCAGCGGATACCGCAACGCAAAGGTCTCCAACGCGGCGCGACTACCATCCGAGAAGGCCCGGTCAGCTGCAGAATTTGCAGCAGTGGCAGCGCGTTCGTCCGCCAGCTTGCGCTCCGTCGCCGCCTTGCGGTCCGCCTCAATGGCGAGGCGTTCGAGATTGGATGCCCGCTGGTGATCTGGGAACCGGCGGATTGCCGCACGCAGAGCCAATGACGTACCATCTGCTACGGCGGCATCGAAGGCGGTCTGCACCGCCAGTTCCTGGCTGTCCACCGACTGGTATCGAGTGTCATAGACCGCCAGGGCAGTCGCCAAGCCCTCTGCCGCTCCACCCTGCGTACGCAATCGCTCCACGTCGACGCGCACGGCGATGTCATAGGCCCGGGCTGAGGTGTAACTGGTCACAGCCTGGGCCAGACGGCCCTCGACCTCGTGTTCCAGACCCGTGTTGAAGTGCCGGATGTACAGCTGCTGACCGAGGTATTCCACCTGCGGCAAGATCTGGGCCCGGTAGTGCGGATTCGCCCCTGACGTCAGGGCGGTGCGGTAGCGGTCGTAGGCTACGGCGGCATCGCCGCCCGCGAAGGCGTCCTGGGCCTGCCCGAAGGCCGTCCGCGCCGCTGCCGGCTGACGCTCGTGGTCGATTCGCTGCAGGCCGCCGGCCACCACCGGGTCGCTGGCCACATCAGGCGCGGCCGCGGTCAGGGTCGCTACCCGATCCGCCAAGGACCAGTCGTCGCTGGCGATGCCACGCTCGACGGCCTGCGTCGCCAGAATGCCCAGGGCCGTAGCTGCACCCTGATGACGGGCGGCCTGCCAGGACGCGTCGGCCCAGCCGGGACCGGTGGCGGGAAGGAGCCAATCCAAAAGGGCGCTGGGATCAGCCGCGCTGATCTGCCCAGCTGCCAGGGCGATGCGCCGAGTCTGGGCAACGGCTTTGGCCGCCGGTTCCAACTCCTGCTCAAGGCGCGCAACAGCCAGCAAGGTCGCCGGGGAGGGGCTGCCCTCCAGGGTCCGCGAGACCACCACGGCCGCCACGGCCTGACGGGGCAGACCGGCAGGGGTGGTAGCAACCGAGGCTGTGGCTGAGGCCAGGTCCGCGGTCCGTGCCTTCTCGACCATCAGGTAGGCCGTCCAGCGTTCCCGCACGTCGCCCGGCAGCTTGCCGGCGATCGGCTGGAACTGGTCGAAGGCGTTCGACCACTTCTGGGCTGCCACCAGACGCATGGCCTGATCCCAGCGGTTCCGCTCTTGCATTGCGGTCAACTCGACCGGGACGCCACGCGGCAGATCTCGGAGACCAGCAGGCAGCGGGATCGTGCCAACCAGCGACAGACCGGCGGCGGCTTTCGCCACGGCGTCGTCGCCACCGCTGCCGACGCGCACCGTTCCAAGGTCGCCGAGACGGATGCCCTCAATGCCACCCTCGGTCACCAGGCGGTAGCGATCCAACGTTGCCGGCACCGTCGTCCGCCCGACGATCTGCTCACCTTTGGTAATGATGACTTCGATGCCCTCGGCGGCCGAGGGGATGCGCAACTCGAAGCTGCCGGCGCCGTCGCTGGTGGTCTGTACGCGGTGGAAGCCGTCGCGGATGGCCTGGTCGAGGCCGCGCAGCCGCACGCCGTAGACGCCAGCAGGCTCAACGGTGCCGCTGAGCCGCACCAGCGCGGGCAGCAACGCCACGCGCAGGGTCGAGCCGCCTCGCTCGGATGCGAGGTCGATCTCCTCGATGCGGGCGCAGTAGCCCGGTGCCGACAGACGGACGGTGTGGCGACCGGCAGCGGCCTCCAGGCGTTGGGGACCATCGGCCGCCGCGCCGGTGGGGCGGGCGTCGAGGCGCACACTGAGTCCGGGGATCATCCGGCCACCGACGGCATCCACCGCCTCAACCTCGACGGCGATGCGCTGACTGCGCACCAAGCCGGGGTCGGAAAGCTGCGTCAGGGGCCGGATCAGCTCGGGTTCCTGACGACCATTGGTGGCTTCTTTGCAACGGCGGCTGGTCTCGGCGAATACCGCTTCCAGGCCGCTTTCGCCGGTCTGGGCCAAACTTGCCAAACTGTCGGCAAAGGCGCGGGTGAAGGGCGAGGCTTGATCCGGCGGCGGGGCCTCGGAGTAGCGACCGGCGCGGGTTGACTGCAGTTCCCACAAGGACAGAGGCTCGAGCGTTGCCGGTGGCGGTGGGGCGTTGATGCGCGGGCGGCAGACATCGGCCACGATCACCGGCGTGATGCCGGTGCCGCAGGCCTCGGTGATCCAGCCCGCCAGTTCGGCACGGCTGACCACGTTATCGTAACCGCCGGACGCCAGTTCGCGGGTGTAATGGGTAAACCATCGCGCCTCGCCCTTGGTGTCGACGAAGCCGTGCCCAGTCCAGTACACCATCAGCACACCCTTGCGGCCCTTGATCTGGCGACCCAGGTCGGACAGACCGGCTTTCACCGCATCGCGATTCACCTGCGTGCCTGTCAGTTCCACCACACCCTGTGCCGCCATCCCGCACGAGGACCGCAACGCTTGGCGCATCGCCACCAGGTTGTTCGCCGCCGAACCAATGGTCCAACTCGGCTCCAAGTAACGGTCTGCGGCGATCAACAGAGCGAGGCGCGCCTCGTCGCCGGCGGTGCCGGCGCGCCACACAGCAGGCGGGACGTTCAGGGCCTGGGCCACTGCCTTGGTGGCGGTGGGCGGAGCAGACGGCGCCACGCGGTCAGCCGACGACTGCGGGCCGCAACCCCACATGGCGAGCACGAGTAGGGTAGCAGACAGGGGCAGGCTGAGAGGGCGCATAGAATGGCTAGCGACCGTAGCTGCCGTCCTCCATCTGGGAAGGGTGAGTCCTACGGGGCGTGGAGGGGCTCTCACTGCGATCCTGCGGACGTATGAAGTGGCCGAGTTCGTTCAAATCGATGCCGTTCGGACCCTCAAGAACTGTGCGACTGGTAGAACAAGCGGCACATGAACCGAAAGCCGAAAGCCGAATTCGATCAAAGCGAGGCGGTTCGGACACACAAAAGCTGAACGACTGGTCTACGTCGCGGATCTGGTGCCGTGCTTCTTCTCCAGCTGGATCCGATCGAACTGGGGCCGTTCGGACCCTCAAGAACTGAACATCTGTCAAAATGGAGCCGTATCGACCTACAAGACAAGGGCTTCGATTATGCTCGGCGCGCATGAGAAGGGAGCGTTGGCCGCGCCCGGTCAGTCGTCTTCACCCCGGCTGCCGGTGACGCAGCTGTCCAGGCTTCCGTCATCGAGCGATGGCCAGTCGTCCTTGTAGGGCACCTCGCGCGGCTCGCCCATTGCGTACTTGGGGCAGGACTTCGGCCCGTAGCAGAAGGTCTCCGACCTGAACCGCTTGGATTTCCCAAAGTTGAACTCGATCTCTACGCGGGACTTGTTCGCCCACAGGCAGGGCATGCAGGCCGTCCGCCAGAGCGTGGCGTCGAGCATCCGGCAGCCGCGCTGCCGGTAGATCTCGATGTCGGGGATGATGTCGACGAACGGTGGCCCGCCTTGGTCGGCGAGTCTGTCGGGCCGGTCGAGTACCTTGAGGTCGCCGGCGCGGTAAAGGTCGGCGATCTCGCGCTTCTTGCCCTGAACCGGCCATGCCGTGCCGGATGCCGTGTCGCCCAGGCGGAAGCCCAGCTTCTGCTGCTGGAGGGCGGAGATGGCGACGGCCACCTTGCCAGCCTCGCCCTTCACCCACAGGTTGAAGCCGGTCAGGTTGTGTGTCCGGTTGTCCGTCTTGTAGCGCCAGACCCAGGCGCGGGGCTGGATGGCAGAGATGACGCCGGACCAGCGGATTTTGCCGATGGCGGCGGCAGCGTGGGAACGGCCTGCCGCATCAGTGCCAAAATCGTGGCTGATCACCGTGGCCATGCCAGATCGTCGGGTTGCGCCTTCTATGGGCAAGGCGACCGCCCCGGCCGAGTTGGCCCTATCGCTGGGATGGCACGGCATGCGCCATAGGCTGCCGCGCCGTCACCTTGTGCCTGGAACGCCATGCCTCGCGCCCCCAAGTCATCCCGAGCTGGAGTGCTCACCCCCGACGTTATCGACGCCTGGAATTCGCTGCTGGAGCGCGCCGAGGCGTTCCGCGACCTGGCGCCGTGGCGCTGGATCAACGGCACCAGCCTGCTCGGCGTGCGCAACCAGACCAACGGGCAGATCGACTGGTGCAGCATCATGGGGCAGGGCGGCGAGACCCTCGGTGTCGCCATCTATCCGGGCGATGCTGGCCTAGGCAGCCTCCAGCGCATGCTGAAGGATGGGCCGGACGAATTCGACGCCATGTTCCAGCAGGTCGCGCAGGTCCTGACCTTCAATGACCGCGACTTTGTGACCAAGGACATGGCGGCTGTCCTCAAGGCCTGTGGTCGCCGGTATCGCGGCGCCAACGCCTGGCCGGAACTGGTCGTTCACGATCCCGGCTACTTCCCTATGCCGCCGCGGGACGTCGAGCACCTGAGACGCATCACCACCGTCCTCGAATGCCTGCTAGGCATGTGCGTACAGGCGGCCAAGGAACCGGGCTGGGACATGCACGATGCCCAGGATCGCCCCTGGGTGGCGAAGCCGGAGCCCAGCGGGATGACCACCGTGGTGCGCGAGGCCATGCCGACGATTGCTGTGCCGCCGCTGCCCGTGGTCCCGGTTGATGAAGTCGCCGTGGTCCGCGTCCGCGCCAAAACCCGCCGGGCTGGCTCCGCCGTGCTGATCGACTGGTTCATGGGCAGCGCCGTCATCGACGGCCCAGAAGCCGAGGGCAGACCGTACTTCGTGACCCATGTAATGGCCATCGATCCGAGCAGCGGCATGATCCTTGGGATAGAAATGGGCCGCCTGGGGGCGGTGTGGCAGGACACTGCCAAACTGCTGCTGAAGATCTGTGAAACGATCGGCGTACCGACGCAGGTGATGTTGCGCCGCCCCGAGGCGATCAAGATCCTTGGGCCGTTGGCGACCGCGCTTGGCATGGAACTCTCGCACCGCCCAGAATCCGGCGATGTGGTCCGTCACTTCCGGGAGCAGATGGAGGCGTTCGGCCGATGAATCCGATCCCGGCAACGACGGAAGTGCTCTTGGAGCAGATCCGTGCGATCGGATCATTCTCAAGTTGGTCGGGATCTTCCGCTTTTGCGGTGGAGCAGATCAAGACCTACTGCGTGCCGGGCAACGCCAAGGCCGCCAAGGGGCGCATGGCGATATGGGTGCGCGGACCGGCGGCGAAACGCCCCAGGATACTGCTCCCCGAACTGGTCATGCTGGCCATGCGTTTCATCGCTGAACCCGGTCGGCGAGGCAAGCACCAGCACTTGTTCCCTGGCAGCTTTTCCATGTCCGTGACGGGCAAGGAGGCCAAGTTGCCGGGAGTCTGGAACAACAACGAGATATACCTCGCTCTGGCCCGCCGATTGCTGGGTCTGCCCGACGACCACGTGGACGAGACCACCGAGCGCTTGCAGGCTGAGTCCGAGAAGCGGTGGGAGGACAGCCATCCAGATATCCGCACCAGCGAAGGCCTTTTCCGCGAAGTCCTGGTCGCCTATGGCGAGGCGATGTGTGGGGTAGACCCCGAGAGCACCGACCGCGACTGGGTCGAGCTTTGCTATCGCTCGCTTCGTAGCCGGCACGGATCGTCATCGTGGCCGAACGACGAGGCTGGCCAGCGGGCCGACCTCGCTGCCGTGCTGCGTGATGTCCGTTCCAAGCCAATCCACGTTGACATTCGCGGCATCGACATCGCTGTGTTCGCCATGCTCTACCTCAACGGACTGGCCTGGGCCGGGAAGATCCGCAGCAGCGCCGTCACTACGATGGTCAACCGGATCGCCGACGCAGCCGAGGATGGCATTCTTGAGCCATTCTTGGCCAAGGTCATGAAGGCGCAGCACGAGATGACCGTTGGGTTTGCGAAAATGCTCAACCTGGGCCGCACGGGACGGACCAGGACCTGACCCTCACCGCAGAAGGGGCGCACCATGGACAAGAACAACCTGGACGAACGGCTCAATGTTCTTCGTGGAGGCCGAGAACCTGCGCCTTGGCAATCCCTGCCCGAAGGTGTTCCCGCCTTTTCCAAATCTGGTCAAGATCCATCGGATCATGTCGGACATTTGGGCGGAGAAGACGCGCTTCCATCAGACCCTCAGGGATCTTGGAGATTTTGTGGATCGAGGGTCCATCGACACCGAGGACTGCGATGCGATCAAGGCAATCCTCTTGGCGTTTCTCAACGACTGCGCGATCGACATCTACCACGTAGCGTGAGGCTGGTGCCTGCCGCCATGCGGTGACGGACCAAGCTTATAGCGGGCACTGCATGGTGTAGACCCACGCGGTGCCGCTGTTCGGCGCACTCATGACGATCAGGCACACGACCGGATCACCCGGTGCAGGTGCATAAGCCCACTGCAGCGTGCCGCTCCCCGACACCAGCCTGCCGGTCGATGCCACCAGAATGCCTTTGTAGAAACAGTCGAGGCGGTCGGGAATCGAATACATGTCGTAGGTGATGCGGACCAGGCCGGGCGACGGACCGAGGGCGTGGCGTGTGCGCGTGGTGCCTTGGCCGCCGCTGGCGGTAACCACGCCGCAGGGCTTGGGCGGGCGTTCGTCGGCCGGGCAGGGCGCGCAGGCGCTGGCGGCGAGGTCAGGGCAGACCGTGGGGACGAGCACCGGGCGCGGGGTCGGGGCGAGGCACTTCACCAGCGGCCCTCCGGGCAGCGGGCAACGGGCGAGGCCACCCGCTCGGCGATGAGGAAGGCGCAACCACACAGGCCGCAGCGGTCGCTGTCGGCGCGGTAGTGCGGGCAGGCGCGGCAGGTCGCGGCGCGGCGCTCGACTTCGGCCGGGCTGGGCGTCAGCAGGCGATCGTCGAGTGGGGTAGTCTCGATCAGGTCGTTGCCGCTGCGGCGCATGATGAGCGAGCGGTCGGCCTCGCGGACTACGGCGGTGGGCGGGACATCGGGGAGGTCACTGAGATGCCGGCTCTTCCAGGCGTCGATGAGGCCGGGTAGGACGCGGGCGACCAGTGCTTCCTCGATGGCGGCAAGCACCTGTTCGGGACCACCCCAGGCCGGCAGGCAGAGGCGCTGGTTCCAGCGGTGCATGTCGGCGAAGCGCATGGCGACCATGTGGCCGTCGCGCAGGACCACCGAACGGCGCTCGTCTCCGCGCTGTGGGTAGACCACCACCTGTGGCGCGTCCACCAGGCTGGCAAGATGGCCGATCCCAGAGTCCAGGCTGACCACCACCCGCGCCCCGAGCAGGAGGCGCAGCGTGCCGGTCACGGCGTCGCCGGCCGGATCGAGGTCCCACGCCGCCACGTCGGCCGGGATCTCGGCGGACTCGGCCCGGGAGCCGGCCAGGCCGACAATCCAGCCGCGTTCGCGGCAGGAACGGGCCAGGTCGGCCCACGGCCAGCCGTTCTTGGCGTCCTCGTAGGGCTTGGACCGCGGGGCCAGGACCACGTCCACCGGATGCGGCTCCGGCAGCGTGATAGGTGGCTTGGGGTAGCTCTCCCCGTCTGGCGCCCAGGTGACCAGATCGGCACGCGGCCACAGGTCCAAGGCGACGGCGCGGAGTTGCTCTTCCAAGGCCTCGGGCCGGATGCGGTAGTCGTAGCCGGCCGGGTAGTGCGCCTGGACCGGTGCCCACAGGTGGGGCTCTGGCGGCGCCGGGTAGAGCGGCCCGTGCAGCGGGTTGCCGCCGATGATGTCGCCGGGCTGGTACTGCGCCCAGATCCAGGGCAGCACGTCTCGGACGAGGTCGCCGAAGTGGCCGAACCAGGGCAGGAAGACCTTCATGCGAGGTAGCCTCCTTCCGCCTTGCAGGCACCCCAGGCGAACACCGACTCGACGGTGCCGTCGCTGCTGAACCCAGCGGCGGCGACGTTCGTGACGCGGCCCTGAGGGTTGACCGTGAAGGTGATGTCCGCCCCGTAGGTCGGCCCGCCCGAGTAGATGCCGCCGCGGGGGCTGGCGGTGACCGTGCCGCCGCCGGCCCCCGGGGTGGTGAAGCTGCCCGATAGCGTCCCGTAGCTGTGGACGCCGGCCAGGGTGCTGGCGACGTTCGCTGCGCTCGGCAGGTAGGCGTCCCCATAGAAGAGGTTGAGGGATGCGCCACCGCAGACGGTGGCGTTCACTTCGTTGATGGTCTGGGAAATCCTGGCCCCGCGCGTGTTCCACGACCAGACCGAACCATCATAGGCCAGGTAGGCGTGCAGGGTGAAGACCGCGACGTACTTGTAGCGGTAACTCCAGGTGGACGACAGCGAGGTGCGTAGGACCTCGACCGTCGCCCCAACCGTGATTGGCGAGCCGTACTCGGGCTGGTTGGCGCCGAGCCAGGAGTTGAAGCTGCCCAGGTCGCCGGCGAAGCCCGACACGCCGGACAGGTACTCCATCTCGTAGGAGGACGCCGCTTCGTACTTGATCCGCTTCCGGATGGCGAGGTAGCTGC
>JFJP01001403.1_pt2 | contig 10985 bp, 10 predicted proteins | sample 431651 | NCBI WGS metagenome assembly JFJP01 (sample SAMN02602958, study PRJNA72255) | Microbial mat metagenome, whole genome shotgun sequencing project. | biome: fresh water; feature: sink hole; material: water; isolation source: purple microbial (photo- and chemosynthetic) mats found in...
ATTTTCTACGCCGATTTTTTTCCAAGAAAAGGAAAACGAAATGGTGCTTGGATGACTTCATATAAATCGCAATATATCAAAAATGCCTGCCTGCCGGACAGGCAGGGAATTAACGAACGCCCTCATGTTTCTATCGTTTGTAATTTTACGCCGCCAATTATTACCTCTGAGAAGTCTCAAGCCAAACCTTCTTTGTTGACTTTCAATGAAGTAACGACTTTATTTCACGAATTTGGTCACGCCTTGCACGGAATGTTAGCCAATACTACTTATCCAAGTTTATCGGGAACTTCGGTCTATTGGGACTTTGTAGAATTGCCAAGCCAAGTGATGGAAAACTGGTGCTACGAGCCCGAAGCATTGGCATTGTTTGCTAAACATTATGAAACAGGAGAAGTTATTCCGCAAGAATATGTAGAAAAAATCAAAGAAAGTGCCAGTTTTTTAGAAGGCATGGCAACGTTGCGACAAATCAGTTTCGGAATTTTAGATATAGCTTATCATGCAAAAGTGCAAACCATTGAAGACGTCAAAGCTTTTGAAAAAGCAGTCATGGCAGAAACCAATTTATATCCTGATGTTGCCGAAAATTGCATGAGCACTTCGTTTTCACACATCTTTCAAGGTGGTTATTCTTCGGGATATTATAGCTATAAATGGGCAGAAGTACTTGATGCTGATGCGTTTGCGTATTTTCAGGAAAATGGTATTTTCAATAAAGATATTGCCACAAAATTCAAAGACAACGTACTCTCAAAAGGTGGTACCGAATTACCCATGGAGTTATATAAAAAATTTAGAGGTCAAGAACCTAAGCCAGATGCTTTGTTAAAAAGGGCGGGGTTGATTTAGATTTTAATTGTGGCGAAAATGCCGTAATTAAACATAATTTTAAAATATTATGGTAAAAAATAAAAAAATAAATATTCAAGGAATTGATGTTTTCTATTATGAAGATAATAAAAATGATTTTATATCCTTAACCGATATTGCTAGACATCGAGACCGTGAACGAAGTGATTATATTTTGCAAAACTGGATGCGAAATAGAAGTGCTATCGAGTTCATTGGTCTTTGGGAACAGTTTAATAATCCAAATTTTAATTCCATCGAATTCGATGGAATTAAAAATCAAACGGGTTCAAATAGTTTTTCGTTAACTCCAAAAAGATGGATAGAAACAACGAATGCTATTGGTATCGTTTCCAAAACAGGACGATATGGTGGAACATTTGCACACAAAGACATTGCTTTTGAATTTGCGAGTTGGCTCAGTTCTGAATTTAAGTTTTATTTAATCAAAGAATTTCAACGTTTAAAAGAAGATGAAAACGACCGATTAAAAATTGAATGGAATATACAACGGACATTAGCCAAAGTCAATTATCAAATTCATACTGATGCCATAAAAGCCAATTTAATTCCAGAAACACTTGACAAATCTAAAATAAATTTCATTTATGCTAACGAAGCCGATTTGCTAAATGTGGCTCTATTTGGGATTACAGCCAAACAATGGCGTGATGAAAACCCAAATACAGACGGAAATATACGAGATGTGGCAACCATCGAACAATTGGTGGTTTTATCAAATTTAGAGAGTTTGAATTCGGTTTTTATTCATCAAGGGCAGTCGCAATCCGAACGATTAATGCAGCTTAATACCATTGCAATTACACAAATGAAAGCGTTGTTGAAAAGTAAAATGGCTAAGAAGTTGGTGTAAAAACAATTGTTACTAAAATAGTACAAAAGGATTATAGATGAAATTTAAGTATTTTAGACTTGTAATTAATTATTATCTAGATTTAGAGGAATGTAAACATCATCCTCATTATTTATTTTATAATATTCGTTGTATTCTTTACTATCAGGTTTTAAAAAAATTCTATTTTTTTTCAGCCATTCATCCCATATAATATCTTCTTCATCAATTTTATAAAAATCATATTTAAGGATACTTCCAATTTTAAATTTTGATGTATTCCATTCACATTGTGAAATAAGTGAATTTTCTTTCCAAATACTGATAAGATCATCTATTTTATCTTGATCAAAAATATTGAACTGTTTTTTTACTCCTTCTTTCAACTGAGACTCACTTAACTCTTTACTGTTGTTAAAAATTTTAAATATTTCTAAATCGTATTTATAACCAACTTTTCTGTTTTCACGTAAAATTCTTTTATTTTCGATTTCTTCTTCCGCTCTCTTTTTTATACTTTCGAGAATATCATCCTTTTCAACTTTCAAAATATCATCAATTCTTTTGTTCAGTTCTTTCTTTGTCATAATTGGATTTCCATTAATTATAGATTCTTCATAATTATATATTAACATTTTACAATCTAAACTATTATCTATCAGTACTTTCCTTTTTCTTCTAATTTCATTTTCATTATCTGAAATAACAGTTACAACAAAAAAAATCATTACTATAATCGCTATTAATCCAATTGATTCTAACATTTTTAATTTTTAATTTTAAAATAATATTTTCAAAATTAATAAATTTATATATATTTAAAATCAATATCAACATATTTTTTTAACTAAATCAATATTAAATAAAAAAAATAACAAACATAAACTCAAAAGAATATTTAAAAGAATTCTACAATTATAAAAATTGGAGAGAAATTCAGAGAAATCAACTCACAATTAGTACTAATATTATTTTTACTTTTTGTGTTGCTGTTGTAGGATTTATTATGAATTACTTATTAAATAATAAAAAAATGAGATGTCTAGTACTTAATGATTTGTTCTTATATTCGATTTTATTTTTTCTACTTTCAATACTTGCTTATTTTATTTTGAATATTGTTAAACTTAAAGATTATAGAAAAACAGCAAAATTGATTAAAAAAGACATTCCATTTAATGAAATAAGCAGACAAACCTATTTATTAGGAAGAATTGTTTGGTGGCTATTTTATGTAGAAATTATCTTTGCTTTTACTGGTTTTGTAATTTCTCTATTTACATTTAAAAATATAATTTTCAATTAATCTTATCCGTAACGAACATATTAGCCTATGATTTTTTAATTTTAGAATTAAAAGAATTAAAATTTGACTTACTTTTGGAACACTTTAAAATTTTATGCTGATGATGAAATGGTAATCGAACTTTTAGAAGAAATAAAAAACAAAGAAAATGGATAAAATTGAAATAGCTGGAAAAAAAACAATAAAAGATTGGAAAGATATAGTTGGTGTTGAGAACAAACTAAAAATTGATTGCTGTGATAATGAAAAATGGGATAAAGTTTTTGAGTTTTTTGAATTAAGAATTTGTACAAGATATTTAAAGCCAATTGATGCAATTTTAAATATGAAATCTTATAAAGGAGAAGGTTTTGCTATAGTTAATTTGCAATGCTCTTTAATTGAAATGATTGAAAGCTTTATAAATGGTTGGATAAATGAGGGAAATAAATGGAAGAAAAACAATATTGAAATAAAAAATACAGATATTGGATTGTCTATAAAAGCAAATGACACAATGAAAAATGTAGGAGTTTTTATTTCATTTTTCAAATACAGAAGTGTTTTTCAAGAATATAATATTAAAGGAGAAGAGTTTTTCTGGAATGTTCGTTGTGCTTTACTTCACGAAACACAAACAAAAAATAATTGGCGAATAAAACTAAATACTGAAAAAACAGGTTTAAGTTATGATGAAAAAGATGGTGAAAAGATTATATATAGAGAAAATTTTCAAAGTGATTTAAAATTATTAATTGATAGATATAAAGATGTAATTATTAATGGAGGTAAATTTGATGGAATTCCAGCTTGTATATTAAGAGAAAACTTCATCTCAAAATTTAATCACATTTGTAAAGAATCACAATAATGTTTGAACTAACTGGAATACTAGCTTGGGGATCTTTAATTTGGGAACCTAAAAATTTAAAGTTTCACAAAGATTTTGGCTGGCAAAAACAAGGGCCAACTTTACCTATTGAATTTGCAAGAATTTCAAAAGATGGCAGATTAACTTTGGTCATTTCAGAAAACGAAACTCCTGTAAAAACCCATTATACTTTAGCAATTTATGATACTACAATCAAAGATGTAATTGATAATTTAAAAGCTAGAGAGGGTTGTAAAATAACTGATATTGGATTTTACACTTCACAAAACAATGTTTTTTATCCAGAAGATTTTTTATATAAAGAGGAAATAATCAATTGGGCAAAAAAGTTTAATATCGATAATGTCGTTTGGACAAATCTTCCTGAAAAATGGGAATATAAAAACGAAAATAATCAAACGGTGCTAGTTAATCCGAATGAAAGAATAGAATATTTAAAAAATTTATCCCCAGACAAGAAAGAATTAGCCGAAGAGTACATTAGAAAAGCACCAGTAGAAACTAAAACCAAATACAGAAATCTTATTGAACAAGAATTAAATTGGACACCTGTAATAGTAGATATTAATCCATATTTTAAAGAAAAAATTGAATTGGAAAATAAGCTAACATTTTCTAAAATGACTGCTACTGGAGAACTAACTTGTTTAGCATGCAAACATTCAGAAATAGTTTCGTCTTATTCAAGATTTTGCGAAGGTTATCAATGTCAATCGTGTGGGAAGTTTCACAGTTTGGATAGAAATAATACTGAACCTGCAATTTGTGATTGTGAAGGAAAATTAGAGCGAAATAAAACTGTTTTTTGTTCAAAATGTAAATCTGATAATGTTCAATTTAAAATGAAATATCTAGGTTAATTCTTAAAGAAAGTTTTTTTATATAAAGAATTTAGATTTCAACAACCTATGCCAGAGGCATTGTTAAAAAGAGCGGGGCTGATATAAAAATTTAGCATAATGAATACAAAAAATGTAGATACCTTTATTAAGGCAAATAGTACTCCAAATTCAAGATCGGGAGCAAATTATGTTTATCCAAAACTGATACAAAACACTGCTGATTACTTTGAATATCAATGCAAAGGTTCGGAAAGAACACCCTATACGATAACCATAGAACTTGATGGAGACAACGTTAAAGCCACTTCATGCAACTGTCCTTATCATTATACTGGAATATGTAAACATACGATAGCAGCTTTAAATACATTAAAAAATGACATAAATAGTGGCGAAATATTACTGTTATTTCCTATTGAAAATCAAGAAAATAGCAACAAATTAAAATCCAATCAGATACTATTAAAAGACAATCTTTTGGACTGGGATAGTATTGAAGAATTCCAATCAGATACTATTAAAAGACAATCTTTTGGACTGGGATAGTATTGAAGAATTAGCTACTCTCAATCTTTACTATTCTCATAATTACACGATAGATTTTATAAGTAAAACCGAAATTAACACCTCTTCAAAAAGTTGGAATGTAACATTTCAAAAATTTATATTTGACCCTTCATCACAGGTTTTGACAACCAGTTGCTCGTGTACAAAAGTCATCAAATTTTGTGAACATCGTGTCATGGCATTGCAAACAATTATATCAAAATTAGGCGATAACTACTTTTGCGACAATTATTTAGAAGAAAAAATCAAAAATCATTTAGCCCAGTATAATTTAACATTAGACGATGATTATGAAAAAATATTTCAATATGAAATCACTACAAAAGGACTAAAAGTTACCTCAAATTTCAAAAACATTACCCCAGTTGTTAACGAAATAAAAAGCATGTATGACGAAGAAAGTACCGAATTAACAGCACAATTGCCCTATAATAATTCGAATGATGTAGAAACGCATGGTGTGGGAATTTGTATTGAAATTTCGAGAAAAAATTTTTCAGGCATCTATCCTATTTCTGGTAAATTAAATAAATTAAAAACCGATTTTTCTTCTTCTTTACAGGAAATAAGTTATTCAAATCTAAATCAAAATTTATTGTATTTTGAGAGCAAAAATAGTCACGATTTAATTATAAACACCCTTCAAATAAATAGTTTAATAGCTCAATCAAAAGCTGAAAAAGATTTAAGTGCCCTCAACAGAGCCATTTCTATTTTTAAAGAAAATATAGAAAGCTTTAAAGAAAATCTTTTATATAGTTACGAAGCCAAAAATTCCTTAGTCAGAAAAAACGTTGAACCGCTTGTCATTGATGAAAAACCAATAAAATTATTTTTTCAACTCACCGAAAGTGAATTTTTTTATTCGCTCAAAGCAAAAATTTCTATCGATGATAAAAACTATAATATTAATGCTTCAAAACTTATTATTTGTCCCTTATTTATCGTTCTTGAAAACATTGTTTATCCTATAAATAATGCCGATTTATCACTGTCGCTACGACATTATGCCGAAAATCATGAAACCAATTATTTTAAGAAAGATTTTGGCTCAATCTACGAAAATGTAATTGCTCCTTTATCTAAAAAATATGAAGTTCAAACCACCTTATTCAAAAAAGACAAAACAAAAACCGAAGAAACAACATTAGAAAAACACATTTATATATCTGATTTAGAAGGGCAATATATTGTATTTAAACCTTCTGTTCAATATGAAAATCAATTAATTCCGGTACATTCTTCACAAATTTTACTAGATTATTCAAACCCCGAAAAACTAACTTATAAAGAACGAAATCAAGCGTTTGAAGATAATTTTATTGAAGAATTTACAAACCTTCATCCTAATTTTTCTAAACAAGATGGGCTTTATTATCTAACTCCCGAAGAGCTTTTTGAAAACTTTTGGATGCTACACGCTACCGAAAGAATGAACTTGATGGGCATAAAAGTTTTTGGTGCTAATGAGCTAAAATCTTTTAAATTTAATATCAATAAACCCATTATTTCGGTTAATTTAAAATCAAATACCGATTGGTTTGATATAGAAATAGACATTAGTTATGGCGGTCAAAAGGCAAGTTTGAAAGAACTACAAAAATCTTTTTTGAAAAAATCCAATTATGTTACGCTGGGCGATGGCACTCTCGGTATTTTGCCCGAAGATTGGATGAAAAAATTTTCTGGCTATTTTAAAGCGGGAGAAATTAAGAAAAATGGCATACAAATTTCTAATTATCAATTTGGAATTATTGACGAATTGTATGAAGAAATGGAAACCAAACCCACTTTCTTGATGGAACTTTACGAAAAGAAAAAAAGATTACAAAACATTTCGAATATCGAAGAAATTGCCATTCCAAAAGGCATTAAAGCAAAACTAAGAGATTACCAACATCACGGGTTAAATTGGCTCGTTTTTTTACATCAAAACCAGTTGGGAGGTTGCCTTGCAGACGATATGGGACTGGGTAAAACCCTGCAAACTATTGCTTTTTTACAATATCTAAAATTAGAAAACAAAAAAAATCCACCCTCGTTGATTATTGCCCCTACTTCCTTGATTTTTAACTGGAAAAATGAAATTGAGAAATTTTGTCCTACTTTAAAAATGTTAGCTTTTGTGGGTTCAAACCGATTAGAAAACAAAGAAAATTTATCAAAATATGACCTCGTTATTTCTACTTATGGATCTTTATTGAATGATATTGAATTTTTAAAAGATTTTAAGTTTAACTATGTTATTTTAGACGAAAGTCAAGCCATAAAAAACCCTAATTCTAAACGATATAAAGCCGTTAGATTATTACAATCGTATAACAAAATTGCGCTTACGGGAACTCCAATTGAAAACAACACCTTTGATTTATATGCCCAACTCAACTTTTTGAACCCTGGTTTATTAGGAAATATGAGCCATTTTAAAACTACTTTTTCTGACGCCATTGACAAAGACAAAAATGTGGATACTTCGCAATTATTAAGCAAAATTATTGCTCCATTTGTGCTAAGAAGAACTAAAGAACAAGTGGCAAAAGAGCTTCCAGAAAAAACCGAAAGTATTATTTTTTGTGAAATGGAAAAAGAACAACGAAAGGTGTATGACTATTTCAAAAACAAATACCGTGATTATTTGCTAAATAAAATTGATGAAAATGGGGTAGAAAAATCGCAAATGTATATTTTAGAGGGATTAACAAAATTGCGCCAAATTTGCAATTCAACAGCTTTAATCAATGAAGAAGAAGATTATGGAAATTACTCGGTTAAACTCGAAAATTTGATTGAAAACATTAAGGAAAAAACAGGAAATCATAAAATATTAGTTTTTTCGCAATTTGTAAAAATGCTAAAAATTGTAAAAACACGACTTGACGAAGATCAAATTCAATATGAATATCTCGACGGGCAAACCAGCAATAGACAAGAAAAAGTAGAGAATTTTCAAAACAATGCCAGCGTTAGAGTTTTTCTAATCAGTTTAAAAGCAGGCGGCACAGGATTAAATTTAACCGAAGCCGATTATGTATTTATCATCGATCCTTGGTGGAACCCCGCAGTTGAAAATCAAGCTATTGACAGGTGTTACCGCATTGGACAAACCAAAAAAGTGATGGCCTATAGAATGATTTGCAAAGATTCTATCGAAGAAAAAATTGTCGCTTTGCAAAGCAGTAAAAAAGCAGTTGCATCAAGTATAATCTCGATAGATGAGGAGAAGAAATCGTTTGATATTAATGAGGTTAAGGCATTGTTTAGTTAATAATTCCAAACATCATGGGAGTTTTAAGGGTTTTCATATTTATGAAGTTGAGACTTTTGAAAACAGAAATTTCTTATTAGCACATAAATTTCTTTACTACACACTCACAACCTATCGGGACATTTTAGCTCTTAACGCGTCATTTTATAAATTGTTGGAGAAGTGTATTATTTCGATTTAGTTTGTCCCTGTTCTAGAAGTTTGTCCAAATAGGCTCGTTCTTGTTCATAAGTCATATTCATTATTTCAAGACTAATTTTGTCTCGTATTTCACGCATTGTTTTGATTGCGTCAAACTTTTTGTCCGTTTTTTTAGTCTTCGCTTCCATATTTTGTTATCTCTTTTGGTGTTCTAATTTCTATCATTCTGTGTCCATTTTGATAGTTTATTCCGTTATAACCTCTAATTCTGTCAAGATTTACAATGTGCTTAAAATTCCAACTTACCAAAACATCTGCATTGCAAAGTGTCGCAATAGCAATGTGTTGACAGTCGGCTCTACTTGTTTTTCCAACAACTCTTGCTTCTATATATTTGTCTGCAAGCACAATTGCTTCTGGTGAAAGTCTTACTTTTTCAATTTGTAATTCTGGCATATTCTTCAAAAGTTCTTTTACAAAGTCTGTTGCTCTCAAAAGTTCAGCTTCAAGAATATCTGAAACAATTATTATTATTTCTCCACTTTTTACACGGTCAAAAAACCGAATTGTGTCCACTGAAAATTCATCATCAAAATATCCGCCAACAACTGAAGTATCAATGTAAATTCTCTGTTTCATTTTCAATTTAATAATTGTCCAAATTTACAAATAAATTTTTTAATGATTTATATTCTGTTGAATTTTAAACTACTTTGGGTTGTATTTCTCAAAGTTCAAACTACCTCAAAAACTCCCTAAAATTATCTCTATTTACCACCAAAAAGCTTGGCTGATATGCTTCTATAAACGATTTTGGCAATTTCGCTTTTTTTTCACTTGCCCACTTGAATTCAAAAGCACTCACAGCATCAGCATTGGTTTCTATATAATCAATTTCTTGTTGGGTGGTGGTTCGCCAAAAATAAGGTTTTGCATTGCTTTGCGAATAGGATAAAAACTTCATTCTTTCGGAAATCATAAAATTTTCCCACAAAGCTCCTTTATCTTGCCGAAGTGCCAACGAATTGAAGTTTCCTATAACCATATTTCGCACACCATTATCGTAAAAATAGATTTTCTTGTTGGCTTTTATCTCGTTTCTATGATTTCTAGAAAAACTATTTAAACGAAAAATCACAAAGCTTTTCTCTAGTAAATCAATATAATTATTCACCGTGTTTTTATCAACACCTACCAATTGCGCAATTTCGTTATAGCTCACTTCACTCCCAACTTGGAATGCCAAAGCTTGAAGAATTTTTTCTAACACATTCGATTTTCTAATGCCTGCCAAAGCCAAAATATCTTTGTATAAATAACTCGAAACTAGGTTTTTCAAAATTTCATATTCGTTTCCAAAATGATTAATCACATCAGGATACATACCATAAACCATACGCAATTCAAGTTGTTGATGGGCTTTTACATAACCTACATTATTTTCAAATTCAGTCCACGAAACGGGAAACAGTTGGTATTCAAATTTTCTTCCCGTTAATGGTTCTTGCGTCATAGTATTGATATCAAATACTGATGAACCCGAAACGATTACTTGCACCTCCTTTATTTGATCGACCATAATCTTCAACTTCAATCCAATATTTGGAATGCGTTGCACTTCGTCAATAAAAACGTATTTATAATTTCCTATAATACTTCGCAATTGTTCGGTATTGGCATTTGAAAGTAAATCACACACCGAATGATCATCTCCATCCAAAAAAAGATAGTCCTTATCTGCCAATAGCGAATTAATTAAGGTAGTTTTCCCTACTTGCCTCGGACCAATAAGCACAATAACTTTCCCTTTATGCAGTTTTTGAAGCAAAACATTTGTTAAATCTCTATTTATCATCGCTTTAAACTTTTTACAAAGGTATAAAAAATTTTATATTCACCAAATTAATATATATTTTGGTGATTCTATTCACCAATATAATAATAAATTTAGTGAATGTATTCACCAATTTAATATATTTTTTAGGGAATACTTCTTCTGTTATTAATATTTCAATAGAAAAATAAAATAACTTTCATTTTTTTTTGAAACTTTAAAAACTTTTATATATCTTTGTCTTATCAAAATGAAATAGCCATCAAATGGAATTCAAAGAAGCTAAAAATAAATTCGTTCAAACTTGGGGTGCACTGGGCAGTCAATGGGGAATTAACAAAACCATGGCTCAAATTCATGCGCTGTTAATGGTTTCTCACGAAGCAGTTTCGATGGAAGATGTAATGGAAGAATTGCAAATATCACGCGGAAATGCTTCTATGAATTTAAGAGC
>JFJP01040589.1_pt1 | contig 10985 bp, 10 predicted proteins | sample 431651 | NCBI WGS metagenome assembly JFJP01 (sample SAMN02602958, study PRJNA72255) | Microbial mat metagenome, whole genome shotgun sequencing project. | biome: fresh water; feature: sink hole; material: water; isolation source: purple microbial (photo- and chemosynthetic) mats found in...
ATAATAACCTCATCGAAATGAAAACAAATCTTCACAGATTTGCGATGAGCCTGACATCAGATCGCGATACAGCTCTTGACCTTGTACAGGACACGTATCTAAAAGCTATTACATATAAAGATAAATTCGTCGATTATACAAATCTCAAAGCCTGGGTTTTTACAATTATGAAGAATACCTTCATTAATAACTACAGGAGAAATGTAAAGGAAAACACAATAATAGACGGGACACAGGATCTTTATTATATCAACCAGCCGCAGGACAAAGGATTCATTTCACCTGAATCGAAATATTCCGAGGGCGAGATTGAGATGGCTATAGAATCACTAAGTGACGAGTTCAGGATTCCATTCAGAATGCATATCGAAGGTTACAAGTATAAAGAGATAGCTGATGAACTCGGATTGAAAATCGGAACAGTAAAAAGCAGAATTTTCTTCACACGCCAGAAACTGATGCTTATGTTAAAAGACTATGTGAGATAAAAATATTTAAGATACTAATTATTTGTTAGTTAGGTAATTAGACTTTTAGGTTGATTGGGTTTAAGTAAAGGCTGAGATAATCAGCCTTTCTTTTTTATTCTAACTACCAGTCCTGTAAATACAAATACAACAAATAAACCAGAAATTATCCAGGCCCATGGGTTTGTAACCTTCGATTCTGCCCACATCTCGTATGGCTCTGTCAGAAAAAAATCGGATTTTACCGGCCATAGAAGCACCGAACTGCTGTCCTTATAACCATTTGTACTTATTAGTTTCCCGGGCATAACTATTCTGACTGAATACTCCCTAAAGTCGAGTAACAAATTACCGGTTACCATATTTATTGCTGAGTCAGCTTCCGTTTTGAACTTCAATGCATTCTGCTCCCCTATCATATCTCTCAGCATAATCCCGTTTGACCATAAACTGTCGAAGTTTTCCTCATTCCTGGTCAGAGTATTCACAAACTCATCTTCCCTGGCTTTTAAAGACTGGATTGATATCTCCTCTGTTGTCTCAGCCTCTGTCAGGTCTGAAAACTTCCCAATCCATTCTGAAACAAGGCTTTTTGTGAACCATTGGTCTGTTTTAGTATTCAGTGAATCACCGAATAACCTGAATTTTGTACTATCCGGACCGTTTTGATATACATCTTTAATACTTTCCGGCGAATAAAAGAATATAAGTTCTTCTTCATTCAGATAATCGGATAACGGGTAGCCAAACTCCATCTTTTTATCAATTTTCTCGGCGAATCTGTATACTGTATTGAACCATCTGAACCTCTTCTCAAATACCGAATTTCTTATAATATTTTTATTTGCCCCTGAATCATTCTTATAAGTCATGTTAATTTCATCGACAGAAAGGAATAGTTTTTCGGCTCTTTTCACCCAGATTGTATCCCCTTTGGGGCTAACTTCCAGTGAATCCGTAATAGTCCATGTTTCGTCAAACGGCACCTGCAAATCAGACTGTTTAAACCGGTCAGCAGAGTTATCGTTGGGGCTTCGCATTTCAATCTTTCTGGTAATTGTCCCGTCAGCATGGACGATATTGGTAACAACTGTCTCCGGTTCATCACATGATACGACAAACATCATTATCATCATTATTATAAGTTTAAACGATTTTCTTTTCATGGCATTATAATTTAATTTTTGTCCGGTTCATTTCTGTCAGTTTATTCTCGAAATATTTCTTCAGTTCAGGATCTTCTTCAATAAGATTAATAAGATCCCTGTATTTGGTTTGCAAATCATTTACCGAGTCAAGCAATGTGTCCATCTGCTCTTTTGATATTGTTACATTTTGCGAAGGCAGTCTTTTGCCAAATAGCTTGAGCATCATTACTTTATTACCTGAAAAACCGGTCTGAAATGATCTGCTCTCATTTTCAATCAGAACTGGTTGCGAACTGAGGTAATTTATCTGTTTTATTATCGTGCCCTGCTGCCAGACGAAAAATACAACAAGAATAACTGAAGCAGTTATGAGGCTCTTTCTCACCCAGCCAATATAGACCCAGCCAAACAGAAAATCAATAATGTCTGAAAGTATGGCTCCGGACCTGTTCTTTTGCGAAATTTTCTTAATAACCTCCCTTTCGATATCAGATGTAGAATCCAGAATGGGCTTTGAGGCTCTCAGGAGATTTATGATCCTGTCAGGTTTTTCACTATTCTTTTCCATAGCTATAAATATTTTTCCACCATTACTGAGATACTTTTCCTTGCATAGTGCAGATTAGCTTTGATCCCGGTTTTGCTGATTCCGGTGATTTCGGATATTTCATCATGCGACATCTGCTCCAGGTCTGATAAAACAAAAACTGCTTTTTGTTTTGGACTCAGCCTGTTTGTAAGAACCTTTATTATCATAGCTGTCTCGCTGTTTTCCAGATCAGCAGAAGGTTCCACAGATATTTTGTCTGAAATTAATCTCCAGGTGCTCTCATCTGCTGAGAATTCAGGATTTGCTTTCTTCTTTCTCATCTGATCATAGCATTTATTTATAACAATCCTGTAAATCCATGTCTTGTAGGCTTCTGCTGATTTAATCTTATTAAGTTTTTGCCAGACTGTGACCATGGTTTCCTGAACAATATCTTTGGCCTGATCTTCATCTCCCAGCATCCTGAAAGCAACTGAAAAAGCAAATGGAGAAGTCATCTGAACCAGTTTCCTGAAATTTTCAAGATTTCCACCGCGGCACTCTTCTATAAGTTTTAAATCTGTCAAAATAGTTTATGTTACTCTTTTAAGACGCAGGATTTAAAGCAAGGTAAAAAGAAAAAGAGTAAAAATTTATTTGTAAAGGATTAAATTACTCATTTTGAAGGAGATTCCTCGGTAGCGACAAAAAAACATAACAGATAATATATCTAATTCCTGCTGAATCGAGGGGATTCCTCGGCTGCGCCTCGGAATGACAACTTAATTTTTTGGGATAGGGGAAAGAAGTGGCGATTCGCTGAAAAATATCAAAAAATTAAAAATCGTATGCGAATCGCCACTTCTTTCCCTCCTTATGACACAAAAGCCTTGTCATCCTGAAGCGCCAGCGAAGGATCTCCTGCATTAAGCAGAAACTCTCTGGAAAATCATTTAATAACATCTGTTACATTTCGCATAAAGGGCTCATACTTTCTTCTTTCAAGGGCGGTACCCTTAAAGAGTCTGTTGAATTTTTCCTTGGTAAGGTTCTGCCATTCTTCCTTTGTCATGTTTTGAACTTCCTCAGGAAGTTCAAATTCAGGAGTCTTATGTGGTCTGGCATCTTTATTCCATGGACAAACATCCTGGCAAATGTCGCATCCGTAGACTCTTTCTCCCAGCCGTGGAATTAACTCCTCAGGAATCGGGCCCCTGTTTTCAATAGTAAGGTTTGCGATGCATTTTCGCGCATCAATTGTACGGTTTTCATTAATCGCCATTGTGGGACAAGAATCAATACACAAAGTGCAATCACCACAGTACTCTCCGGAAGCGGGCTTATCGTAATCAAGTTCGATATTCAGGATTAGTGAACCGATGAAGAAGAATGAGCCAATCTCCCTGTTTATGACAATTGAGTGCTTTCCCTGCCAACCCAGCCCGGCCTCAACTGCCCAGGCCTTTTCGAGAAGCGGTGCTGAGTCAACAAATGCCCGTCCCCCGGCCCCGGGATAAAGAGTTTGTACATATGAATACAATTGCTCCAGCTTCTTTTTAATTACTGTATGGTAACTTTCACCATAAGCATATTTCGAAAGGACAGGAACGCCAGGGCTTTTCTGCTTATTATCAGTAAAATAACTTAAACCCGTAACTATCAATGATTTTGCACCCGGAACCAGATACTCAGGATTGATGCGTTTTTCAAAATCCCTCGACAGGTAATTCATGCAGTCGTTCATGCCTGCGGAACACCAGTTTTTTAATACCTCTTCACGTTCAACAAGTGGTCGTGATGCAGCAATACCGCAAATATCGAAGCCCAGTTCAATTGCTTTCTTCTTTATAAGCACAGAGATATTTTTATCTGCCTTGGTGCCCATATAATAGAAAATCTAAAGGAAACCCAGCTCTAATTTTGCCTCTTCACTGAGCATGCTTTTGTCCCATGGCGGATTGAAAGTAAGCTTCAGATCACAATCCTTCACTCCTTTTGTACCCCCAACCTTGTACTTTACCTCCTCAACAAGTTCCTCTGCCATCGGACAATTTGGTGCTGTAAGAGTCATTGTAATATGAGCGATATGATCTTCATCCACATTTATCTCATAAATAAGTCCGAGGTCATAGATATTTACAGGGATCTCGGGATCGTAGATACTTCTGAGGACCCCTCCTATCCTGGTTTCAATTTCAAGTTGTTCTGCCGGATCCATAATTTATGTTTTTAAATTTTATTTCTTAATTGCGTTATAAGCCATCGCATAAAGTTTAATCTGACGTACCATTGAAAGCAGTCCGTTGGAGCGTGTAGGGGATAGATTCTGTCTCAATCCGATTTTTTCGATAAAATAGAGATCGGCAGACAAAATTTCTTCCGGAGTACGGTTCGAGAGAACTTTGATCAGAAGTGCGACAATACCTCTGGTTATAATAGCATCACTATCAGCAGTAAATGAAATTATATTGTCTTTATACTCAGGATGCAGCCAGACTTTAGACTGACACCCTTCAATAAGATAATCTTTAACCTTGAATTTCGGATCTACAACCGGCAGTTCCTTCCCCAGGTCAATCAGAAGGTTGTATTTATCCATCCAGTCATCGAACATAGAGAATTCGTCAATTATCTTATCCTGTGTTTCGTTAATCGTCATATACCAAATTTAAGCAAACATACTTTTTACCTTTTCAATCCCGGCAACCAGCGCATCAATCTCATCCTTTGTATTGTAGAAACAAAGAGATGCCCTTACAGTGCCATCAATACCATAATATTCCATAACAGGCTGTGCACAATGTGTTCCGGTTCGTACAGCAATCCCCATTTTATCAAGTATCATACCAGCATCATACTGGTGAATTCCTTCCAGAAGAAATGACACAGTAGAAATCTTCCTGTCAGACTTTCCATAAATAGTCAATCCGTTTATTGCTGATAATCTTTCAGTTGCGTAGAGAAGCAGTTCATGTTCCATTGCAGCAATACGTTCACGTCCGATTTCAAGTACATAGTCAAGAGCAGCTGACAATCCTATAGCTCCTGTATAATTCATCGTACCAGCTTCAAATTTAAACGGAAGTTCGTTATATGTTGTTTTTTCAAATGTCACTTTATCCACCATATCTCCGCCACCCTGATAAGGGGGAAGTTCTGTAAGCCACTTCTCCTTACCGTAAAGAACTCCGATTCCTGTAGGACCATAGATCTTATGTCCGGAGAAAACATAGAAATCGCAATCCAGCTTCTGCATATCATTAACGCCATGCTGTATACCCTGTGCACCGTCGATAAGAACCGGAATATTCACAGAATGTGCTGCATCGATTATTTCTTTTATAGGAAGCAGGGTGCCAAGGGCATTTGATGCCTGAGTAACTGATACCAGCTTTGTTTTCGGAGAGAGAAGATTCAGAAACTCATTAAAATCTATTTCACCTTCCCTGTTTATAGGAATAACACGCAATTTCGCACCCTTCCTGTTACACATCATTTGCCACGGGACGATATTTGCATGATGTTCCAGATGACTTACTACTATCTCATCACCTTCATTAATAAAGCGCTCACCGAATGAAAAAGCTAAACTGTTTATTGATCCGGTTGTACCTGATGTGAATACAATTTCCTCTTTCCCGGCAGCATTGATGAATGACCTTACATTCTCACGTGCGTTTTCGTAAGCCTCAGATGATGTGTCGCTCAGATAATGCACACCTCTGTGAATATTCGCATTGTAAGTAGTATAAACTTCATTAAGTGTATCAATTACACTTTTAGGTTTCTGGGTAGTTGCACCATTGTCGAAATAAACAAGAGGTTTATTATAGACCTGCCTGCTGAGGATCGGGAAGTCGGCTCTTATTTCTTCAATAGTCTTCACTCTTTTAAATATTTATCCGCATTTGACCATACAACTTGCGCAACGCGAAAGTTCGCCCTTCAGCCTTTGCATTACAAGGTTATCCATTCTTTCACGAAGAGCCTCAACTTTTATGTTCTGGATCACCTCGTGAGCAAACCCGAACATAAGCATTAGCCGGGCTTCGCGTTTATTAATTCCGCGCGACTGAAGGTAGAATAGTGCATTGTCGTCGAGCTGGCCAACTGTGGCACCGTGACTGCATTTTACATCATCAGCAAAGATCTCGAGCTGAGGCTTTGTATCCATCCTGGCATCATCGGTAAGAAGAATATTATTGTTCTTCTGATATGCAAGTGTTCCCTGGGCATCGGGTCTTACCATAATACGTCCATTGAATGCACCTGTCGACATGTCATCAAGAACACCTTTAAACAGCTGATTGCTTGTACAGTTAGGAAATGCATGATCGACATTTACGAAATTGTCGACATGCTGCCATTTATCTGACAGGTAGAGGCCATAAGAGTTACATTCGGCTCTTTCTCCTCCAAGATAATGGTATGTACTGTTTCTTATCAGTCCTCCGTGAAGTGTCATGTTGTTGGATGAAGCAACACTGTTTTTTTCCTGATGAATGAATGTATGAGTCATCTTACCTGCAGAGTTATGCTCATTCTGAACCCTTATAAGATCGAAGTGCGCATTTTCGCCTACATAGACTTCAGTTACTGCATTGGTCAGAAATTTCCTGGGAGAAAGTGTATGATCACAGATAATAATTGAGAACTCTGCATTCTTTTCTACTATTATAAGGTTCCTGTGCTGGCTGAACATATCCTCCTCCGACTGAACCAGGTTTACTACCTGTACCGGTTTATTAAGAGCCACACCTTCAGGAACATAGACAAATACACCATCCGATGCCATTGCAGTATTCAGATGGATTAGTCCGTCTGATTCACTGTCAGCATATTTGGCATAATGCTTTTTAATTATTTCTGGGAACTTAATAGCTGCCTCGTTCAGACTTCCGATCCACACACCGCTTGGCAGCTGACGTAGCTTTTCATTTATTGTCGGATAGAATCCATTGAGTAATACAATTCCATGAGCATCAAGGTCAGCTACATCGCAACGGAACTCCTCGGCTTTCACAAAATCCTCCTTTTCCGGTATGAAGTAGCTCTTGTAATCGTGGTCGAAAAAGATATTCAGGTTTGTATACTTATAGGATTCATTCTTTTTTGTCGGTATGCCAAGCTCACTGAATTTATCGAAAGCAGCACTCCTGAAAGAATTGATATAAGCTGAAGATATTGAAGAAATCCTGTCAATATTCTCCTTGTAAAGAGCTATATATTTTTCCGTTATTTCAGATCTTCCGTTCATGCTATAACGTTGTTTTCAACTTCCTTTTTAATCCAGTCGTAACCCTTTTCCTCGAGTTCAAGGGCGAGTTCTTTTCCTGCAGTTTTTACAATCCGTCCATCATACAGAACATGTACAACATCGGGGACAATATAATCAAGGAGTCTCTGATAATGAGTAATTACTATGAATGAATTATCTGGTCTTTTCAGTTTATTTACACCGTTGGCTACTATCCTCAGTGCGTCAATGTCGAGACCCGAATCAGTTTCATCCAGTATAGCCAGCTTTGGCTCGAGCATCGCCATCTGAAAGATCTCATTCTTCTTCTTCTCGCCTCCCGAGAATCCTTCGTTAACCGATCTGTTTGCAAGTTTTGAATCTATCTCAACGAGCTCCTTCTTGTCGCGCATCATTTTAAGAAAATCTGATGCAGAAAGGGGCTCCTGACCTTTATGTTTACGATGCTCATTAACAGCTGTTTTCATAAAGTTTACCATACTTACCCCGGGAATTTCTATCGGATACTGAAATCCAAGAAAAATACCCTCTTTCGCTCTCTCTTCAGCAGACATTTCGAGCAGATCCTTACCCAGATAGGTTACAGATCCCTCAGTTACTTCAACAAATTCACGTCCGGCTAATACAGATGCCAGGGTGCTTTTTCCGGAACCATTAGGACCCATTATTGCATGGATCTCTCCCGGTTTTACATTCAGAGTGATTCCTTTTAATATATGTTTGCCGTTAATAGAGGCCTTTAAATTTTTTATAATCAACATGATATTCCCTTTTTACTTTTGTCTTTTTTCTTTTTTCTTTTTTCTTTTGTTTCAGGCGAAGTCGCGACTTCGCCCTACATAAAACATGTAGTTAGTTTTTATTATCCGACACTGCCTTCGAGGCTGATCTGTAAAAGTTTTTGGGCTTCTACAGCAAACTCCATTGGCAGTTTATTAATTACTTCACGGGCATAACCATTTACAATCAGTCCGATTGCATCTTCAGTTGAGATGCCCCGCTGATTGCAGTAAAAGATCTGATCCTCACCAATCTTTGAAGTTGTTGCTTCATGTTCAACAACAGCAGTCTGATTATCTACCTCCAGATACGGAAAAGTATGGGCACCGCATTTATCACCAAGCAATAATGAATCGCACTGGGAAAAATTACGGGCATTTGATGCATTCTTCAGGACTTTTACCAATCCGCGGTAACTGTTCTGTCCATGTCCGGCAGAAATTCCTTTTGAAACGATTGTGCTTTTTGTGTTTTTCCCGATATGGATCATTTTGGTTCCGGTATCGGCCTGCTGATAGTTATTTGTCACAGCGACAGAATAAAACTCCCCAATTGAATTATCTCCCCTTAATATACATGAAGGATATTTCCATGTTATAGCTGACCCTGTTTCAATCTGTGTCCAGGAAATTTTGGAGCTCTCGCCCCTGCACATTCCTCTCTTTGTGACGAAGTTAAAGATCCCTCCTTTTCCTTCTTTATCACCGGGATACCAGTTCTGAACAGTTGAATATTTTACCTCTGCGCTCTTTTCGGCAATAATCTCAACAATAGCAGCATGGAGCTGGTTCTCATCTCTCGATGGTGCAGTGCAACCCTCGAGATAACTTACATAACTCTCTTCATCTGCAATCAGTAGAGTGCGTTCGAACTGTCCGGTATTGGCAGAGTTTATCCTGAAATATGTTGAAAGCTCCATCGGGCACCTTACTCCTTTTGGAATATAGCAGAATGAACCATCGCTGAATACTGCCGAGTTGAGGGCCGCAAAAAAGTTATCTGTATATGGAACAACCGATCCCATGTATCTTTTAACAAGGTCGGGGTACTCCTTTACAGCATCGCTGAATGAGCAGAAAATAATTCCCATTTCAGCAAGTGTCTCCTTAAAAGTAGTAGTTACAGATACACTGTCAATAACTGCATCAACTGCGACACCGGCCAGATGTTTCTGTTCGGTAAGAGGGATGCCCAGTTTATCAAAAGTCTTTCTCAGTTCGGGATCAATATCATCAATACTGTTAAGTTTTGGTCTTGGTTTAGGGGCAGCATAAAATATTATTTCCTGGTAATTTATGGGAGGAATCTTAAGGTTTGGCCATGAAGGCATTTTCATTGTAAGCCAGTGACGGTAAGCCTTCAGACGAAATTCGAGAAGCCATTCAGGCTCATTCTTTTTTGCCGAGATGATCCTGACAACCTCTTCACTAAGTCCTTTAGGAATACGTTCCATTTCGATATCAGAATAGAAACCGTATTTATATTCGCCCGTTGTTACTTCACCTAATATTTTATCCTGTTCTTTTTCCATCTGATTGTTTTTCAACAACTTTGTCTGTTCGTATTAACAAAAATAAACAACTTTTGTTATGGAAGTTGTCTCCTTTTCCATTATAACCCCCTACCCAACCTTCCCCCAGGGGGGAAGGAGTAAATCATTTCCCCCTTGGGGGAAACAGGAAAGGGGGTAATTTACCTATTTAACTTAAGGCACTCCTTAATTGTATTTAATCTAAATAAACAGCAAAAATATATAAAATACATGAGTTCCGGTAAAATTGAGACAGAAAAGTGACAGAAGCGAACCTTACATCATAATTCAAAATGATGATATTATAATGCTTTATGAATGTAAAAATATTTATAAATTGGCATCCTGTTAAATTTCAGATTTAAATTCCTTCAAAATAGTAATCTATGAGAAATTCCCTTAAAACTCTGGCTCTCTGCAACAGCAAGAGAATAATGATGTTACTGATTGCACTTATTGTACCATTCTCACTTTTTGCAGCAGATGGCGGGGTGCCGGCATTAGGACCAATAAGAATAGAATTTATAATATTCGGACTTATCCTTCTGGGAGTTGCACTTTTTCATAAGCAGACATTCTGGGTTGCGGTTATGGGATTGACAGTATTACTTACCTTTAAATTAGTGTTTGATCCGGGTTTTCATCTGTTTGAACATCTTTTTGGTGAGGCTCCGATCATGGAACAGATTATGGACAAGCATTTAAGGCAGGGAGAATGGGGTATCATTCTTAACCTTCTGGGCTTATTACTTGGGTTTGCCATTCTGTCAAAAATATTCGAAGAATCGGGTGTTCCTGATGTTCTTCCAAGGTTTCTTCCTGACGACTGGAAAGGTCCTTTCATTCTGCTTATTTTTGTTTTCATATTATCATCCTTCCTTGATAATATTGCCGCAGCACTTATAGGTGGAACAATTGCACTTGTGGTTTTTAAGAAGAAAGTACACATCGGATATATTGCAGCAATTGTAGCAGCAAGTAATGCAGGCGGAAGCGGAAGCGTTGTCGGCGATACTACAACCACTATGATGTGGATCGATGGTGTTAGTGCATTAAATGTATTGCATGCTTTTGTCGCTGCAGCAGCTGCTTTATTGTTTTTTGCATGGTTTGCATCGCATCAGCAGGATAAATACCAGCAGATCCAGAAGGATGCGGATATGACAGCAAAAATTGACTGGTGGAAAATTTTCAATGTTGGTCTCATACTTGCCGGGGCAATAATCTCAAATGTACTTTATGATATGCCGGCTCTGGGAGTATGGATTGCTAT
>JFJP01040590.1_pt1 | contig 10984 bp, 7 predicted proteins | sample 431651 | NCBI WGS metagenome assembly JFJP01 (sample SAMN02602958, study PRJNA72255) | Microbial mat metagenome, whole genome shotgun sequencing project. | biome: fresh water; feature: sink hole; material: water; isolation source: purple microbial (photo- and chemosynthetic) mats found in...
CACGCATTAGGCGTTATTTTGTCGGGTGATGGCACAGACGGTTCAGAAGGATTAGAAGAAATTATTCGTGTAGGAGGAAGTGCGATTATTCAAGCGCCTGTTAATTGTCTTTATAAAAGCATGACGCTATCGGCTTTAAATATGTGTGAAGCAGAAATCGTGGCAGCGGATACCGAAATCGCCGCGCAGATTAACGCTTTTTTACCCAAATTAAATTTTTAAGAGTATCAAAATGTTTATTCAAGCGGAGAATCCATAATGATGACATGGTTCAATAACCTGCATTTAAGAGTCAAGTTGCTTGCATTCTTTATGGCGGTGGGTCTAATTCCTTTTATAAGTGCGAGTTCTATCGCTTATGTTGCCTCTGAAAGTGCTTTAAGGACACAGATTGTTAAGCAGCTCGAAGGTATTCGAGAAACTAAAAAAAAGCAGTTAGGCGACTATCTTGACTCTAACAAACAAGATATGACAACCATTGCAGAAACGGTACACAGTTTTTGGCAACAAGGGACAGAATCATTTGAAGGATTACAGGCACGAAAACGGCTTTTAGTAGAACAATATTTTGAACGCACACTCGATCTGTTAAAAGATGTACAAGTTAATATCCGCTATACCGAAGGGATTAAAGAATTTAGTGCAGCGTTTAATAACGGCTTGCAAAGTGCTGAATATAAAGCCGCTTTGGCTGCGCGTGATAAAGGTTTACAAGTATTTAAAGAAAGCTTTCATCTTGAGGAAGTCTATTTACTCGATGCTAAAGGCAATATCATTTATTCGTCCAATAGAGGCGCAGACTTAGGCTTGAATGTTAAAGAAGGTGTTTTAGCCGATAGCCCTCTATCGCGTGTATTTACTAAATCACGTTATGAAGTCACACTTGAAGATACTGCTTTTTATGAACCTATAAAAGAAGCCGTTACATTTGGTGCAACCCCCTTGATTGATAGCAGTGGTAGCTATTGGGGATCTGCGGTGTTTCGATTTTCTAACTCGAAAATCAATGAAATTGTACAGGACAGAACAGGATTAACAGAGACAGCGGAATCTTTTTTAATCAGTAAAAATCAAGCCGGAAATGTCAGTTATCGTTCTGACCGAGTGGTTAAAAAAGGAAAAATGGGGGAAGAACGAAATTTAACTGAAAATATCGGCAAAGCGTTGAGCGGTAAAGCAGGACGTTCTTTCGGTGTTGGTACATCGGGTCGGTGGGAATTGGTTACTTATGAACCACTGAATATCCCAGGATTACAATGGGCGATTATGACCTCTGTCGCCGCTGAAGAGATTATTTCCCCTACGTTGGCAGGGGATACAGAAGACTACTTTGGTAAGTACAGCAAAGCCCATCATTTTCGTGACATTATGATTGTAGCGAACGATGGATCGGTTTTTTACACAGACATGAAAGTATCGGACTATAACAGTAATGCGTTTACAGGAACTACAAAAGAAACAGGACTTTCTCGGGTCGTAAAAAAATCACTCGACAGCCGAGGTTTTGCTTTTGAAGATTTTTCTCGTTACGCCCCTTCTAATAATCAAGTTACCGCTTTCATGGCAATGCCTATCGTTGACGGTGGGGAAGCTCTTTTTGCTATCGTGGTACAGCTTTCATCAGATGGGATTAACAATTTCATGCAGGAACGGACGGGGATGGGTGATACAGGGGAATCTTTCCTTGTAGGACCTGACTTTTTAATGCGTTCGGATTCTTACTTAGATGAGAATCGTAAATTACAAGCTTCGTTTGATAGACCTGACACAGGGTCAGTTAAAACACTTCCCGCTGAAGAAGGGTTGCAGGGAAAATCAGATACAAAAGAAGTAAGTAGCTACACGGGTACAGATGCTTTGGCAAGTTATTCACCTATCAAAGTTTATGATAATTTGACGTGGGTTATTATTTCTAAAATTAATACCGATGAAGCGTTTTCCTCTGTCACCAAATTTACCCGCACGATGGGGGTCATGGGTGGTATCGTATTAGTTTCGGTTATGTTTATTGCGGTGGTGGTTGCAGCGTCTATTTCTACGCCGATTACTCGGATGGCAAAAATTATTACCCAGATTGCCAATGATCACGATTTAACTTTAAAAGTACCTAGTAGTGGGCATGATGAAATTGGACAGATGACCCATGCGTTTAATGAGATGCTTGATGTGATTCATACTTCATTCAAAGTAGTAAGTCGTTCTGCTCTTAATGTTGAAGGAAGTGCCGAAGATGTGGCAAAAAGAGCAACGGCAAACAAGGAAAGGGCGCAGTTGGAGTTGCAACGTGCCAAAGAGTCGGTGAGTATTATTGCAGAAATGGGTGGAACAGCCGCGAAAGTAAGTCATGCTTCGGCAGGGCAAAAAACAGCGGCGGAAGCATCTGCTCAAACCATTGCTGAATTAGTGAAAGCGGTACGAGAGGTATCTGAAGCGGCAAGTACCCAAAACAAGGAAGCAAAAGAGACGATGGCGCGGGTTGCCGATATGGGAACAACAGGCGCGAAGGTTGTGGCAACAGCCAGAGAGCAGGGCGCGATGGTGGCAAAAGTATCCGCTGCGATTGCCTCTATTACCAGCGGTGTAGAAAGTATGAATAAGGCGGTTGGAGAAGCAACTCAATATGGTAAGGCTTCTTTGATTGCGGCTGAAGAAGGTAAACGCTCTGTTGCATCAACGGTAGAAGGGATGCAGGCAATTGCAGAATCATCAGAACAAATTTCCGACATCATTGGGGTAATTACAGAAATTGCAGAACAAACCAACTTGCTTGCATTGAACGCCGCCATTGAGGCGGCAAGAGCTGGAGCGCATGGTAAAGGTTTTGCGGTTGTTGCCGACGAGGTAGGTAAACTGGCACAACGCTCATCTGAAGCGGCTAAAGAAATTACCCAGTTGATTAAAGACTCAACAGGACGAGTTTTGGAAGGAACAAAACTAACAGACCAATCCCAAAAATCGTTGATTAAAATCGATGAAGGGGGACGAGTTAATATGATGGCAATTGATGAGATTGAAAAAACAGCCGCGTCACTTGCAGCGGGTACGGCTCAAGTGCAGCATTTGATGAAAGAGTTAAACTCACTGGCAGAGGAAATTGCTGGGATGGCGGGTGAGCAGGGTTCACGGCGGGCAGCAGCAGAAACTGCTTTGTCATCCTTATTACAAGAATCAGATCGGATTACCCATCTTGTTGAGCAGGCAAATCAAGGGGCAATTACGATTGGTAATGAAATGCTTGGAATTGTGTCGCGTACTGAGGAAATGACTCAATTAACTGCTGAACAAGCAAGGCGTTCACAAAAAGTGACCGAATTAACCAATAGCTCTGCTGATTCTGCGATGAAAACGCTCGAAGGTACCACCACCGTTGTGGGGATTACTAAAGGTTTACAAGACTTATCACAAGAATTGGCAATCCAAGTAAAACAGTTCAAAATTTAGTAAACAGGGGCAAATGTTGTGGCTGATCGATATACAGCAAACAGGGCTGATTCTGCGGAAAAAGAGCAGCTTGTGCAAATGGTGGGGTTTAAGATAGGCAAAGAGATATTTGGTGTGGATATTTTGATGGTACAAGAGATCATCCGTTCTGCACCCATCACTCATGTGCCTAACTCTCCACAGTTTGTTGAGGGTGTGATTAATTTGCGTGGCAGTATTATTCCAGTGATTGATTTGCGTAAACGATTAAATCTTGGAACAGTCGAGTATTCAAAAGAAACCGATTGGATACTTATTTTGGACATCGCAGGCAGAATTACGGGTTTTATTGTGGATTTGGTGACCGAGGTCATTAAGATTCAAGAAAACAGTATTGATCCCCCGCCAGATATTTTGGTCGCAGGACTCCATAGTCAATACATTAGAGGGGTCTGTGAAGTTGAAAATACGTTGCTAATTTTGTTAGATTTTAATCGGATATTATTAGTGGATGAAGTCAAAAAACTAAAAAGCGTTACACTTAATCAAGAAAGGGGTGATGCAGATGAGTGATAAGCTAAGAATTAAGGGGATAAGTAATGAGTAAACGTATTTTAGTAGTTGATGATTCTTCCATGATGCGAAAAATGCTAACAAAAGTGCTGGTTGGTAAGGGTGGGCATACCATTATCGGTGAAGCTAAAAATGGTAACGAAGCTTTGGCGATGTATAAAGCTTTAAAGCCTGATTTAATTACAATGGATATTACGATGGAAGGAATGGATGGATTAAGTGCCGCCAAGCAAATTTTAGACTATGACAATAGAGCGTTGATTTTGATGTTATCTAACCTTGATAAAGAAAAATACAGTGGTGATATAGCAAAAATCGGAGTCATTGGCTTTGTCAATAAGCATAAGGCGCAAGAAATTCTCGATGTTATTAATGCGCATTGAGGCTAAGTTATGATTGATTTGTCTTTGCTTGAAGATTTTGTTGAAGGCGCAGGAGAAAGTTTGGATGAGATGGAATCCGCTTTACTTGAGCTTGAAACCGATCTTAACAATATTGAATTATTCAACACTATTTTTAGGGCAATGCACACAATCAAAGGAGCTGCCCAGTTTGTTGGATTGGATAAAGTTTCTGCTCTTAGCCATGTGTTGGAAGATTTGCTGGATGTTTTGCGCAATGGCAAAAAGCAAGCCAATGTCGATATTGTTAATTTATTTATTCAAGCAAAAGACAGAATTAGTGCATTAATTGCTGACTTAGAACGCTCCCAAACCGAAGAAACAGAAGTTGATGATTTAATTGAAAAAATTAAAGTTCACTTAAATTCAGATGCCCCCGTCGTTGAAGCACCCGTTGTTTCTGTAATAAATGAAACAAACGCAGCTGAAGTTATTGAAGAGTCTAGTGATAATATCGCTGATTTTTTAACTGATGACGGTGAAGAGAATTATCAGGATTTATTTAAAGCAGATGATAATCAAGATCAGGTTTCATCTTTCTTGTTTGAAGACAGCACTGAAAGTTTAGAATCCTCTTTTACCACAAATCATGCAGCTGAGAATGACCTTGCTTCTTTTTTAACAGAACAAAATCCTGTTGCAGAAAGCCAATCAGAAGAAGCTACTTTGCATGAAGAACAAGTGCCGTCTTCTTCTGTTAATACACTCTTGGCATTTGCTGATGCAGAACAGATCGCAACGCCTGCTTTAGCAAAAACAGCTGATTTTTCCAACTTTGTTATCCCAGATGAGGAATATGATCAAGAGCTATTTACGATTTTTATTTCACAATTACAAGAAAAAATAACGCTGTTGAATGCTTGTGTGGGACGGCTTAAGGTTGAAGAAAATATAAATGAAATTTTAAAAGTTGCGGCTGAAGCAATCGACAGTTTGCGATTTTCCGCCAATTATATGGGCTATGAACAGCTTACTTATTTTTATGTGAGCTGGTTAGAACACCTTACGCAAGTGCAGAAAGAAGCAACTCCCACGTTTGGGTTTATGCGTGATTATTTGCTGCAATTGGGCAAAATTTTTCCACAACTGGAAAAAAATACGCCGCCTCCTAAAAAAGAAATCCCTTTAGCAGTGCAAATAGAGCGGATGGTGATTGATAAACCCGCACCTGTTATTGATAAAGTTAGCGAAAAGTCTGCTTCGTTTGAAGCAGCCGTTAATAAATTAGAAGCTGTACCTGATGCAGAGTTAGCTTTTATCACCGATTTGATTGATGTTCAAACTGCAAAAGTGCAAGAACCCGAATTATTGGTGTCTTTGACAGAAGAGGTCAATGAGTCTGAGGAAAAAAGCCAAGCACAAGATGAGGATTTATTCCAAAGACTTAGTTATGCACTGGATGCAACAATAGCGCAAACTATCAGTTCTGCCCCAATTAATGAATTATTCGGCTCCTTACTGACTGCCACAAAAGAAGAACAATCGCGAGCTAAAGCGCAAAAAGACAGTGAATTAGCCTTAGAAATTAAAACCTTAGCCCAAGCCAATCAAGAGCCGCCTGCCTTAGTAGAAAAAGAGGTTGTACCCAAGGTTGAGTTGGATACAGCATTAGGTCAACAAAAACCAGTGCTGACTGTTCATGATGAGAATAAAACAAACCTTGTTGAAACCGCTAAAAAACCCAAAGCAAAAGCAGAAGCGGACAAGGTCTTCAAGAAAAGTATTCGGGTTGATGCCGATAAAATTGATTCATTAATGAATCAAGTCGGTGAGTTGATTGTTGATAGAGCGTATTTTTTCCAGTTAGCTAATGAAATTAATCAATTACATCAATATTTAAAAACAGCAACAGGATTAGGGCAGAAAGAACTTAAGCCCGTGCGAACTTTTGCCTATCGGTTTGGTGAGGCCATTATTTCTTTAGGCAGAACCTCAAACGAATTGCAAGAAGGAGTGATGAAAATTCGGATGCTGCCTATTTCGCAAATTTTTAATCGTTATCCTCGTTTGGTACATGACCTTGCAAATACGAAGGGTAAAAAAGTTCAATTAGAAATTCGTGGGGAAGATACCGAACTGGATAAAATGATTATTGAGGAAATTTCTGACCCGTTAATTCACATGATTAGAAATGCCATCGGACATGGACTGGAAACTCCAGATGTTCGTAAACAAATGGGCAAACCTGAAATAGGCACCCTCATTTTAGAGGCCTATCATGAAAGTAATCATATTGTGATTGAAGTCACCGATGACGGGCGAGGGATTGATACAGAACGGATTAAAATCAAAGCCGAGGAGCTGAATCTCTTTACTCGAGAAGAGCTTAATAGGATGTCAAAAGATGATTTGACCCGCTTTATTATGATGCCTGGTTTTTCAACGGCTAAAGAAATTGATAGCACCTCAGGACGTGGCGTGGGGATGGATGTTGTCAAGAAAAACATTGAAAAATTAAATGGTACGATTGAAGTTGAATCTAAAGTTGGGATTGAAACCAAAGTCAGGTTAAAAATTCCATTAACTTTGGCGATTATCCAAGCTTTGTTAGTTAATGTGAGCAATGATTGGTTTACCATTCCATTGGCAAACGTGGAAGAAACCTTGCGTGTCGTGCAAGATGAAATCTCTATTATGGAAGAAACAGAGGTGATGTACTTGCGCGGTAAAACATTACCCATTTTCAGATTAGCGACTCTTTTTAATCTTAAATCAGGTCAAAATGTCGCAGATACCGAGTTTTTTGTGGTGGTTGTCAATACAGGTAATCAGCGGGTTGGTTTAATGGTGGACTCGTTAATTGGGCAAGAAGAGGTCGTTATTAAACCGTTAGTTGATTATTTACATGAGAAAAACTGTTTTTCTGGCGCAACGATTGTAGGGGATGGACGTATTTCATTGATTTTAGATGTTTATGAATTGGTGGAGATGACAACAAATAAACAAATTAAACGGCATGAAGCGCAAGAAAAAGGCTCTTTAGTGTCGTTACAAGATGAGATGTAACAACTGTTTTAAAACTGTGATGTTGAATAAAGCCCTTATAATGTAGCAGAGGTAATTGTGGCGGAGAAGATGAAGGTTTTGGTCGTTGATGATGCTAGCTTTATGGTAAAGGCAATTAGCGAGATTTTAAATTCTGACCCTGATATTGAAGTTGTTGGTTCTGCTAAAAATGGTTTGTTAGCATTAGAAAAAATTAAAGAGCTGCGCCCTGATGTAATTACTTTGGATGTGGATATGCCTATTATGGATGGTATTAAAGCAGTCCGCCATATTATGCTGGAATGCCCCGTCCCTGTTGTGATGTTAAGCTCACTTTTTAGTAATGGAGCGATTTCTTTTGAAGCGTTAAGACTAGGAGTGGTCGATTTTTTACCGAAACCATCAGGTGCGATTTCTCAGGATATTCATAAAGCAAAACAACAAATTATTAATAGAATAAAAACAGCGGTTGCGGTCAATATTGCAAATATTCATCGGGTTAGAATTAAGCCGATTAATCAATTTGATAAATTAGATGATTATTATGGTTTACAGGAGTTAGAACATATTTTACTCATGGGAACAACGTTGGGTGGCCCTAATACTTGCATTCGTATTTTTGCAGAGTTACCTACTCGACTGGCTACTGCGGCGATTGTTGTCCAAGAAATATCACCCAAAATTTTACCTGCCTTTGTGCAAGAATTTGACAAATATGCAAATTGGCATATCTGTGAAGCGGTTGATGGAGCTGTTCTGGAAGCTGGAGTCTGTTACGTTGCCTCAAATGAGTATTCACTCACAATTGCGGTGAATGAAGATGAAGAGGCGTATTTACAAGTCGGTGCAGCGGTAGAAAAGCCATTGAATACCTTGTTTTCGTCAGCGGCAACTGTTTTTGGGCGGCATACCATTGGCGTGTTACTTACAGGGATTGGTGATGATGGTTCTGATGGTTTTTTAGAAATCAAAAAAAAATCAGGAATAACCATGGCGCAAAAAAGTGATACCTGCGTTTATCCTAATCTTGTGCAATGTGCTATTGAACGCGGCTTGGTTGATAAAGTGATTGATGAGGGCAGTCTTGCAGATGAAATAGAGGCGATGATTAATGGATACACAACCGCTTTATCTTGACTATAAAACGTAGGTTTTTTGATGATTATTATTTGTGATAAATGCCAAACAAAATTTCAATTGGATGTAAGTTCAATTGGCAAAACCTTGTTTAAAGTCAGATGCTCAAAGTGTAAGCATATTTTCTCGGTTGATATTTCTCCCAAAGAGGAAGTGTATGAATTAACGCGGCATAATGAAGCACCCATCCGGCGAATCATTGCAATTTGTAATCAAAAAGGTGGGGTTGCCAAAACATCAACCTGTTTAAATTTAGGGGCATCCTTATCATTAGCAGGTAAACGAGTCTTGTTGATTGACTTTGATGTACAAGCAAATTTAAGTATGATTTTAGGACAAACCAATCAGCCTTCTTTTTATGAAGTGATGCAAAAAGAAATTGAGATTTTAAAAACCATTAAAAATGTGCGTCCTAATTTATGGCTTTTACCCTCAAATGCCAAAATGTCATTATTAGCACGACAATGCTTACAACAAAAAGATTTTGGACTATTCTTACGCAATACCCTTGAACCGGTTAAACAACATTTTGATACGATTATTATTGATACGCCGCCTTCTATCAAATTTTTTACTCCTAATGCATTGATGGCAGCTGATTTTGTTATTATCCCTACGCAAGGGGAATTCTTATCAATGAATGGTGTATTACAAACTGAAAATATTATTAAAGTCTTAGCGAAATCACATACCTTGGATTATCGTGTTTTGCTCACGATGTATGATGAAAGAAATACCGCTGCTAAAATGGTATTTTCAAAATTAAAAGATAAATATAAAGGTAAAATTTTTTCTACTGTTATTAATTTGGATTTTAAATTACAAGAGTCACAAATTATTAATGAACCCATTATTTATTATGATGAAAAATCCATCTCGGCAATTCAATACAAAGCATTAGCAAAAGAATTAGAAACAATCTAATTTGTGAATTAGTCTACGTTATTTTCCAAGTTAAGGAATTTTGAATGTTTGATAAAAGAATTATTTTACCTTTTATTTCGCTGTTTTGTGTTCTCAGTATCTGGGAATTAACCACACGATTTAGCGGTTGGAGTAGCAACGTTTTTCCAGGGCCTATTGCGGTTATGACCAGTGGATGGGCACTGATAGAAAATGGCTTATTACTAAAACATACGGTTGCCAGTTTATTTCGAGTCAGTATAGGCTTTTTTCTAGCCGTGGTTTTGGGTGTCCCATTAGGGATTGTCTTAGGTCGATTAGACATTGCTAAAATTTTATTTAACCCTTTAGTCCAATTTTTACGCCCGATTTCGCCTTTAGCTTGGATTCCATTGGCAATGCTCTGGTTTGGGATTGGCGACCCGCCTGCTATTTTCTTGATTTTTCTCTCTAGTTTTTTCCCCATGATTGTTTCCACCAGTGTGGCAGTTGAATCCATTCGACCGACTTTTTTTCAGGTTGCGGCAAATTTTAATTTTAGTCGCCGTGAAGTGATTACCAAAATTGTAATCCCAGCGATTACTCCACAGGTTATCACCGCATTACGTTTAACCATTACCATTGCATGGCTAGTGGTAGTTGCGGCAGAAATGATTGCAGTACAGTCAGGTTTGGGCTATTTAATTTTAGATGCGCGAAACGCATTACGGATGGATTATGTCATGGTAGCCATGATTACTATTGGCTTTATCGGACTATTTTTAGACTTTGTGATGCGCAGTTTAGGCAATATCGAATCAACCGCTTGGGGAAGGCTGACAAAATAATGAGTCATATTCAAATACAAAATGTAACAAAATCTTATGTTGATCACAGAAAAATTCCACGCGCTGAACAAAATAGTTCAACTAATCGCACAGTGGCTGTTTTAGATGAGATTAATTTAGAATTTCAAGAAGGGGAAATGATTTGCCTGTTGGGAGCATCTGGCTGTGGCAAATCTACGCTATTGCGGATTATTGCAGGGTTTGAACAGCCTACTTCAGGTCAGGTTTTTGTGAATGGTGACTTAGTCACCAAACCGCGTACCGATGGTATTTTTGTTTTTCAACACAGTGGTTTGTTGCCTTGGATGACCGTGTGGGAAAATATCGAATTAGGTTTGCGTCATTTGGAGGATGTAGACAGTAAAAACTCGACTATCTCAGAATATATCAGCATGGTTGAACTCGATGGTTTTGACAATCATTATCCACACCAATTGTCAGGCGGAATGCTGCGGCGAGCTGAGTTAGCTAGAGCGTTGGCTGTCAATCCTGATACCTTAATTATGGATGAGCCGTTTAGCGGATTGGACTTTTTAACCCACATGAAAGTGCGGGAAGAAGTGGTTAATATGCACGAATACATTAGAAAAACCACCTTGCTAGTCACACATGATATTGATGATGCGTTAATTATGGGCGACAGAGTGATTGTATTGGGTGGGAAACCTTCGCAAGTTAAATTAGAACATAAACTCGATTTTGGACGGCCGCGCGATTTAGGGGCAGATGCTGAATTAA
>JFJP01040591.1_pt1 | contig 10984 bp, 7 predicted proteins | sample 431651 | NCBI WGS metagenome assembly JFJP01 (sample SAMN02602958, study PRJNA72255) | Microbial mat metagenome, whole genome shotgun sequencing project. | biome: fresh water; feature: sink hole; material: water; isolation source: purple microbial (photo- and chemosynthetic) mats found in...
TTTTGTAGCTAGTTCACTTATTACTAGCAATAAGAACTCTAGTAAACAGTGCTTATAAAACTTAATACAAATTATCAAGACTAGCTACGGACCCTGTGCTGATGCACCAAAGAAGCTCCATTTTTCATGGAGATATGCTAAAACAGAAATAACCTAAAATATGCATGAAACACATTGTGAATTGTGCCAAACAGTAGCTTGATAGCCACAGCACTATTCTAACTGTGTCAAAAGTCTCTAGAGTTCTTTCAAGAATTTTTGTATGTGATGTATCAAATATTGTATTTTGTAGATGGTTATAGCATGATTGCATGAACCATCTTTCCCAATCAGCACAACCATGGTTAAAAAATCAAAACCACTTTCATCTTGATTGAAATTAAACTCTTTGTTTTGAATAATTGTGTACTCATTCAGACTTACATGCACTGACAACAATGTTGTAAAAGTTTGTGTAGAACATTGTGGATAAATACAAGTCACCAACACATCTCATAATTCTTTCCAATTCTTTTGTCTTGTCTATGTAATACAAACAGGATGCAAAGATGCAAGCATACAAGTTTGTAAATTACCTTGAGGATACTTTACTCTTAAATTTGAAGGATGAATAGAAGGCTTTGGACCTGATGAGCTTGATCATGGCTGTTTGAACATCCAGACACAGCTTTGCTCCATATCTCTTGTTTATTTCTCCATTGTTCATTAAAAACTTCATGGAAATTATCATCAACCCAGCTACCAGACTCCTGTCAAATTGATTTCTTTGTTCCTGTTATGCATCTTCACTTTTCCTCTCCAATGCTTCTGATAGTATCTGACAGCATTAACTTGTCCATCAACATTTAAGTCAAAGTTCTTGCCATCATAAATATGAAATAATTTTACAGGATTGATTTGGCATGTATGCAGTTGCCAAGAATAAAAACTGTCCTTGAGCTCCTATTCACTGTATTCAAAATAGTACATGATATGGTTGAACTATACTGATCCTTGATATTAGCAATCCAACAGATTTATCAGCATCTAATGAATACCATTGATTTCTTTTATTGTGAAGTTAACCTTGATGAATGGGGAGTAGAAACTTCTTTGCAATTGGAATGATGTTATTGCTGGTGCCTTCCCTGTTGCTATTATCACTTTTACTGACTTCATCCTTCTTGTTTCCCAAGCTTTGGTTTTCTTCATCAATATGGGAAGAACCAACTTCTTCTTCTTCTACCAGAACATTGTTATTGCTGGTGCCTTCCCTGTCTCTATTGTCACTTTTATTGCTTTCATCATGCTTTGTACCTGTGCTCTGCCTTTGTTCTTGACTATTGGAAATATAATATTCTTTGTCTGCTACTTGAATGTTATTGTTATTGTCACTTTTATTTTTGCTGCCCATGCAGTTGCTTTGTTCCTGACAGTTGAATTTACATCAATGTTGTCACCATCAATGCTACTGCTTCTACTTCCACTTTTGCTTTTTCCACTTCTGCTACTGCTGCTGCTTCTGCTACTGCTTCCACTTTTCCATATCCACTGCTGCTGGTTGTGCTACTACTGCTTTGACTGCTACTGCTGCCCACTGCTGCTGCTGCCACTGGTGCTGCTTCCACTGCTGCTGTTGCATTTATTAGCCCTGCTGCTGCTGCTTCTGCTGCTGCTTCTGCTGCTGCTGTAATCTCTGCTTCTACTGCTACTTCTCCTCTTGCTAATAGTTCTACAGATGCAATTGCCTCTCATTTTGCCTGTATTAATTCCATCAAGCTCCATTTGTACTTTTACTTTTTTGTCTGCAACCTTTTTAATCATGCTCCATATCTATTTGTTCATTTTTGTTTTGTTTTCCACATTCAGTTTCTTTTGATACAACAATGATTTCCATGATATCAATAATTGGTTGCACATCAGCATCATTTTTTCCAGATCATTTTTTCAACTTCAATACATGTTTTGCATTTCTTCATTCATATGTTCACTGGATTCATAATAGCAGCATTTCCCATTTACATTACATCTGCAACTGTATCCATTACTTTCTCATTTTCTGTCTCTCTTTTGTCATAAGTATCAATTTCATTGTCTGTTTCCTTGTTGTCATCTTTATCTGCTTCTGGAACAATTGTGCTTTACATTTCTTCATTAATTTGGTAAGTGGAGTCAATTAGAGCAACATAGTCTATTTCCATTTTATGCACAACTGTCTCTGTTCTTGTCTTCTTTTCCCTTGCATCCTTGTCATATTGTCCTTTTCTTTCTTCATTGTTATCAACATTACTGTCCTTTTTGGAGTCATTGCCATTGTTTTCATTCTCCATTTTGTCTTCATCACTTTCATTGCTCAAAGATTCATCAGTGATTTTATCTTACAAGCAGGTAGTAACTTGGATGAGGTAGTGATTTCATGCCAACTGAGTTTTCCATTTGATCCAGCTCTGCATCAATGATTTGGGTGATAATCTTCTTCACACAAAATTGGATAATGCATTTTTGTCCAATGCAACAAATTGTAAGCACACAGATATTTGGTGTGCATTTGAGTTACACTAAATGCAATGATCGATGAATGATCAATGATGTGATTACTGTGTCTATCATTGTTTCAACAATGAGGTGATGATCCAGTTGAGGATCCATCTAGCTACTCTGTAGTCAACAAAATGATGAGAATTTCAACCAGGTCTAGATTGTGATTATTTCTACTTGGTTTATTTTCCTTTGTTGTGTTCTGATGAATGCAAGCAAGTAGTCACCTGTGACTGTGGTAAACAGATATACTTAGGCACATGATCATTCTTCCATCTAAGTATCTCTATGTGCATTGTAGGTCATATGTGTCTGACCTGTAACCAGTGTGCATAGTTCGATCATAGGTGGACAAAGAATACATAGGTGATCCAAATATGCACAAACCAGTACTTGATGTACATGTGCAACAACATCCCCAAGTTCAAGCTTGTGAATAATTTGAAACTCATTGATGTTGCACATGTGATGGAGAGTTAGAGGCAGTGTGGTCAATGATGTCCCATGGCATGCTGAGCATGTCAATGATGAAGAATCCACCCAAGAGCTTTTGTGGAATCATTGGCCATGTTGAGAGTACCAGAGATGTGCTTCATTAGAATGTCTCCTTGTTCATGTCATTCTTGGATTGCAAAGAACTGCACATTAATGTGGCAAGAACATGTAGTAGGTTTCCACTGATTTATCATTGCAATAGCTGCTTGTTGTCTTTGTAGAGAGTCAGTGCAAAGTAAAGGTCCTTCAAGACAGATTGCAGGTACCTTGCTGTCTTTGCTGCATGAACCATGGCAACAAACTCTGCCTCTGTTGAGCTTGTAGCAATCATGGTTTGCAACTTGGACTTGTATGCAATAGCTGTGCCTGTATAGCAGAATGCCCAGTCTGTAATGGATTATCATCTTTTGACATCTGTAGCATGCACTGCATCAACAAAACTGACAAGCTCAGAGGGAGATATTTTTGGAAGTTGTTCTAAGGAACAATGGGAAGAGATGTCACTGGGGACAATCGCCAGTAGATGAGTCCCCAAGCCTTTGTGTGTCAAAGATGCTTATATACACCTTTAAGAGCAAGATAATGTTCTTTTGCTTGCTGGTGCAGTTGAGGATTGGGAGAGGAAGACAATGGCATAGACAATGTCAATGTGACAGACAATGGTATAGGCATAGATGCGTTCTCCACGTACTTGCCAATACCTGAAACCAGCCCCCCCTTTCCATCTGCTTATGCTCAGTTGTCCCTTCTATATCTTCTTTTAGTCATTGAAGCTTGTCAATTGCCTGTCCTTTTCATTTGGGGAGGGTTGATTCCAGCCATGCGTCTGCAACATACTCTCAATAAAACTTTTGCACCATCATACCTTCATATAATTGCATGGGTCTGATCTAAGTCAATACCATTGCAAACCTTTGTTTTGTGTAGTGACACATGTGTTGATCTTGCTCATGAGTATATCTGCAGTCTTGGGGTCTTTGGCTGCAATGGCAAAGTTGCCAACCTGTTGACAGATCAACACTAGTTTGCCATCAATTTCACCTTGGTAAAGGCTGCATTCATGGGTTGTCAAACAAAAACCAAGCTCTCCTTCAAGAATGCCAATAATCATGTGATCCCAGAGTGCACCTGCCTTGGGATGACCCTGTAGTGCCTTGTGCAATGGTATTACATGGGTGGTGGGGTCTATGTCCACATTGTAGTGCTTCCTGTACCAAGACCAGTATGCATTATCAATCTGTAGATAGCATTGCTCCATTGGCAGTGGCGATTGCTGAAAGGCATTGCTCATGTCAGCCACAATGACAATGAGGGCATGTAATGCTGCCAAAGCAAAGAAGCAGTGCATACATGGCTGCTCAATACATGATGCATATGTCTGAGCAAACTGTTGCAACCAAGGAGCTGTGCATCTTGAATCATCAATGCAGGCACATGCCTTGCAAGTACCATTGGATTTGACACTGTTTGTCCAATGAATGTTAACACATTTGGAGGTCAACCATTGCTTGCTATAGGTTGGAGTATGGGCACTCCAATGCAACCAGCCTTTCAATGTGCATCACCTTGGGCATCAAATGCATTGTCCCAATCAGGCCAATTCTTGAGGTTCTTGAGTTTCCAACATGTGAAGCATTTGAGGAAATGCTCTTTGTCAGTCATGCCACTATTTTGCAGACAATAGACCATGCAGGCCATATCAACATCACAGAATGATGATTCCAGTGATCTGAGCAATGCATAGGGAGAGATGGTAGGTGTCTTGTCAAAAGGAATGTCATTGATTTTGTATGCCATTCCCTCCCTGGCTATTGACTTTAGAGCATGAATCATGAAATGAAGATGATGTAAGGGAGGAGTGTGATCATCCAAAAAGCCAAGGAGCAATCAGGTGCCAAAACAATTTCAACTGTTGCAGGCACACTGTTGGAATGTCAAAGAGAAGAGAGAAGCTGCTTGATGTCTGCAGTAGTAAAAATCAGAACATTGTTTATGGAGACAAAATAAGAGCCCAGGAGCTGTTGCCGGGCTGACCAAAGGGAGAAACCAATTGGCTGATGATGAATATCAACCAGGTATGCACATTTCATGAGCAAAAGGAAAGTGAAAAAGGATGTTCAGCTGCAAGGTCAAGATGTACACATACATTCTGAAGCTGGAGGAAAGGAGATGCACCGATGTCAAGATCAGGGACCAAGAAGGTTGTATCAAGAACTTCAGCCACATGCAGTTTGAGACTTGCAAGGAGATGAGCATTTGGAGGTTTGTCAGCAAGATCATGCATAGCCTCATCAAAAGAGTCATGCTGAGCCATCTTGATTTGTCCCATAGCAATGTCAAAGTAGCACATGTTCTTCATGGTGCTAGTGTAGCCAAGAAAAATGCTGGTGCAAGTATCAGTCTCCAATTTTGCAGACTGGTGCCACAGAGGTAAGGCATAAACCTGGCATCCAAATGTATGAAGAAGACTCAGATTTGGTTTCTTTCTGGTGCAGAGAGTATATGGTGAGGCCTGCTGAGAATTATGGATGGTGACATTATAAAGGAAAAGATAATGTTTGAAAGCATACACAGCTTACAGCTCCCCTCCTGCCTCAGCATACTCTCAGCATCTCTTCCTGAAAAATGAGCATGGTTTTCCCATGGTCTCAGCAAGAAAATTAGCCATACTTGAAGCAAAGTCAAAATGTAAGTGGTTGTCATGGTGCTATTTCTTCAATTTGATACATGGCATCAGTGGGTGGCAAGAAACACCATTCAATGAGATTAGTAGGATAAATAAAATTAAGTTGCAATGAAAGAGCTGCAACAAACCATTGGACATGGTGAAAAAAGATCTCCCAGTTTTACCAAGATACATCCATACAAAATTGATATCAATGAATTTCACTGAATAGCTATTGCTGGGTCATCAACCTCATGATGATGTTTATTTGAGGGCAAATCAATGAAGAGGAATTTTTAATGATTTCAAATATGAATGTTCACCAGAGAAACAATGCTTAGTTAATCAGAAGCCAACCATAATAATGCAAATTGTCTAATATCATTCAGATAAATAGCTTTTCATTCATGAGTATGGTGCAATAATACAACCTGGCAGTGCATTTTTGATGCTTTGATTCTCATTGATTTGGATTCTTTTGCAGACTAGGAAGAATGGCTCCATTTCACTATCTCTCATACAAAGAAAACTAGTCTTAGAAGTATTCAACATTGAAAGTGGGTGGATAGCATACCACATTCTAGTGGTATAGGGGCCAAGTTTTCTCTTTTTTTCATCTCATTTTCATAGTGCTAGTTATGTTGTCCAAGAAATTCACAAAGTTATCTTTTTATCAGTTGAATTCTCTGATCCATTCTGATCAATATGAATTTGTTTGCCACTCATCAAAATCAAACTGTTTTGATATCCAAGTTGATTGTTCATCAAGGCATTTAAGTGTAATGACATAAATTGCAGCAACAACCCCACTACTGAACTATCTCATTCTACTATTTTTCTTCTTGCTTATGCTGACCCCAATAGCCAGTCAGAGCACCTATTGGCTTGAACATGACAAGCAAAATTGTGTTTAGCCCAGCCAGGTGTGATGCAAGTTGCCATTGTGTATGGCACTAGACTGCCTGTAGCTAGCTAAGTATTGTTACAACATTGTAGGCAAACAAAGATGCAGTATGTCATATACTTTGCATTTGTTGTTCTTAGTTGACTTTCAAGTCAGAAGAAGATAAGTATGCTGCAGTCTAGGTGTAAATTTAGTTATACATTAGCTTTGCAGTTTGGAACATACACAGTATTCAGCTGTTTGGCTGGTGCTATCAGTTGTAAATTCTATTAGACTTGATGTCAAGTTCTTGTAGGGTGGAATTCTGCCATCGATAATGGTTGTTGTTTGCAGGTTCTGATATATGCTCAACTGAAAAATTTGTATCAAATGGCAGTACAGTGGTCAAAGGAACATAGCTACAGTATCCATTTACCTAAGCCAAGAAAAGGTACTAGCAAAAAAGTTTGCCTTACCCATTACAGCAATGTTTTTGCATCCCTTGAACCAGCCTGCTATTAGCACCCTTTATCAGTCCTAACAAAAATGATGCTATTAAGCAATAATTTTGAAGCAGCAGTATAATTTATGATTGCAAACAAGTGTTGTCAATTATATCTTTCCAATTAAATCTCAAGTCTAAGACCATTATACACACAAGGAGATTAAGCTTGTCAACAATTATTCATATTGTTGTAGTTTTTTTGCTACAAAATATTCTTTTTGGTGTACTGAGAGCAGCTTGAGTGCATTTTCTTTGTAACAGCCAAAAGGGAAGTAAGCACTTTAGCTGTAGAACCTCATGTAACAAACAAGGAAACATAATAATGGAATGAAGTTTGATTAACCAATGACCAAATGCAATGATAATCCAACTATAATACTCAGTTTATAACTATTCTCTACTACTAGTTTTTTGGTCAGTGACAGTAATATTAAGTACTTTGTTCCTGCTAGGCAAGCTTGTGAAGTGTCATGTAAAGAATGGACTACAAGTATAGTCTCAGCATCATATCAAAGGTGCAGTTGATAGACTAGGTGTTGATGCTGGGCTATAATCCATGGTACAATGTAGATTTCAAGTTTACATTATCTTCATCACTCACAAACTAGAAAGTAGGCTTGCATTTCAGACTAATACAATGTTATTGTACATGTTCCGCAAGCCATTGGCCAAACTGGCTGCAAGTACTGCATGCCATTTTCCTATTTCTTACGAGATAGGAAGAATGGAGTTCAAGTTTCCAAGTTGCTCATGGACCATCAAACCCAGGATGCCCATCTGAGCCGCACGGCCATTGTTCAACTCCACGGCACGCTTTTGGAGCTTGGTCTCCTCATCGAACGAGTCCCAACCAAAGTCAATGAATTTGTTGCGGAAGTCACCAATGAAATCTCCTCCAGTAATATCCTTCATGACTGCAACCTCCAGAAAGCCAATAAAAGCAACAATCTGTGCAATACCCAGTGGGGAGATGGTCGTCAAGGCGCCGAAGCCGTTGGGGACATCAGCAAAGGCCAATCCCGAGAAGTCAACGTCACCGGGCAAGCGAACACCGGCTTCCTGGGTGAGGTATCCCGCAACGGCCAACATGGAAATACGACCATGCTTGAGTTCCACATAACGAAGGCGGTTGAACTTTTCTTGATCACCATCCGCCACCAAACCCAAGGGGTCAAAGAAACCCAACGGAGGCTGGGCACCGAGCTCGTTCTCGAAGGCCATGTGGGTGGCAACCGAGGTGCGGCGGGAGCTTGGCATCGGGGCAAAGGCAGCAGCCGTGGCAACGACAGAGGCAAGGATAGCAGTCTTCATCGTGGTGTCGGTTTTGTGCTTTCTTTGGTAGTTCTCTGGAGCTCGAGTGGCTGTAGGAATTGTGAGCCCAAAATGAAAAGCAAATTTGCGAGAGACTTACAGTACCGGTACCAAGTAGGGCCCAAGCCTGGCGTGTGGCGTGTCTGTCTTGTTGCATCTGGTGTCATCAAAAGATCTTTCCGTGTAGTCTAGGGCAATTTGGTGCCTACGTATGTAGTCACAGAGGTGACATCCAATCATCAAAGATCCAACGTCAAGGTTTGCGTGCTCGCGTCATACGTACGACGTATTACGTTTGAAATCTTTACGTTCAAGGTGTTCACGTAGAAAATCGTCTACTTCCTACACTCGATACCAGCCAAGGACCTACGTAGTGATCTGGTATTTGGTCGGGGTACGGGGTACAGTACCAGGGTACGGGTACACAGAAACCATGTTCCATTTATTTGCCTTGTTGTGTCAACGTCGTCCCTCCTCGTACACCAGTAGTGCTTCGTTTCGCAATTCGCTCTATGTATCAGTTCTACGTTGTACGCTAGTGTGGGAGGGAGCGTTCCAAAATTCCGTATACATACGCATAAACATACATAAAGCAACATTTAAAAAATCGATGGGTTATCGGCCATATTTATGTTGCTTTATGGGGCTTTATGTTGCATAAACATATATAAAATCGGAGAACTGGGAGGGTAAACTTATTGGGAGCATTCCAATATTCGACATACATAAACATAAAATATCATAAATATTTTTTTATGTTCCTGTTTATAAATGTTATGTAGGCCAGTTACAAACGCGTTCCATTATTCACATAACATAGAAAACAAAGCTTATATAGATATCCATTTCGAATAAAAATTATTATCTTCTAAGTAAGAAGCCACACACGCACGAAAGAGCCATCATCAATTGCCTTTCTGATCGATGACCCAGAAATGACACTCTCTTCTCTGAGAGCCACGAATGAGCTTTTTTGACATAGAGCAGAACATAATCCGGTTGAATCGTGTTTTTGCAGCTGAGCTGAGTTGGTGATGTTTTTGCTGTCAACGTATGTAGTAGGTAAGGTCCTAATAACTACCGGGTTTACCTGGGCATAGCGTTCCGATTGTATTATACGTGGTGCGTATTTTTTCGTATTACCGAGGTGAAAATGATTCGCGCGTTCGCGTGACATTTCATTTCTAAAAGGGAGGGAGGCAAGCGTTACATGCGTTCGCGTGACACTGGTACTTAATTCTACGTGAGTCTACGCTACGTAATATACCACGTAGATTTTGTACCAGCATATATCAGTACAATTATACCTAGTACCTAACTACGGCTACCGTACACATATAATAATATATATTAGTACAGCCGTACAGCCGTACTGTATGATACCAGTTACTGCTTTTTACTATTGGATCTAACCACCACTGTCTATGGTTCGATCCAATAGTAAACCAGTACGCCCGTGTTACGTACAACGTATCATGACGACAGTGGTGGTTGGATCCAATAGCAATTCACCTCTGGTACGATCCAGTCTTACGTAATACGGTCATACCGTATTACTATTGGATCTAACCATACATAATATTGGCATACTATATTACTGTTAAAATCACATTGGTTTTAATCATCATATTATTATATATATTTATTGTACAATGTAATGATGAATGCATTGCATGCTACATAAATCAAACTTCTCTAGCATTTCTGTCAGAAGCAGCAATAAGAATGGGAAAGCCAAAGCTTGAAAAAGCTGAATTCTCAAACAATACTGGAACAACAATAGTAGTAGTTGCCAATGCTTATTGATGCATAGCTTATATATCTTATAATAATTTTAGAATTCTTGTTTTTGTTTGTAATGTAATCACAAATGTTATTTAAATTTCAGCATAGCTAAAAGATATTTCTTCTTGATGCAAATGTAAGAATAATGTAAAAACTTGTATGTATTATATGTATTAAGCTTTGTGTACCTTTAGGTACATGAAATGCCCACTCCCATCATTCTGACCATTGTGTACTATGCAAATACTTCTCTCTGATGATGGCATCTCTACTGTGATTGACTCCAACTTGCTAACTTGGCCATTTTGCTTAACTTTGGTATCATCATAAATGAAAGCATGAGTGCAATAGACATTCTGAGTTTTTGAGTAAACATAAATTGACACCTGGTACTTGTATGCCAGCAGTGGTACAATATAGGAAACATCCAGCCAGTAATGCTTTGTAGCTCCATTTGTATCAAAATCTATCCCATCTCTGTATAGAATAGCAAGTACACTTTTTTTCCACCAATTCAACTGTCTTTCAAGAGAAGTAAAGCCCCATTGGTATATTTTCAGCTGGAGAATATCCTTTGTATGAAGTTCACCAAAACATTGCAGATCTTTTCGAAATGTAGTAACTTGAACTTTTGAGTCCAAACAACCCAAATCCTGTAGACCTTTCATGATTGCATAGTATCCACAATTCCCATCTCCCTTAACATCTACAATAATGCCAATTTTATCAAGGGAGATAATTGGAGAACAAGCAGGTACAATCCTGCTACCCACAATTTCTTTTCCAGTCTTGGGTGACCTCCATAAATCAATGATGGTTATTG
>JFJP01041172.1_pt1 | contig 10984 bp, 23 predicted proteins | sample 431651 | NCBI WGS metagenome assembly JFJP01 (sample SAMN02602958, study PRJNA72255) | Microbial mat metagenome, whole genome shotgun sequencing project. | biome: fresh water; feature: sink hole; material: water; isolation source: purple microbial (photo- and chemosynthetic) mats found in...
TATTGTTGCCAGCAGTCTAAGCCTCTGCTGTAGAGGTGTTCTAATTCCGCGCTTTCTGTACGGAGGTGGTGGTATTCCTCCGGGGTCAAGATGAAGCCACAAGGACACTTGGTAGCCATTTGCATTTTTCTCCATATATAGGGTGGTAATGCCGCCCGGTAAAGGACAGCATGGTATTTACAGCAAGTTCAAGACTGTGAATGGTGGGCCAGCAAAACCCCCGCGCTCTGTACAATATACTTACCAGCGTCAGCCGCTGCTGTAATTGCAGGTAACGGGATCGGTTGGAGAGAGCCTCGTGTTCGTGCAGAGGTCAAGTACGCCGCCGTTGCGCTCATTAAGGCAGAGTGGGCGATCTCCACCTGCTCAATTGCCGCCAATACGGCAGCTTTGGCGTCTTCTTCGCCACCAACTGCCGCTCGGGCGAGCTTGAGATGAAGGAATAGTTCACTGAAATTTGTGTCGTTAGCCATATTAACGTCTCCAAGTACTAAAGTATGGGTGAATAACAAACTGTCCGCTTCGTGTAGCGGACACATACAAACCCTTCAGTTCTTTCCAGAACTGAAGGGTTGTCTATAAGATCGAAACACTGAGCGTGGTTGTACGACATACCCACGCAAAGGGCTTCTGAGGTTGCGAATACCGGACTGTTCTGCGTGTAGCAGATACGTTCCGCTCCGTTAGATAGAAACACCTCCCCAGAGGGAGTCACAGTCCCCTGAAGGAGGTAGGTGAATATGAGCCACATTAACAGATCGCTGCCCATACTAGTCACCGTAATTCCGGCATGGTGAATGCCAGCCGGAAGCCTAATGAAGGATACGCTTCGTTCGCACTATAGTCTGCTCTAGCTGCCGCTCTACACCAGCGGGCGGGGTCTACAAAACTCCCACCACGCGCCACTCTGTTGTTGGTGGTATCGACAGTAGAGTTTGAGATGTACGGAACGTACGGATCGACCACCTTGTCGAGAAGTGTGGCGTAAGGAGAGTAACGCCCGGCGCAGAACTCCCAAACACCGCCCAACATATCCAGCAAGCCCCACGGGTTCGGATCTTTTAGGCCGAAAGGAAGCTGCCTGGAATTTTCGCGGTCGAAATAGCCATAGCCGTACGTGGCTATGTTCTTCAGTTCCGGCGCGTAATCCCCTGTGAGCGTATGTCCGTTGTCGTCAGTGTGTACCTCAAGGGTCAGATCACCCGCGTAGGTTGCAGTTGCCGTTCCCGCTCGACAGGCATACTCCCACTCTGCCTCTGTAGGAAGTCGAGAACACCAACCTCCCTCGAACGACCGGAGCCAGGTTATAGCCTTCCTAACTTCCCTGTAGCTCCGGGCCGTGACGGGATGCAACTCAGGGGACGGCCCTAACCAACTGGGGGCGATCTCCTCAGTCAGCGCGTGCCATAACGCCCAGTCTACAGGCCGAGCCATTAGACCGAACGACTCGGTGATCGTCACCTTACGGCACGGGCCTTCGTCCGCAAAGCGACCGGCCTCGGTCGGCGGAGAACCCATAACAAAATCCCCTTTGGGGATGATCCGCACCTCCCATTCCCCTACACTGTCAGTTATGGTAAATGTACGAAACTGCCCATGACGGTCAGTTTGTACTGGACTCCAGACCAGTTTCCTTTTCTCATACATAGAAATCCCCTCCTAAATAGGCTGCTTAGGGCCGCCCTTATGGACAATGTTCAGCGCGAATGACGCGGCGAACAGAATTATAAGCGGCCACAGACTCCATACCTCAATGGAGATCAGTATGGCGATAAACAGAAGCACCCAGGATAAGGGTGCTACTTTCACGCCCTTGTCTGCTTGCCCAGGTTTTTGTTCTGTCTCGCCTTCGGGCGGTTGTGGCGGTTTCTTTAACTTCAACATAAAATACACCTCATTGGTAATGACTACCCGTACTGGGAGATTCGTTTCAATATCTGCTCCCGACAAGCCCTTTGGGCTGTCTGTAGGTGCAGGACTTGGGTACTTACAGAATTGTACATATCCTGTAGCTCCTTAAACTCCTTAAGGAGTTTGACTCCCTGGCAGAGATCCTCTACGAGTCGTGAGGTCTCCCTGTTGTCAGCCATAGCCTCAAACAAGTGCCGTTCCTGAATTAACAGTATGTCCAACGTATTCTGGATAGCGATAAGCACCCTGTAACTACTATCTACTGCCTTGTCTTTCATATACTATAACCTCTCTAAATGCTTACGAATGGTATCCTCTGTAGCGCCATAGGCTTTGGCGAAAAACAAAGCCTGTGCCGTTCTATAGACAGATCGGTAACGTACCGCTGTGGGATCGGCACTCGTGTTCAGTGCGCGCAGGAACTCGTCCTCAGCGAAGGCACACGCCGTCGAGGCTTCGTCACAGAGGTAAGGGTCTCCGTCCCGGTCGGCAGCGTCCAGGTTATCTTCGGCCTGTGCCAAAAAGGCCACTGCGCTTTTTGTATCAGGACAGGACAGTCGCCCATAACTAATGTACCTGCTACGAGCCATAATGGCTCTGTGCCTAAAGTCTTCCAGTGTTCCTGTGCTTTGCCATTTAAGGCTCATACACGGCCCCCTTATACACCTCCCAATCTTCTCTCTCGAAATCCGAAAGATTCGGGGAGTAACTGACCGGACGTGCTCTTCTTAAAAATAAGAACACATAATCATCCTTGACGTTAATGTACTCACTCGGATCCCATCCCGGTAAGCACACATTCCCCCCAGCCCGCATGACAGACACCGCCCACCCCCAAGTTCCGTGGGCAGGTGGCTGGGGTGTGTTTTCAAGTTCTCCCAGAACCCTCGCCATATACCCTGCCAGATACGTGGCAAAATAATTATCTGTTTCGTCGGTCACATAGAAACGGAGCGTCTCGTCTCCTTGCTGTAATGCGACTCTCTTAAGAAAAGCCTTCGGTATCCCATTAGCCACAAGGCCGGCCTCAAAGCCGCTTTGCACTTTCGTAATAGAGCCTGTGCTCAACATAAGCGCAAGTTCTTCGTTCGCTCTACGCATAAGAGCCGCTTCTTTCTCAGCGGCTGTCTTGTATTGTACCATTGTTCTCTCCTGTGTTAAAAATAGTTACGAGGGATCAGTGCAATCCCCGTATACTTATCGCCACGCGGGCATACAGCCCGCATACATCAACAATATCCTTAGCTGCGAGCTTGAGGGTTTCGCGATCATCCGTTCCCTTAATGAGTATTGCTGCTACCACTGCGGCAAGCGCATAGCAATGCTCTGGGGAAAGGGAATCGTATAGCTCCTCGACCGTATCGTCTATATGCCCCTCTACGGTACGTTTATCCACGACTATTTCCTCCTAATACAGCGCGTACCAACACACTGTTGGATCGTGCCATATTCTCTGATACCGGAGATCTTCCGGCTCATCTTCGGGGTAGTTAAACCACTCCACTGCCCCGTTAGGGTGGAGGCCGGATTTGGCTGTCGCCTCCTCCTCGACGGAACGCCACATCTTCGGCCTACCTACCAGAAAAGCTATCCTTCCAAGCTCTGGGTATGGGCCGTCGTATAGATGCGTCACGTCCGTCATAGACGTGAACCCGTCGGCCAGAGTCGTATCCGCTGCCGCTCTTTGCTCCTTAGACAAGTTTCGTACCTGCCGCATGAAGGTGCGCGCCCGTTCGGGGTCGTCGTTTCCCCACTCTTCCCAGAAGTCGGGGGAGGCTGCCTCCCCGTACATAACAGCAGTATGCTGGCTCAGCCTATACAAAATCTGGTTACGGTGAGTCATGTCCATTGCAGCGCCGCCCGAATGGTGCAGCCAAGCCTTCACGGCCTGATCTAACGGATAGTCATCCACAACCCCTCCCGTGTTGTTAAACTCCATCTCAAATAGGCTTTGCCACGACAGGTTTGCTGGTTCCTGTTTCCGTAACAGGAACCACAATGCTACATCTTTTGCTTTCAAAGCAATCCTCCTTTTGAAGTAATTTTCCCTCTACCCTCTGGCATATTCCCACAGGGCGGCATATACATCTGCCTTGACGAAAAAGGAATTGTCGGTTAAGTATTGCGACAAGACCTTCTCCGTCCTATAGCGGCTGTGTCCGTAGTACAACCACAGCGTCCCTAAAACGGCTGCCCGCACGGCACGGGGCTGACTGCTGTAACGTCTCAGGCGGACGTACAGCGCTTGGAAATTCCTACATACCCCACGGTCTTGTAGGTCTACAACCTCAAGCCCTTTAAGGAATTCCCGAAGGGTCGGGGTATATGCGTCACCACACTTAACGAACGTGCCGGTTTTTTCGTCGAACAGGTACATAAGGAGAACTCCCGTTTACATGTCGTGGTTGTCCCAGTCGCGACGGTTCTGGGAACGTTCAATGTACTTCCGGTAGGCGTCCTCCCGGTGCCGATCTCGCATAAATGTATATGCTGATAAGGACAGAGCGACGAGGGCGAGCAGTATACAAGCTACCACAGTTGCGTCCATTCAGGAACTCCTCGCCCATACGCGGACATCCGCCAGTTCGTTTGTAAGGGTGAATTGTGTATCGGGAAACGTTGGGAAAACAACGGATACATTACCTTCTAACAACGCCCGGTATCTGGCGGCGTCTATCTCGGTCGGAGTGGCCGCGATCACGGTTAATACCCATGTCGCCGGGTTGTCCTCCCATATCCCCGTATAACACGTCTGCTCCCAGAATCTTCGGTAAGATTCTATACCGACGTAACCTTCGCTCTCTAATACAGACAGAGAAGTTAGGTCGCAAAGCCTTGCCAAAGCTACCCGCCTAATCCGTAGATAAGTAAACGGGAGTGGCTCCCCTGCGGCAAGGGATGCCGCTACGTCGTATACCCCCAGGACTACCTCACCTACTACATAGGAGCATGTTGGATCTGCCACCAACTTCCGAATCCGAAAGTCGCCACCCGACTCAAGCCGGGCTACCGCGCTACTGTTGGGCATATTTATCCGTTTCATACCGTAATTCTCCCTAAGTTACTTAAACTTAGCGACCCTATCCGAGACAGGGCGCTATACAAAGCGAACGCTCAGAAACCGCCGTGGTTGTCCCAGTCGCGATGGTTCTGGGAACGTTCGGTATACTCCCGGTATGCCTTTTCACGGCTCCGATACCGCAGATACGTGAAGGCAGACATTGCCAGAGCGACGAGGCCGAGTAATACAATTATCGAAGTTATCTCCATTACAATTCCTGTTATATATGTGTGTGTGTTAATCCCCGAACCAGCCGCGAGTCGGCATGACTTCCCGCTGTGCCTTCTGGGGGCTGTATACCTTCTGCCACCCCTTGTAAGTGTACACAAGGGTTTCGGTGAACGGCTTCCCCATAGGGAAGAACAAGTCTCCCCGTTTGGCGTTTGGCCGTTGCTTAGTTTGCGAGACTGGACGCCCCGCCAATTCCACAGCCTCCGCCAGGAGTAGACTGCGGCTTACGCCGGACAGACTCATGGGAGTTTCATCTTCTACGACATAACCCTTCTGGGCCAGGTAAAAGATTACCTGATTGTGAGCGCAGTTCGAGACCCCTTGGATCTCACTCAACTGCGTGTCCTCGTCAGGCGTGTATGGGAACCACGCTATCTGCAACAAGCGTTGCAGAGTTAGATCCGACGGAACCCCACCGTCTTGCAGGCGTTTCTCGAATCTACAGGATTCCGCAATACTGCACAGGTAGGTACTCGACCCTGGTCTGTAGTACCGGCACACGGCGTCAATTGTCAAAGGCATTGTCTTTATCTCCTATTGTTGGGTAGTTTCTAAAAGACCCTCTCACAAAGGTCTTTTAGAAACCCCGAAGGGTTTCTAGGGGCTGAACGAAAACCCTTACAGAAGCTGCAAGGGGATAATAAAACTTAACCGAGTAGCACCTTCCCTACCACCGCAACTTTCGGGTGGGCGTACCCTATGTGGTAGAAACGCAGTTTGTCCACGCTGGTCGCTCCGGTTTCTCCCAGCATAATTTCTCGGCATATGTTCTCGTCACACTCGAAGATGTCGGAAAAACTCTCCTCGTCCCTGTTGTGCCGGGTAAGAGACGGGCCTAAGCCGTAGGCGTCAATAACGGCTTTATGTAGCACGTCTGACCGTATAAGGGGTATCAAGGCTTTCAGCAGGGGATTGGATCTTTCGCGCATTTCCATCCGCACCGCCTCCACAGCGACGATCAGATCTGTCATACCTTCCGGGTTGTAGTTGACCATCGCCATGTGGGGAACCAACACCTCTGCCGGATATTCGTACAGACGCATGTCAATACGCCTTCCGGCGGCGGTCTCTGCCGCTTCACGCGAAACAGCCACCGCATAGTAGCGATCATTGATCCTGAACACGGGTAGGCCGTAGTGTTCTACTTCTGTTCGCGCTATGCGCGTCATAGGGCGTGTGTTTTTTTCGGTCGTCACGCAATCTCTCCTTACTCTTTACAATTTACGGGAGTCCGGGATGCCCGCAATAGCCGCCTCGGCTGCGCCAGACCCGTTGTCCCGGTTGTACAGCCGGGTGTCCAGATCGTTTTTGGACAGATCGACTTTCATTACCTTACCTTTAAGGTAGTCAAAATAGGTCTGTCCGGCGTCGAGCAGCGCCTGAGCCTCTTCTTCGCTCATCCTTGCCGGACTAAACTGACTAAACCCCAAACCTAACGGCCTGGAGTTGTTGTACAACGCAGCCAGCACGGCTGCTTTTGGGTACTCAGAGATGTTCACTGTGTTTTTCTCCTATATATAAAGTAACCCAGCTTCGTTGCAGGCGCTGGGGGTGGCCTGTATTTAAGACCCTTTTCTCCGTCTCGCCTTTTTTCCTACCGGGAAGCGGGACTCTGTGTAGTGCCGGGTTTAGGCAATGCTGTCCTACAGCCCACCGGCACCTTACGCACGCACACACTCCAACTAGGAGGTCTCGGCTTTCCGGGTGGTCTCGGCTCTCCGGGCGGTCTCGGCTTTTGATCGTTAATGAGCACCAGGGCGTCTTGACACAACGAGGCTTGGCTTTCCTGTAGCTGACGCATACGGGCATAGTCCACAGCCGTCTCGTTGAGAAAAAGTCTAGCCGCTTCGACATTGGCAAACTGCCCATCTGCGGTTTTGGGGTATCTCTTCCAAGCCGCCTCAATGCGGCCCCATACCTCCACCACCTCCCGACTGATCTCCGCTAAAAGATCAGCAATGTCTCTTCTTCCTTTCGTCAAGACGATCCTCCTCTACAACTTCGTCGTAGAGACGATCTTCCCAATCTGCCTTGCAGAGTAGGTAGTCCTGTTTATCCAGGAACCCCCGACGGTGCCATTCGGTCGGCTCGTCTTCACCGTTGGGGTGCATTTTTGCAATCTCCTCGACTCGGACGAGCTTGTCGCCCCATGTGATATGAAGTGACTCCCGCAGTCTCACACAGGCTGAGGCTATCAGTTTTACGTGCGCTTCCATCTTTGAAAGATGCGCGTCGCCCAGAGCGTGGGAATAGGCGCTCACGGACTGAGGTTTTTTCTCGGTCTCGGCAGGGGGCTGCTGAGGTTGTTGAGGTTGCCGCTTACCGCCACGCACCAATCTGACACAGGTCAAGTATGTAGTGGGTCGGAGTATAAGGTCACTTCTACCGGGCATACACACCCAAGCGGAAAATGGTTCAGCGTTTACCGTCGAACTAGACCAGTGTGGAAAGTAGAATCCTTCCCAAACTGACTTCTCATCCGCATATAGGGTCATTAATTCCCCTATTGTAGGGAGCCGCCAGTCCGAAAAGCTGGCGTACCTCTCCTGGATTCTGTCTGCCTGTTCCCACGTTACCCAGTGGGGAGACCCGCTCCACTCTCCGGTAGAGGGGTCGAAGGTCTGGCCTTCAAAACCTCCGCTCCAGACCAACCCGGTTCTTGCGTCGAAAACTTCCCCACTCTTCTGTGGTGTTTTAACTATCTTCATAAGTTATTCTCCTTTATTAACAACAAGGGTTTCTGCCGACAGCAGATACCCTAACAGGTACAGTAAGAAATACCCGTTCGTCGCGCCGGACGAGTAGAAGGTGAGTGGCTCCTCGCAACACAGAGGGGAGCGGTCGAGTTCCGCTTCCTCCACAAGATCGGTCACCAATTCTAACTCGAAAGCGTCCATTACGTCTAAAATCTTTTGGTTCTTGATGATCTGCTCCAGCAGATCAGTTTGTATCTTGTTCATAGCCACGGCACCTCTTATCAATGAACCAAGCAGTATACACGGGTCGCTTGGAAAAACCCTCCTAAAAGCTCTCGACAGAAAACACTTAGGAACAAGAAACCGCCCCGAAGGACGGTCTCTTTCACGGCAACTTAAAGCGCCGCAATCCCCAACAAAGCGGGCAGAGTCTCTTCTACTCCGTTCCAAACTGGCGCAACGTATTGACGGTTTAGTATTGCGTTGTCACCAAAGATTCGGATCGGCACTGATTAGAAATCAACAATTCCCACACCTGGAATCTCGCCCCTCAAGATCACGTCCAAAACACGCCTTGCAGCAAGTTCATCGACACCATTTTTTGTAAACGACGAAACAATAGCCTCATACTGCTCAGCAGCAGAGCTTTCGCTATCGTCTAACTTACTTTGTGCCTCCTCAATCGCACCCTCTAGGCACATAACAACCTCCCTGTGTTTGCGAAGATCCCTCTTCAACTCTTTCATATCTAAGACTAGCTTCGCTCTTTTTTTAAGAGTCATGTCTTTACTCCTTCCTTTCATGTTAAAGCGCGGCAATCTCTAGCAAGGCTGCCAGGGTTTCCTCCACCCCATTCCAGGCTGGTGCAATAGGTCGCTCCAACTGGGCAGGCAGTGCTAGGTTGTAGCTTATATGATAACGGGCTTGCAGCCCGCTTGGGGCCGTTATCCAGGCGATAACCCACCCGCCGCCAAAACATAGGTGGCCGTCAGAATGACGGTAGCTCCACCCTATGTCTTTCAGCCCGCACTTGGCCGCTAGTGCCAGTACGGCCAGGAAGTTTATGACCCTGTGGTCGTATAACTCCGCAAAGGTGTGATACCCGTCAGACACTTGTCCGGGCGTATACCCTTCTGGAAGGGTAAGGTCTGTCCCGATCTCCAATACCCTAGTATCATCACTCATAGCTGACGCTCCAATAGTTTTTTGAAGAAATTAAAAAGCCCCGAATTGCGAGCTTCCTGTTCTTGCCGTTCTTGTTCCCGCTGTTCCTGTTCCCGCTCCCGCGCCGCCTCCTTCTCTTTTTGGATTTCCCTTCGCAGGTTTTTACAGGCTATGTCCTGGTTAAGGACTGCCGCGTCCCGCTCTTTATGCGTGGCACGTTCCCACGCAGCTATGTCTCTGTAGTATGCTGCCATGTCATACGGGCCGTAGCCGCCCGGCACTCTCAATTTATTAGTTTCCATACCTTGTTCCCTTGTTGTGTTATTCCACTCGGTAGAATAACAGTTGATCTACGTCTTCCACTCCCAACAGATCGCACAGCGTTGTGCGATACTCGGATGGATGGCTCATTCCCTTAAATACCTCCTCGAAGGATTGCTCCTCGTCGTCGTACCATGCAAGACACGACGCCACCCCGTAGGTGGAGAAGTAGCTGTCCGCCATTTCGTCTAGGCGGTCGGCGTTTAGAAGCGCCTTTAACAGGGGGTTAACGCTGTCCGCCAACTCTTCGCGGAGCTTGTCTAGGGCGACAAGCAGACAGGCGTTAATGTCTGGGGATCGGACGCCCAGATTCAGGTAAGGCAACAACAACTCTGCCGGTAAATGCCAGAGGTGATCGACTAGCCACAGCTTGGCGGCTGCTGTGGCTTCGTCATACGAGCGGGCAACCGCGTAAGTCGGTTCGCCGCCGACTTTAACAGTAGGCAGCCCGTAATGGGCGTCTTTGACCAGACTAATATGAAACATTATAGATTGCTCCTTGTATACGAACTATACGTAAAACCGTATGGCTGACCCATATGGTCAATTCATTCTGCCTACTTACTTTCGGCAGTTCAACTACCCTGCCGTTACCCAGTACGAGCGTCCCGCACACGTTTTCTTTATTCGCTTCCAACTTGAGAGTGTAGCCGGTCACGCCCGCTTCGGCCAACTCTGCGCGTAGTTTTCCCTCGTATGCCTGCATGAGGAGGGTAATTGTCGTATCGTTGCACATATGTTTTCTCCCCGGAAATGCCGCTTCCATAAAGCGATCTATCAGGTCTTGTTTCTCCTCGTCACCTTCCTCAGTGGCGCGCACCTCTTTGAACACTTCCAGGAAGTACAACTCCTCACTGTCGCCTAACGCCAAGATTTCTCCCAGCCCACCCTCGCTACACGTGTCCCTGATTTGATCTTGAAGATCTCTCAAATGGCGAGAGCCTAACAGCTTCTTAAGGAGCGGGTTCGCCCCTTCGGCCACTTTCTTGATCATATCGTCGTAACTATTGATCAGATCAGTGTCTTCGTCTGGGTCGAAAGAAACTCTTGCTGCCGCGCACAGGTGGGGCAGTATCCATTGAGCGGGACACACCCAAATGTTCTCCTCAATGGCTTTTCGGGCGGCACGGGTTGCGTCCCCAGCGTCAGCCGCTACGGCATATCTCTGGCCGTTTATTAGGAGCACTGGCAGACCGTAGTGGTCTGCCTCCGTTTTCACAAATACAGTAGTATCAGGCATATATCTAAGACCTCTGTTAATTCCCAAGCCTGTAGGGCGGCCTGGATAACCCTCCTAAATGTTCTCTTGCGAGAACTCTTAGGAATGAGGAACCGCCCCGAAAAAAAGGAGCGGTGGGCTGCACTAAGCCTGAATAAATCCAGGCACACTGATGATCTGTCCGTTTTCCCGACGAGCATCCGGGTGTCCGGTGGCGGGCGACACCACATCCCATCTAACCATGCCGCCTGTGGTGTGGTACTCGTCAGCGTTGTGCGCAGCGTTAGCCGCTGCCACCGCAGCCGCGACCATGCCGCTGACGATATACATCGTCTCCGGCTGCGAGTCAGGCAACCCCGTGACCCCGCCGAAAATCGCGGC
>JFJP01044261.1_pt1 | contig 10984 bp, 19 predicted proteins | sample 431651 | NCBI WGS metagenome assembly JFJP01 (sample SAMN02602958, study PRJNA72255) | Microbial mat metagenome, whole genome shotgun sequencing project. | biome: fresh water; feature: sink hole; material: water; isolation source: purple microbial (photo- and chemosynthetic) mats found in...
GACATAAAAAAGGATGGTCCACCTTGTCCTCCCTTTGCACCAATGTTGGCACCCACTCTTTGCTGAATGATGTTTCCAGCACCTTGCTGGACAATGTTTCCTGCTCCTTGTTGAATGACATTTCCAGTTCCTTGCTGAGCATTCCCGGCTCCTTGTCCAGGTGCATTTGCACCTCCAGCAGGTAAGTTTCCACCTCCTTGGTTTGGCATTGCAAAGGTTGTGGCTAAGTTTCTAACTGATGTGCTGCTGCTTTCTCCTCTTGTGTGAGGACTAGAGCTCGTTCTCATAGTCATGTGGAGCACCATACCAATGCTGGCATCAACTGTAGTTGGTCTTGTTTGTGCTTTTCCATGGTGATCCCAATGGCACCATAGTGCTGGGCTCACTAACCTGGAAGGATTTGTTGATTTGACTAGTTCATAGATCTAATCCTAGACATAGTTATGAACTTCATGTTGTGTAAACTATGTTCTATTTTTAGCATGCTACTATCTGTTGTTCTTATTGTTGAGCAATGCTCTTTGGTATGAAAATGTGCTACTCTGTATTTCTATGTGACTTTGCACCAATTCCTCTGGTACTCAGGACTTCCAGTCCTTTCTCACCTGTTCTTAAAGGTGACACTGAAATTCTGTTGTGAGATCATAGGTCACCATCTGCTGTGCCACACTCAGATGTCATCAACTCATTCCACTACCTCTCAGTTGTATGATAAGGTTTTGTACAAGTGTTTTCTTAACTAGAATTGTGGGAAACTCTCAAAAGATTACTTGAGTCCCAACCCATAAGTTTGCTGGTCAGTGCACAATACATTTTAAGCTGTAAGCCCTTAGTACATAAATTGGCCAGTTGTTCCTATGTGTCCACTTTCAGAATGTGACTGTTGTCACCTATGAACAGTAAAAAATGATACTTGATAGCCATATATTTTGTTCTTATGCTGATCTTGGTAAGGGTTGTTGGCCAAGGAGGAAAGACCTCCATTGTTGTCTTCCCAAACTTGGGTTTTTATGACTGATACATTTGAAAAACTCAAATCCATCTTGGTACTGATCTCATGTAAGAGGCTATGCAAGGGCAACAATGCTCTCATTGCTTGAGATAAGGCAATGTACTCAGCTTTGGTCATGCTGAGGGCAATCTCCATTTGCAGCTTTGATGACCAGTACAATGGACAGCTGCCAAGCAACAAGACAAAGCTGGTGCAAGACTTTACACACACAGGTTTTGTGTGGTTTTCCACATTGTAGAGACCAGCAAAGTTTGCATCTGTGTAGCAATCCAAGGTGAGTTTGTTGGTTGGGCAAAAGCTCAAACCTTTTGTCCTCCATGGCCTTCAGATAGCAACAGATGCAGAGGATTGCTTGTTGATGACTCATCTTTGGGGTGTGCATGAATTGAGCACATTGGTGGACTGCATATTGTATATTGGGCCTACTGGTTGCACTCCAGTAGTAGAGAAGCATCCCAGTTGCAGCAGCATACTCCCACTTTGCATCAAATCTTTGTCCATTTTGATCATTCCCAGTGGCATCATGCTGGCTGGAGTCCATTTCTTGTTGCATTCTTCCATGCCACAGTACTTCAGAACTTTCAGGATTAGTCCTGCCTGTTTGAAAGTGACCATTCCAGTTTGTTTGACCTTGACCTGTACTCCCAAGTATGAGAACACATCAACTTTTGCATCATCTTGAACATCTTTGATGGTAAGTTCAAACTGCTATTGTAAGCACTTGATCACTTCATCAATTGCCTTTGCATCTTTGCCAAAGAAAATGCAATCATCAACATAGACTAACACCATCATTCCACTCCCCAAAACAGGCATGGATCATTCTTGCTCTTAGTGAATCCAGTGTCTTTCAAGTCCTTTTGTCAGGTGATTGTACCATGACAGCGGAGCTTGTATGAGTCCATAGAGAAATTTGTTGAGCTTCAAAATGGTGTCTGGGCCATTCAGTGAATCAAACATTTTTGGTAGTTTGACATAGACCTGCTCTTTCAAGTGTGCTTGTGTGAATGCATAATAATAATAATAATAACTCAATGATTATAAATTTGTTAATCTATCCCCGGGGTTTAACGTCGCCTCACTTCCGCATGGGTTTCACCATGGGGTGGAACAACTTGGTCATAACTGCAGTACTGCTGTCTGTCTGTTTGCCATTTCGAATTTGTTTTGTATGTATGCTGAGCCATGTATTTCTGTGGGCGGTCTAAGTCAGCTTTAGGTTCCGCTCTCATTCAGATTATCTAGTCCAAGCCAATGTTGCATCAAGTGTTGTTCCAAAAGGTAGGCGCCATGTTCGTGGTGTTTTTTTCACCGCATTGCCGTTTAAGGGCAAAAGGTGTGTTTAATTGTTGGGTTTTGATTTTTTGTTTCAGTCAATTTTCTCCATTAAGAATTCAAGAACTCACTGAAAGATTCCTTTTTCCACCACTCTTGTGCACAGTGACCAATAGAACAAAGGAAGCATATGCAGTTGATTGTGGCATTGAGTACCCTTTTGTTACAAGAAAAGTAAGTTTTTGACCACTGTTGCCTTGTTTGGGTGCCTCTGTCTGTAACACCATTATCTATTTGAATTTTAACCATTTGTTTTTTCACAGACATGCTTCTCATAATGGCATTACCTGATCCCTGAAAAGACAAGTGCTGCTTTTTCATCAAAATCAACATGCCATTTGGTCAAGGACCACCATGGTTGTTGTTTGGGTTGATTTCTGTGGAAGCAAAATTTTCACCATAGATCTTGGTACTAATTTCTACAGTGAAATGTGACATTTTTAATTGCTTAGAAATGCTGTTTGCAAAGGAAACAAAAGGTTTCTGGCTTCTTTAGAAACAGAAATATCAGTTCTGATTGCTTATACTCTTCCAATAAATAGAAAAGTACAATACCTCCATAGTCTCTGCTGGGTTGACAACTTACCTGTAAACTAGCTATGCTAGATGAGATGAATACATTTCAAGTAGCAGTATTGTCATGCAAGATTGTTGAATTGCTAGTAGAAGGTTGCACTTACTACTTTGAGTCTGGCTAACCAGGTATGCATCTTACAGGTATTCATATTACCATGTGCAAAACTCACATAACTATGTCAGAAAAACTTACAGTACAAATAAATAATTAGTATATTGTCACTTTAAAAACTTATGTTGTCAGGAAGAAATTCTTACATAGTTAGTCATTCAATTCTCAAATAGAGCATGTTTCTTCACATAATCACCCACTCTGATGAAATGTGTTAACTTATTTCATTAAGCCCCTACCAGACTATACAGTACTACCACATAAGTTGGATGAAGATGGACTCATCAATACTATGAATGCTTCAAAAAAATCTGAGTGGCATATCACTATGATTACCCAAGATCATGCCCACAGCTGTTTGTTCAGTGGATGAAGTCTGCTTGTACTACAAAAACACTTGTATGAAGCATATCATCAGGATAAGCTGAAGACAGATAATCCACAAGGAAAACAGCTTTGCCACAACAGGAGAATGATAATCAACCAAAGAAGAAGCAGAAGAAGTAGGTCTGTAGCAAGCCCAACCTTGCCTACATTATGGAATGAATGGCCATAAATCTAACAAATGTTGGGATTTAAGGCCAAGCATACTGGGAAGAAAAGAAGAGAGTATACAATATCATTAGTACAGATAAAGAAAACATTTAGAAATGCAATTATGAAGCTTCCTTTATTAAAAGATCAGGAGAAAATAGTTTGCACAGCTATCAATTTTTACCCCATATGTACCTTACAGTTCCAGCCTCCCCTTTTTATAGCCCCCTTTTTTGGCCAAATCAGCTTATTCTACTGCTTTGTTTCACAAAAAATAACATTCCCATTGCCCCCAACAGTTCCAGTATAGCCCCCCACTGCTATTCCATGCTCTTCCAACTTCTCTTGGAAGAATCTTATCAATTTCAAAATTAAAATTGCCATTGGCTCTCTTCCCCCCATACTGCCATCATGTAGGGACCTATGGCAATAATTTTCTCCCTGCCTGCAGGTACCTGCCATCCATAGCAACCATACCCCACAGCTTCCATTTTTTGCTTTCTCAATGACTGCCATCATTGAGCAGATTGACCAGAGTGTCAATATCAATTGATTGCTCCCTTGCCCCCCTTGTGCCACTCCCCTGCTCCCCACCAGTACCCCCCATCTCACTCCTTGGACTTTTTGCAACCCTGGCCAATGTCAATCTCCTTCTGATCTGATGCCATCAAGTTTGACCAAGTTTGCCACTGCCATTGACATGTTGACTGCAGTTTTTACTCCCTTGGCCACACCCCTGGTTTTGCCTTCCCCCTCTGCCCTTCCTCTCTGCTGGCCTGCACCCAAGCTTTCCCCCCTCCCCTCCTCAGCCTCATCCTTGCCACAACCAGCTGTCCTTGGCATGACATGGTTGCCAATAGCATGCAATCCACTGCTGCCTCCAGGCCCTGTCAACCTTGTTTGCCCCCTTCCTCCACAAGATCACTGGCAGGCTTTCACCAACCCCCTTCCCCTCTGCCCCACTTCCTCCCCCTGGGTCAATTCTTATCCTCTGGCTTACTTGGCTGACCACCCCACTTTCCATCAGCCAACCCTATTCCCCCACATCCTTCCACCCAGGGCAACCATCCCCTGGATAGATCACACCCCCAGCTCGCACCCTGCCAGCCCATCTTTGGCCTGGCACAGACTGATTCCTGCCAGTCACATTTCCTCCTACCAGCCCTTGCCCACCTGGTCTTACCACCTCCACCCAGCTCTGTCTCAAGCTGGCTTGTGCCCATATGCCCTTGGCTAAGCACTGGCCCACACGCCACACCTGTGAGCATACCTTCTCTGGCTGGCCCCGGCATTGTTTGCTTGCCTGGCTGACTCACCTGTCCCACTCTGGCCCAGCCCTACAGTGCTTCTAACCATGCCAGTTCTGGCCCATACCCCCAACCAGTGCCCACCATGTTCCTGGCCCACCTACCCTTCCAATCCCTCCCACTGCCTCACACCTTGCAGCCTCTCCTGGCCCAGCCAACCTTCCAGAACACCCAGCTCCCTCCATCTGTATGCTGCTCCTGGCATGGTGCTGCCACCTGTCAACCAGCCACCCAGGCCACTGCCCCCAACTGTCCAATACACAGCCTCCTACACCACTGAACCCCCCACCCACCAAGCCCAGCAACCCTTCACAGGCTCCCACTCTCCATGGCCCACCACTCCCTGGAGTCCCAGCCCCTGCCCCACCACCACTCCTTGTTTCCAGTCCCCCCAGCTAACCCTACTGAGACTCCTACCCCTCTGAGATCTACTGGTAGGCCCCACTGGACTTCCAGTCCTCCCCAGTTTGGTACCCACTACCATAAAGTCTTCTGCTCCCTGGGTTTTCTGGGCTTCCCACCTCCTTCACAGCCCAGGTTTGAGCCTTGTGGTCCTAACCTTAGATTTCTTTAGTCTAAACCACTAAACTCTGTAGAGTTCTTTCAGTCTCTCCTCTTATCCTCTCTTGCCTTTTATAAGAAGTGGATATCTCCCCTCCCAGTCAACAACAACCTAATACCCAAACATCTTGGGCCTTGCCCCTGGCTATCTGGTTCTCCTCCCCCCTGATACCTCAACTCTGGCCCCTTTCCTCCCTTCTCCCTGCTGTTTCCCAATTAACACTATCCCCCTCCCCTCCATTGGCCAGCCCTTTACCTTCACCATGGCCCCAGGCTGGAAGTCTAGCTCTTCCAAAAGGGATGGGAACCTTTGACAACTTTTTGAAGGTGCCCTGCCCTCTAAACCCCCACAACCAAATGTCAAAAAGACACATCATCTACACTGATGGACACAGGGGGCACCCTTACTCCCCAAGTAACTGAGTCTGCTTCTTCCACCCAGTCACAACACACCACTACAGGAAACCTGTTGAAGGACACCTCTGCTGTCACTGCCACTCCAATGGACACAGAGGCCACCCCCACAACCACATAAGATTGCAGTGCCATGCCACCTTGCAGTAACTGCAGCCATACTCAGGCTCCCACTGCAGCTAGCACATCCTCTCCCTCCTGCCCAAGGCTCTCACACAGTTACAACCACTGCCCCAGCCTCCTCCCTTGCCACTGCAGCCAAGGCCACTGCCAACACATCACTACCACCCCTGCAATCACCTCAGCCTCCCCAGCCAAGACCCCACCATCCAACTCAGCAAAACCTACTGCCAGGCCACCCCCTTCCAAGCCCAGTGCCAAGCAAACCCTGGCCAAACCTGCTGCTAAACCTGTGGCAGCAATGCAAGCCTCCTCTACCCTGGCCCCTGATCCCACCCTCAAGGAACCTATTACCTCCACCAACAGGTTGTACTATGTACAACTCTTTATTGCCCCATGGGATGCTCTGGATGCAGCAGCTATCCAATGCCTCATCCTCATGGAGTTCATCAAACTTCTCTGCCTTGTGGACAAGACTACAGTCATCCTCCCTTACAAAATATTCTTTGCAGTAAAGGGCAATGTACTGTCTGAGCCAGAAAAAATGGGCCAATCATATACTGCCATCAGCAAGTACTTCCAAGGCTTTAAATCTAGAAAGGTTAATGAGTCAATGTACATCAGTGTCCTACTCAGTTATGATTCTCCTCCAGAGGATTTCTACTCCAGCCTGCACAGGGAAATGGAGAACCTCTCCCATAAGATCTACACCCAGTCTATCCATTCTTGCCACCCTAGGCTGGCTATTCCAGTCTCACAAGCACACAAGACCCTGACCTTTCTAACTGAGCTCTTGGAAGGGCTCCTGTGTCATCTGCTCCCTAATGGCCCCATCATTACCCTGGGATTCAAGTGGAAGAACATATGGGATGGCACCAAGAATCCCTGGCCCCCAGCCCTTTCTCCCAACCTCACTGCCAGCTCTGCCAACCCTACTTCCCAACCCAAATGACAATTGATCAAGGCTGTTCAAATAGAAGTTGCCAAGGAATACAAGGACATGGCAGCTGACCTAGTGCACATAGCTCTCTGTAGCACTGCTTTCTGGTGCACTACCAACCTCATGATGAAATTGGTTCCTCTGTACTCCGACCGCATCCCTTTGGTGCAACAAGACATTCTTGATCATACTATCACAAAACAGGCACAGTGCCTGGCAGTGTTTGAACATGTCAGCAATGCCTATATCAAGTGTTTAGATGAATGCTCTGACCTTTTGAGCAACCACTTGCTCCACCCCATTGTCCTGTCATATAGGATCAACTGCAAAGCTAAAAACTTAATGGCCAGGTCATCTTCACTTACCTGCAGAAATACCAGGAAGTTGTCAACAGCAGAGCACACCACCTTGCCAAGTACATGGAGTACAAAAATGGCCCTCCTGCCCTTTGTTGGTTTAATTATGCCAGCCTGGCAGCTGCCTCTGAAATGGAATGGAATAAGGAGGAGGAGAACCCTGTCCCTAGATCTGAGTTGGAGCTTAACAAGATTGCCTCTACAACCTTTGATTGGCTTGACTGTCCTGATCTTGCCCAAGCAGACACCATGGATAGACCCCAGATTGACACTGAACATCTGTCCATCTTCTCCTTTGACACTGGTCACCTTCCTTGAGGAAAAGTGACAGCTGAGGATAACTCCCTAGCCACAGCCCAAGCTTCTGTTGCAGGAACAGTGGAGGACAAAGCTGACCAGCCCCAGCTTCTACTGCTGCACAAGGTGCCAAGACCCTTGTGCTGGTGGATGTTGATGCTGACAACCTTGCTTTTATGGAGGATTTTGTTTACAATGCCTCCAGCTCCTCCAGATCCTCTAGCTCATCCTCCCTTGAGGATCATCCCAATTCTGCCTCCACTGCTCCTCCAGAGGACATGGAAATGGAACACCTTGATGAAGAACCCAACCCCAATGCTGTAGATGCTGCAATGCCAAATTCTTCTACTATACCACTCCAGTCTGTTGGAGACCATCAACAGACAACCCTAGGGGATGGGCCCTTTGGCAGACCCAGGCAAGTGGTGTAACTCACCACAGTTGGTACCCCAAGACCCGCCACTTCTGGTACCAGTGATTATTCCAGCCTCAGCAACCAACACAAACCCCACATCAAACAAGGCACCTGTCCCTAGCACCATATCCAACTTACTGCATGGTGATAGCACAGGCAATGGCAGGACCCCCCCACTTTCCCACTCTCTCCCACATGCATCTCACATCCTATAAGTATACTGGAGTCCCAACACATCCAGTTACCTTCAACTTGCCTCTGCCAGACAAGATTATTCCCCCTCAGGCAGGCAGCAGGCTCTCTCTACATTTAGTACTATAACCATAAATGAGCCTATAGTGCCTTTAACTTTTCCACATAATCAAACCTTTGGTGACCCTCTTGACTATGCAAAACTCCCTGCTCACATCCAACTTGCCTTCTGCAATGTGGCTAAATTTCCCATTGAAGTTCACAATAACTTGAAGTTTTGTGATCTCCATGCCTTTCAAACTCAGTTTAATGTTGACATCTTTGGTGGTTGTGAAAGCAACCTCAACTGGAAATGTATGCCACCAGGTGGCTGCCTCTATAATGGTTCTGCTCCCATAACCCTCTCCGTGCAATCTCTGGCCACAATACCCACAATGACTTTGGCTGACAACAATATGGTGGCACCTTCCTTTTGGGAAATGGTGAGATTACCTCTTCTATCTCTGCTACTGGGATGGATCCCTCAGGTCTTGGGCACTGGCTTTGGTTTGTTTTATCTGGATGGATGGGAATCACCACATGCATCATCAGTGCCTACCAGCCCAGTGACTCTCCTCTTGTCCAAACTAACAGTGTCCGTGCCCAGCATCAATCTTACCTCCTAAGTCAAGGTGACCCATTCCTACCTTGAGCTACCTTCCTCTGCAATCTTGGCACTGCTATCTCTACCTGGCAAATGGATGGAGACCAAATCATTCTCATGGCCAATATGAATGGAGATATTCAAAAGGCAGAGATTTCTAATTTTTGTGACAACCTTGGCCTTCAAAAAGAATCTATCCTATTGGCCCACTCCACCCTCCTCCCACCAGCTACCTTCAAGCAAGGCACCTGGGTAGGCAGATCCCCCATTGATGGGGTATGGATGTCTGCCAACCTTCCAGCATCTGCCATCTCCTTCCACCCCTTCTCTCTCAGCCCAGGCAATCACCATGCTGCCATCCTGGACATTGATTTGGCCCTTCTGATTGGAGAACCTCATCTCTCTATTGTGCATCCCAAGGCCTGGCATCTCAACACCCCAGTTACCTTGCACTAAGGCCCATTACCTGTCTCTCCTAGAAAAATATTTCCTCTCCCACCACCTCCTTCCACAGCTTTTCCATTTTTATAAGGAAATGGCTGACCCCTCCTTTGATACCTCTACAGTAGGCCCTCAGTTTGAAAAACTTGATTGGCTCAGGGTAGAGGGTATGCACTTTGCCAAAAAATATTGTTGCAAGCTCAACATGGGCACCCTTGCCTATTCCCCTACTCTCACCCTATGGTTGAATCAGAAAATTCTGTGGAGCTTGGTTCACAAGAAGTTGAGAGGTGGGATGGTGACCTCCCACTGTATCTGTCGCTTAGCCCACCACTGTGAGATTAGCAATTCCCTCTCAGTTTCTATTGAGGCCCTGCTCTTCAACTTCAAAGCAGCTGAAAAAGAGTACCAAGACCTCCAGCCCAGAGCCTCTCAGCTCTGGGTGGAGTTCCTCCAACAGAAACTCTTGTCCCCTGGTCTGTCAGATGAGAATCAGCAAAGGCTATTCATCAGATTTTGACAGCTGAGCAATCCCAGGACACTTTTTGTGCTATCTGCTGACTTAAGAATGTTCAACCAATGCATAGTGTGTCTCATGTAGAGGTTCCCAGACCCAATAGCCCTCTCCATCTCACATCTCAGCAGGAGGTTGAGCAACACCTCAGTGAGGCCCTGATCCTCCTGTTCCAGCTCACCTTGGCCTCCTAGGCACTTCCCTGGCTGCACAGGCCATTCTACAAGGAACATACCAATGTCCAGCAGGAGTCAACTTCTACATGCAACAGCTCATTTCCATTCTGAAGATTCCCCCATGGGCATCTCCAGTACCCTCAGGTATCAGTCAGGATGACTTTATAAGCCACTGGAGGTGCTGCCATGAATGTACATCATCCTCCTACTCTGGTCTCCATTATGGCCACTACAAGGTGAGTGTGGACTGTCTTCGCATAGCCAAATTCCATGCCTTGATCATGGAATGGCTGGCTACTCCCTTTCCCACTGACAATCCAGCCTTCAAGTCCTTTTAGAGAAAAAGCCTGGGTCCATCTGTGTTGCTGATCTCTGCACCCTGGGGCTCCTGGAAGCTGACTTCCATGAAAATTCTGGTTGGTCACCAGATGGTCCAACAAGCTCTGCAGGCCAATCTAATCCCACCAGAATGCTATGGTAGTGTCCCTGGCCACCATGCCATCCAAGTGTCATTCAGCTGCTGTCTATCAGCAGATGTTTCTCCCCTGGTTGTGGCCTGTGAGGATTTTGCCCATTGCTACAATCAAGTTGCCCATTGCCCAGCCTCCCTAGCCTGTCAACATCTTGGCATGACACCAGAGATCATGGCTACCATCTTCTTTTCCATTCAGTTCATGCAGTTTTACCTACATACAGCTTATGGTGACTATGCTACCTTCTGTGGTGGAGGCCTCTCCCAATACCCCTTCTAAGGTGTCTGTCAAGGTAATGGGGCAGGCCTGGCTATCCGGCTTGCACTCAACCTGTGCCTCATCCATATGCTGCATCACATATGATGCACCTTTGGGGAAAATGGGACAATGCCCTATGCCCCTGCTGTGGACATGATCTGGAGACAACCCGACATGTACTTATCTGCCCCGACCCTCACATGCACCTTAAATATCACTCCAAAGTACTTCTTCTGGAGCAATGGTTGTCCTCAGTGGATACCATGCCAGAAATCCAGTTCTGCCTCCTCCAAGGTCTCTGTATGGAA
>JFJP01002361.1_pt1 | contig 10983 bp, 9 predicted proteins | sample 431651 | NCBI WGS metagenome assembly JFJP01 (sample SAMN02602958, study PRJNA72255) | Microbial mat metagenome, whole genome shotgun sequencing project. | biome: fresh water; feature: sink hole; material: water; isolation source: purple microbial (photo- and chemosynthetic) mats found in...
GGCTACCGCGACGGAATGCCTCGCGCAGCGCCAGCCTTGAGATGCAGCCGATGCCAAGACCAAACTCCACCGCCCGCTTGATCGCTTCGGTATGTTCAAGTTCCAGCCGCACCTTCAACTCATGGTGATGCTGGCGTAGCGCCTGGTCGAGCGTTTCGCGCGTCCCTGAACCTTGCTCGCGAACGATCCAGTGTTCCTCCGCAAGCTCGGCCAGCGTCGCCGAGCCCTTGCCGGCCAAGGGATGTGTCGGCGCGCAGAACACCACCAGTTCGTCTTCTACCCAGGGCTCGGCGACCAGATCAGGGTGCCGGCAACTGCCTTCGATCAAGCCCAGATCGAGTTCATAGCGCGCCACCTGATCAATGATCGTAGCCGTGTTGTGCACCTGCAACTGGGCCGAACTTTCTGGATGCCGCTTGAGATAGTCGGCCACGATCAGCGTCGCCAGATAGTTGCCGATGGTCAACGTGGCACCGATGCGCAGCTTGCCGAAACCGGCGCGGCCTTCGAGGACAGTTTCGATGGCTTCGGCCCGCTCGATCAGTTCCACCGCCTGCGGTAGCAGTGATTGTCCGAGTTCATTGAGACGCAGCGCCTTGCCGACCCGATCAAAAAGCTTCGTATCGTAGAGCCGCTCCAGTTCGCCAAGCGCCGTGCTGGTCGCCGACTGTGACAACGAAAGCGCTTCAGCCGCGCGCGAAACGCTTTCCTGACGTGCCACGGCAACGAAGACCGACATCTGGCGCAAAGTGAACTTCATATCCACTCCATAGATATTTGTTATCTAAACAATCTGTTTTACAGATATATTAGCGCGCAATAGTATTCATGACATCAAAAACCATTGCGAAAAAATCATGAGCACTCTTTCCACCGAACGCGTTCTTTCAGTCCATCACTGGAACGACAGCCTGTTCAGTTTCCGCACCACGCGCGACACCGGCTTGCGCTTCATCAACGGCCAGTTTGTGATGCTTGGACTTGAGCACCAGGAAGGCCGTCCGCTGACGCGCGCCTACAGCATCGCCAGCGCCAACCACGACGAGTTTCTGGAGTTTTTCAGCATCAAGGTGCCAAACGGCCCGCTGACCTCGAAACTGCAACACCTGTCGGTCGGCGATGAAGTTGTCGTCAGTCGCAAACCCACGGGCACGCTGGTTCTGCGCGATCTGAAACCGGGCAAGACCTTGTACATGCTGGCCACCGGAACCGGCCTCGCACCTTTCCTCAGCCTGCTGCAGGACCCGGAAAGCTACGAGCGCTTCGAGAAAGTCGTGCTCGTCCATGGCGTACGCTCGGTGAGCGAACTGGCCTACCACGACTTCATTACCAAGGAACTGCCGAACCACGACTATTTCGCCGACATGGTGCGCGGCAAGCTGATCTACTACCCGACCGTCACCCGCGAGCCTTACCCGAATCAGGGGCGGATCACAGACTTGATCGAGAGCGGCAAACTGTTCGCTGAAATTGGCCTGCCCGAGCTCGATCCAGCGCACGACCGCGTCATGATCTGCGGAAGCCCGCACATGATCAAGGATTGCTGCGCAATGCTCGACGAGCGCGGATTCGAAATCTCGCCGCATATCGGCGCGACGGGCGACTACGTCATCGAGCGCGCTTTCGTCGAGAAATAAACCGGCTAGAATAGTTACGTTTGGCAAGGGTCACGCTTGGCAACAGGCGTGACCTTTTTCTTGTTCCGGAGCCGCGCAGTGCAATGAGCAAGATCATCGATGTCCTCATCCCGAAATATCCCGAATGCTGGAAGTCCTGCGGCAATTGCGGCGCCGGCGAAATTACCGTGGATGACGTCCTGGTGCTGCCCGGCGACACGGTCAAACGCGATGACACCTTGATTGTGCTGGAAACCGGCAAGGTGGCTCTCGACATTCCCGCACCACAATCCGGAACCGTAATCGAGCTGTTTGTTGCACCGGGCGATACCGTCGTCGAGCGCCAAGTGTACTTGACACTCGAATTACACCAGGACTGATATCGCGCGTTACAATTCGTGCATTACCTCGACAGGAGTGCATCATGAGCCAAATCAGCAATATTTCTCTCGTTCTGACCGTCATCGGCGACGATCGCCCCGGTCTGGTTGAACAACTCGCAACCGCCATCAGTCAACACCAGGGCAACTGGCTGGAATCGTCGATGTCCCATCTCTCCGGCAAATTCGCCGGAATCGTATGCATAAGCATCGCCGATACGCAACTCGATGCGCTCAAAGCCACACTGGCCGGGTTGTCTGGTCTGCGCATTACCTCTGAAGTTTCGGAGCTTGCAGAAACCAAAACCGGAAACAGACGGCTGAAGCTCTCGCTGGTCGGCCACGACCGTATCGGCATCGTCCGCGAAGTCTCGCAGGTTCTCGCCCGACACTCGATCAACGTTGAAGACCTCAGCACGCACACCGCCAGCGCGCCAATGTCTGCGGACATCCTGTTCCACGCCACGGCCGAATTGACGGCGTCACCAACGCTGGACGCACGGGCGCTCACTTCGGATCTGGAGAGTCTGTCGAACGACCTGATGGTCGATATCACACTGGACGAAACGATCCGTAACTGATGAACCCGTCCCGTCTGATCAGCGACAAGGCTCGCCTGATTGCGGCGCTGTGTGTGTTGCTCAGCGCCGGATTCCTGGCCACCACGCTGGTCAGCTACTACGTTTCACGCGATGCCATTCGCGAGTCGATCACCGCAACCGAATTGCCGCTGACCTCGGACAATGTTTATTCCGAGATTCAGAAAGACCTCGTTCGCCCGATCCTGATTTCGTCGATGATGGCGCGCGACACCTTTCTGCGCGACTGGGTGATTGCCGGTGAAACCGATGTCGAACAGATGACGCGTTACCTGAACGAAGTCATGTCGCACTACGGCGCTTTTTCAAGCTTTTTCGTTTCGGAGGTCACCAGCACCTACTATTCGACCAAGGGAGTTCTCAAGACCGTCGACCCAAATGAGGCACGAGATGCCTGGTACTACCGTGTTCGCGACCTGAGCGACCCCTACGAAATCAATGTTGATCCCGATCTGGCCAACCGTGACGCGCTGACTATCTTCATCAATTATCGGGTCTTTGATTTTCAGAAGCGTTTCATCGGAGCAACAGGCGTCGGGCTCACCGTCGACACCGTCAACCGTCTGATCGACGACTACCAGACGCGTTATGAGCGCACCATCTATCTGGTTGACGGCAAGGGAAAAATCACGCTCTCCGGGAAAAACACGGTCGACGCCCATGGAACAAGCCGCGCGGCTTACTCCAGCATCACTGAAATCGAGGGGCTGCGCGATCAGGCGGAAGCCCTGCTCAAGGCTGGCAGCGGTTCCTTCGAGTACCAGAGCCAGGGACTCCGGCATTTCCTCAACGTCCGCTATATCCCTGAACTCAAGTGGTATCTCTTCGTCATCAAACAGGAGAACAGGGCGCTAAACTCGATTCAGCAAACGCTCTACCTCAATCTGCTGCTCTGTTTCATCATCACCGCTGTCGTGCTGCTGATTGTGCACCTGACGATCAACCACTATCAGCGTCGCCTCGAAACAATGGCCACGACCGATAACCTGACCGGCCTCGCCAATCGGCATGCGCTGGATATTCTGCTCGATCAGCAAACCCGCGAGGCCTCGCGGCACGGCAGCCCGATGTCGGCGATCATGCTTGATATCGATCATTTCAAATCGCTTAACGACAGCCGAGGCCATTTGGCCGGCGATCAGGTTCTGCGGGGAATTGCGACAACGCTCAGAAACAGCCTGCGCGCCTCCGACATTGCCTGCCGTTGGGGTGGTGAAGAGTTTCTGGTCGTTCTCGCCAATACCGACTTGGCCGCCGCAACCAAAGTTGCCTGCACCTTGCGCGACAGCATCGGGCAAAACCACTACGCGTTCGATGGAAAGCCGATTGCCGTCACTGTCAGTGCCGGCGTCACCACTTATCGAACCAACGAGTCGCGCGAGAGCTTCGTCGCCCGTGCGGACTCCCTGCTCTATCAGGCAAAAAATGAGGGGCGCAATCGGGTGTGCAGCGAGAAAGAAGATATCGACGTATCTACCAGCTGATTCGAGTGCTTCGCCCAAACCGGGCTCACTCGGGTAAACTCCTGCCTTCCGGCCGTGATTCGTTGCCGGCCTGTTTCATCCAATTCGATTACCCCAACCAGGAAACCTGAACTCCAGCCATGGCTCAATACGTAATGCAGATGCTGCGTGTCAGCAAGATCGTCCCGCCCAAACGGCAAATCATCAAGGACATTTCCCTGTCCTTCTTCCCCGGCGCCAAGATCGGTCTGCTCGGCCTCAATGGTTCCGGTAAATCGACCGTCCTGCGCATCATGGCTAACGTCGACAAGGAGTACGAAGGCGAAGTCCAGCATCTAGCGGGGATTCGCATCGGCTATCTGCCGCAGGAACCGCAACTCGACCCAGCGATGACCGTGCGCCAGGAAGTCGAAAGCGGGATGGGCGAAATCATGGAAGCCCACGCCAAACTGGAAGCCGTCTACGCCGCTTACGCGGAAGAAGACGCTGACTTCGACAAGTTGGCTGAAGAACAGGCAAGGCTGGAAGCGATCATCGCCACCGCCGGTTCCGACACCGAAAACCAGATGGAAATTGCCGCCGACGCACTGCGTCTACCGCCCTGGGATGCCCCCATCGGGAATCTTTCCGGTGGCGAAAAACGCCGTGTCGCCCTGTGCAAGCTGCTGCTCTCCAAGCCCGACATGCTCTTGCTCGACGAACCGACCAACCACCTCGACGCGGAATCGGTCGAATGGCTGGAGCAGTTCCTCGTGCGTTTCCCCGGTACCGTCGTCGCCGTCACTCACGACCGCTACTTTCTCGACAACGCCGCCGAGTGGATTCTCGAACTCGACCGTGGCTGCGGCATTCCGTGGAAGGGCAATTACTCCTCCTGGCTGGAACAGAAGGAAGCCCGACTGGAAACCGAGCAGAAGCAGGTCGACGCACACATGAAGTCGATGAAACAGGAACTCGAATGGGTGCGCCAGAACCCGAAAGCGCGTCAGGCCAAGAGCAAGGCGCGTCTTTCCCGCTTCGAGGAACTATCCAGTCTCGACTACCAGTCGCGCAACGAAACGCATGAGATATTCATCCCGGTCGGCGAACGGCTGGGCAACAAGGTCATCGAATTCAAGGATGTCAGCAAGGCCTTCGGCGACCGCCTGCTGATGGACAAGCTTTCGTTCACCGTGCCGCCCGGTGCCATCGTCGGCATCATCGGCCCGAACGGCGCCGGCAAATCGACGCTGTTCCGCATGCTGACCGGGCAACAAAAGCCCGACTCAGGCGAAGTCGACATCGGAGAAACCGTGAAACTGGCCTACGTCGACCAGAGCCGCGACTGCCTCGACGGCACCAAGACGGTCTTTGACGAAATCTCCGGCGGCGCCGACATTCTGACCGTCGGCAAGTACGAGACTCCGTCACGCGCCTATATCGGCCGCTTCAACTTCAAGGGCGGTGACCAGCAGAAATTCGTTGGCCAACTATCCGGCGGCGAACGCGGCCGCTTGCACATGGCCAAGACGCTGATCTCCGGCGGAAATGTTCTGTTGCTCGACGAACCGTCCAACGACCTCGACGTGGAAACCCTGCGCGCGCTGGAAGACGCCCTGCTCGAATTCGCCGGCAGCGTCATGGTCATCTCCCACGACCGCTGGTTCCTCGACCGCATCTGCACCCATATTCTGGCCTGTGAAGGCGAATCACAATGGTCCTTCTTCAACGGCAACTATCAGGAATACGAAGACGACAAGAAAAAGCGTCTGGGTGAGGAAGGCGCGAAACCAAAACGGATTCGCTACAAGCCAATTTCTCGCTGACGCCAAAAAAGCAAAAGGCCCGCAGAGTTCACTCTGCGGGCCTTTCTTTGTACCCCGAAAGCCGGAAGTACGCCGGCGATCAGTGGATTCTTTCGTTGATCAGTGATCTGCCCTGAGGCTGGCCGCGAACGCGACTTCCATACCTTCCGGGAACTGGAACTTGGTGAAAGCGCGGTGAATTTCAGCTTCATTCACGCTTGCGCTTTGGTCTTCAAACTTGATACCCAGCGGACGACCGTTGGTCGCCAGGGTTGAAAAGGCAAAACGCCAGCGCTGCACTTCGGCAAGGCGCTCACGCAATTCGCGCTCATTGCTGATGGCCACACCGGCTTGTTTCAAAGAATCCAGGAACTCATCAAAGGATTCGTTACTCAGACTGCCCATGTTCTAACTCCGTTCGTTACGGTGGATGCCCACCATGAGGCTAATAACGCGCCTTTTTGCCTGAGGTTGACAAAAGTAATACTGAAATTGAAAAAACCCTGCTCCAAACCAGGAAATTTTTCCATTACTATTTTTTATCAATGACTTAAAATTCCTCGCCTCGCCAATATCTACCTCAATGACCACACATCGCAACGCTCTTGAGCTGCTTTCTCCAGCTAAAAACGCCGACTTCGGCATCGAAGCCATCATTCACGGGGCCGATGCCGTGTATATCGGCGGGCCGTCTTTTGGTGCCCGCGCCAACGCTGGAAACAGCGTTGCAGACATCGAACGACTGTCCACCTTCGCCCATCACTACAACGCACACGTTCTGGTAGCGATCAATACCATTCTCAAAGACGAGGAACTGGACGAAGCCCGCAAACTCGCCTGGCAGTTCTACGAAGCGGGCGCCGACGCGCTGATCGTGCAGGATATGGGCCTGCTTGAGCTCGACCTGCCGCCGATTCAGCTTCATGCCAGCACACAGGCCGATATCCGGACGCTGGAAAAAGCGCGCTTCCTTGAAGACGTCGGTTTCTCGCAGATCGTACTGGCGCGGGAACTATCGCTCGAACAGATTCGAAAAATCTCCGCCAATACCACTACCACGCTGGAGTTTTTCGTCCACGGCGCGCTCTGCGTCAGCTACAGCGGCCTGTGCAACATCAGCCACGCGCAAACCGGGCGTAGCGCGAACCGTGGCGATTGTTCGCAGGCCTGCCGCCTGCCTTACTCGCTGGCCGATCTGGACGGACAGACCATCGCCAAAGACCAGCATCTTCTTTCGATCAAGGACAACAACCAGACCGACAACCTGCGTGCGCTGATCAACGCCGGCATCCGCTCGTTCAAGATCGAAGGGCGACTCAAGGACCTGTCCTACGTCAAGAACATCACGGCGCATTACCGCCAGCGGCTCGATGAAATCATGGAGGGACTTCCCGACTTTCAACGCAGTTCATCGGGCCGTAGCACCTTCCTGTTCACACCGCGGCCGGAAAAAACCTTCAATCGCGGTTCGACCGACTACTTCGTGCAAGATCGCCATGACGACCTCGGTGCCTTTGCTTCGCCGAAATTCGTTGGAGAAGAAATCGGCGAAGTTACCAAACTTGGCCGCGTCAGTTTTGACGTAAGCAGTAAGAAAGCGCTGCACAACGGCGACGGAATCACCTACTTCGACGCAAATACCGAACTCACCGGCATGCGCATCAACCTTGCCGAAGCGACAGGGTCCGGCTACCGCCTGTCGCCAACACTGATCGACGGTAGACTCCCGACTGATCTGCTTGTAGGCATGACGATTTATCGTAATCACGATCAGTTATTCGAACGACAGCTGGAAAACAAATCAGCCGAACGACGCATTCCGGTTCATCTGCGTTTTGAGGAAACGGTGAACGGTTTCGCCCTGCATATCACAGACGACCAGGGCGTTAGTGCCTGCGCCGAGCTTCCGCACGCCAAGGAAGCCGCTCAGAACACCGAACGCGCCATGACCACGCTACGCGAAAACCTGGGCAAGCTCGGTAACACGATATACAGTGCGGAACAAATCGATCTGGCGACCGAGACCGCCTGGTTCATGCCGGCCTCGTCACAAAATGCGCTGCGCCGCGCAGCAGTCGAGGCGCTGGACAACGCGCGAGTCGTTGCCTACCAACGTCCTGAACGTGGCGTTCCGCTTGATCCGCCGGCCCCCTACCCGGATGATGCGCTGAGTTACCTCGGCAACGTCTTCAACGCCAAGGCGCGCGCCTTCTATCAGAAGCATGGCGTCAGCGTCATCGAACCGGCTTATGAATGCCACGAGGAAAAAGGTGATGTGTCGCTGATGATCACCAAGCACTGCCTGCGCTACAGTTTCAATCTGTGTCCGAAACAGGTCAAGGGCATCCGCCCGGGCCCGATGATCCTGACAAACGGCAGCGAAAAACTGACCCTGCGCTTTGACTGCAAACCCTGTGAAATGCACGTCGTCGGCAAGTTGAAGACTAACCGGACGATCCCGCTCACGATCAGGTAATTGGCGGACGGCGCCGCGCCACGCGCAAGAAGGCGGCTCCTAATCGTCCAAGGCGATTCTGGCATACTCGGCCAGATCGCTATCGCCGACCTCCCAATCCGGATCGTAAAGCTCGTCCTCGTTTACCACGAGGCTGCGGCGGTCTTTATTCCAGCGACGTTCCTTCTCAATCGCGGCGTTGGCCGACATGTCGAATTTCCGGCGGTCACTAGCGCTTCTCGTCACATGCTGAACAGACATGGTCGCCCCCGTCAACGTTGGTCGAAATGCAACCATAGCACGAATTTTCGGGCGATCTGAGCAAAAACTGAGCACCGGGAAATAGGCCTTTCGCGCCATCAACATCCGCAAGTTATCCAGTGTTTATCCACAGGATGTCCAGAGAATTTTGTGGATAAGCGATGGCCTGTCGGATGCCGCGTCCATAGCACTTTCTGGCCCTGCATGCCATGGAAGCCAATGTTTACGCGCCGTTTCAGCCGCACATGACGAAGATCGCCTACCCATGCGCCTTCCAGGCCACTGATCGACAACACGCCGACCGCTACTACCGCCACCGACGAATGCGTTCCACCGCTCGGCACCGCATTCCAACGGTTCGCTCCTCGATCATTGCGATTCGTCACATTGCACTACCTTGACCGGTTTGGCGTGGGTACTGTGCATCCTGAGATTTCACCACACCACTACCGAACAAGCGAGGTCATCAATGAACGACACCACCGGTCATCCACCAATCCTCAAGCTGCGCAACGTGCGCCGCCGCTTCATGCTGGGTGAAACGACCATCGATGCACTGCACAGCATCTCGCTGGACATCCACGCCGGAGAATTTCTTGCGGCATGGGGACCGTCAGGCAGCGGCAAGACAACCCTGATGAACATCATCGGCCTGATCGATGCACCGACCGAGGGCGAGGTGCATTTCGAGGACCAGGACACCCGGGTTCTGACGGACGATGCCCTGACCGAATTTCGCGCCAGCAAGATCGGGTTCGTCTTCCAGAACTTCAACCTGGTGCCCGTGCTCTCGGCGCTGGAAAACGTCATGCTGCCCCTGCAGATTCAGGGTGCGGACGCAGGCACGATCCGTCAGCGCGCCATGGCCGCACTGATCGATGTCGGGCTGGAACGCTTCAAGAATTCGTTGCCGGACAAGCTTTCCGGCGGGCAACGCCAACGCGTGGCCATCGCACGCGCACTGGTGGTCGATCCCAAGCTGGTGATCGCCGACGAACCAACGGCCAACCTGGATTCTGAAAACAGCCGCATGGTTGTTGATCTGATGCGTGAGATGAACCGCGCGCGCAAGGTCACCTTCGTGTTCACCACGCACGACCCGCGCCTGCTCGACCACGTAGACCGAAGAATCCTGCTGCGCGACGGCAGCATTGAAAGCGACGAGGTGATGGCATGAATACCTTCAAACTGGCCCTGCGCGGGCTCACGCGCAATCGCCGCCGTTCGCTGGTGACACTGTTCGCCATCGCCCTCGGCTTTGCGGCGATTACGCTGTTTGCCGGTTACACGCACAACGTCTATGGTGGGCTGACACGCAACGCCATTCACGGTGAGTTGCTCGGGCACCTGACCCTGAGCAAGACCGGCATGCGTCAGGAAGGCAAGCTCGATCCGGAACGCTACCTGCTCACCGCAAAGGAAGTCGAGACCGTTTCCGCATTGATCAAGGAGGAAGCGCATGTCGAGATGGTCGCACCGCGGCTGGCGCTGAGCGGGCTTATCAGTAACGGCCGCGCCAGCACCATCTTTGTTGCCGAAGCGATCGAACCGGCGGCGATGGACCGCTTGCAGGAAAATAGTTTGACCGCGACCGAGTTACGGAGCGGGCTGTACGACAACGTGCGGAAAAAGCTCAACCCGGAGCGCCCCGATGTGGTTGAGCTCAGCGAAGGCCTGGTCGACATCCTGCACCTCGCCGTTGGCGGACAGGCGGCGGTGCTGACCAACACCCTGAGCGGGCAAGCCAACGCGCTGGACATCACCGTAGGTCACAGTTTCAACACCGGCAACGCGGGTACCAATGACAAATTCGCCTTCTTCCCACTAGCGCTGGCCCGCAACCTGATCGACGCCGAAGGGCGTGCAGACCGTTTGACGATCCTGCTCGACGACGCCAGCCAGACGCTCGTGATGCGCGACCGCCTGCTGCAAAAACTAAAGGGCGCCGGGTTCGACGTCGAGATCCAGACCTGGCAGGAACTGTCCAGTTTCTACAACCAGGTACATGGCATGTTCGACATGATCTTCGGCTTCATTTTCCTGATCGTGTTGACCGTAGTGCTGATGAGCGTGGCCAATTCGATGGGCATGACCGTCGTCGAACGCACCCGCGAGATCGGCACACTGCGCGCCATCGGGCTCAAGCGCCGCGGCGTGGTGCGCCTGTTCACCACCGAGTCGATGCTGCTCACGCTGATCGGCTGCGTTGTCGGCCTGCTCATCACGCTGGGCGTGCGCTGGGGCATCAACGCCGCGAACGTGACCTACGTACCGCCTAACAGCGTCAGCCCGGTTCCCCTGCTGGTAGACATTGATAATGGGCGCATCCTTTTTACATTCGTGCTGATGAGCGTCGTGGGAACCCTGGCCGCTTTCCTGCCGGCGCGCCGCGCCGCGAAGAAGGACATCATCGATGCCCTTGGCC
>JFJP01005981.1_pt1 | contig 10983 bp, 7 predicted proteins | sample 431651 | NCBI WGS metagenome assembly JFJP01 (sample SAMN02602958, study PRJNA72255) | Microbial mat metagenome, whole genome shotgun sequencing project. | biome: fresh water; feature: sink hole; material: water; isolation source: purple microbial (photo- and chemosynthetic) mats found in...
CTAATATGGCACGCGACGAGTAGTCACCCACATGCTCGATGTCATTGCGTTCGTACGATGTGGTTACCGGTAACACGATGTCTGCATGGCGTGCGGTGGCGGTCCATTGGAAGTCCTGCACGATGAAAGTCTCCAGTTTCTGGAATGCCTGAACCATGCGATTGCGGTCTTGATGGTGTGCAAAGGGGTTGCCCCCGACCCAATAGGCCATCTTGACATCCGGATAATTTGCGCGTTTGCCATTGAAGTCAAAAGGCTTTCCGGGGTTGAGCAACATATCAACAACACGCGCCACCGGGATCGATGCAGCACCCGCCGTCGACAGCCACGCGGCACCGGCCACGGCTTTGCCACCATCAGTAATACCAGGCATGACAGGGCTGTCGGCACTGGGAGCGCCACCATTAGCATAGTGATAGCTCAGGCCAAAGCCACCACCGGGCAAGCCAATCTGACCCAGCATCGAAGCCAGTGTGACCAACATCCAGTGCGCTTGTTCACCGTGGTGTTGACGTTGAATCGACCAGCCGCTGGCCAGCATGGTGCGATTATTGGCGAACTTGCGGGCCAGTTCTTTCAGGGTTGCCGCAGGAATGCCGCAGATCACAGCGGCCCATTCGGCGGTTTTGGGCGTTTTATCGGTCTCACCCATCAAGTAGGGCAGAAATTTGTCAAAACCCGTGGTGTAGTTGGCTAGAAACTTGGTGTCGTGCAGCTTTTCGGTGACCAAGGTGTGGGCAATACCCAGCATCATGGCCACATCGGTCTGGGGCTTGGGCGCCAGCCACTCGGCGTTCAGGTAGGTGCAGGTTTCAGTCTTTTCAGGGTCAATGCAAATGACTTTTTTGCCTGCCGCCTTGAGCGCTTTCAGCCCCGCATACCCATCGTGATCGGCAACTGTCCAGGCAATCTGGTTGGTCAGCATGGGGTTGGCACCCCAGAACACTACCAGTTCTGATTTTTTAACCACCACCGGCCAGACAGTTTGTTGCTCATACACCTCAAGGGTACCAACCACATGAGGCATGATGACTTGGGAAGCACCGGTAGAGTAGTCTCCGGTGTGGTTCACGAAGCCACCCTTAAGGTTCATCAGGCGGCTTAGCAATGTTCGGCAGTTGTGCAGCTTGCCCGGGCTCTTCCAGCCATAGGAACCGGCAAACGTGGCCGCTGGTCCGTGGGTTTTTTCAACGCGGGTCAGTTCTTTGGTGACGAGGTCAAGTGCCTGGTCCCAGGTGACACGGACGAAGTCACCCTTTCCACGGCTGGCCGGATCAGCGCCGGGGCCTTTTTCGAGGAACGCACGCCGCACCATTGGGTATTTGATGCGCGTGGCAGAGTAAATCGAATCAATCACGCCTTTGAGCTGCGGGCTTGGGAACAGATCTTTTTCCCAAGGGGTGTAGCCCACAACCCGGCCGCCCTCGACTTTGGCCCGGAAGGCACCCCAGTGCGATCCCGTCAAAACGGTGCCAGAGGCTGGCACTGCCGCAGCGGCACCAAATGACAGGAGCGATGTTCCCATCATGCCCACGGCACCGGCGGCACCTGTGGTCTCCAGAAAGCTGCGACGCGAGAAACCCGAAGGGGTTTTGGTGAGTGTTGAGTCTGACATTTTGTATTCCTTTTCAGCTTGGTTTTCCTGGGTACCGCCTGCAGGGTGCTCAAACAACAACAGGGGCGGCGGCCTGCTGCAATTAGTTTAGGGTTCTGAAGTGAACAAGGTTGCGGCTGCGCGTAATCGCAGCACCAACAGCGTGTTAACAAGGTGTGAACATGGCTGCGTGCTGACTGATCAGACTTCAAGCAGGTAGGCGTGGTCCTGTTCCAGCACGGCCTGCAGCGCACTTGCCAGACCGGCATGAAAGCCCAGTTCGTCCACTTGAATCACACGCCGACTGAACGCTGGCAACCAGCTGAGCAGTTGTGTGTCCAGAAAGTTGGCCTGCTCGGCATTCAGGTTGGCCAGTGTGTCACTGCCGCTCTGTGCGGCTTCGGCGTACCGAAGGGCCAGTTGCGCCATCACTTCCAACTGGATGGAAAGATGATCCGAGGGCTCACGCACGGTCTCTTGCAGCCGCAACCGGTGTTGGCGCAGCACACGTTCCATTTCTGCGGTTGCCTGCTGGCACAACACGGCATGGTCACTGACGTAGAACGAGCGGTAAGGCGGTGCGGTGTCATACCCCCCCGCACCGTAGAACAGCTTCGCATGGGCGGCACCGAGTTCGGATGCCACCTTGGCAGGTGCGCTGGAGGTCAGCACCTCACCCATGGCCTGGACACCCAGGCTTGCACCAGGAGCGGCTGCCAGCGCGGTCAGCAACTGTTGCGTCTTCCCATGGCACATATCCAATACATCGCTTTCTGTGGGTGGCGCGAAGAACGCCAGTGCAAACCAGCGGTACAGCGCGGCCCGGTTGGTCGCAATTTGGGTGGAAGTGACTTCAACCATGATGCTTTCCCCCGGTGTCCTTGGCGTTGAACTGCAGGTATTTCTGCAGGAAGCGGTATTCCTCATCGTCAATCGAGATAAAGCGCTTCATAGCGTTGAGCGTGCCAGTCACCTGATTGGCCAGCGCGTGATCGGTGGGCGGCAGGTTGTGGCAGGTGCCACAAGTGCTGCGGTACAACTCTGCGCCATAGGCCCACAATGCGGCCTGATCAACACTCAGGCTTGCCTTGCTCACCCAGGCCTCAAGCGATACCTTTGACCAGACCAGCCCTGTGTCAGGGTCTTCGGCTGGTGCCTCGCTGCGAACTTTTTCGATCAGGCCTTCACCCAGTGCCGCCGTCAGGATCCGCTGGCCTTTGAGGGCATAGATCACCCGCTCTGCACCTTGCTGCTGCCAACCATCAATTTTGAGCAGCACCCAGTCACCTTTTTGATCCACCACAGTGGCCTGCGAGGCGGCCAGCAGCTTGCCGTCGCCACCGGCGTCAGGCCCCGCCTTGGTGGCATCCAGGAACAGAGGGCCGGTGCGGAAGGAATACACCGTGTCGCCCTTGCTGACCTTCCTGGCTGCGGCTGTCGTATCAATATCCTTGAGCATGGACTTGTAGCCCTGGCTCAGGTCCGGCATTTTGTGGGCGATACCCTTGTGACATGAAATACATGTCTCGCCCGCCGCCATGCCTTTTTTCATGCGTTCTGCATCCTCCGGCTTCTTCATCTTGTCGAAGTCAAAAGCGTCATTAGAATGGCAGTTTCGGCATTCACGGGAATTGGTCGATTCCATGTCGGCCCACACGCGACGGGCCATGGTCAGGCGGTGTGATTCAAATTTCTCGGGGGTGTCGATGGTGCCGATCAACGCGTGATACAGCTCGGTGGTGGCTGTGATCTTGCGAACGATCTTCGGCCCCCACGCTTTGGGCACATGGCAATCAGGGCAGGTGGCCCGCACGCCAGAGGCATTCCTGTAATGAACGGTAGTGGTGTATTCTTTGTAAACCGTGTCACGCATCTGATGGCATGAAATACAGAAGGCCTCGGTGTTGGTCAATTCCAGTACCGTGTGGAAACCGCCCCAGAACACAATCCCGCCAAGCCCACCGGCAGCCAGTAACAGCACCAGTGCGTACCTGGGGCGGATCGACTTCACCCAGGACCACATGTTTTTCATCATCAAAATCTCCTGCTTGGAACAAAGTGGACATGACGCAGCTAAGTGCGCCACGGGTCCTAAGCGTAAGCAGGCGATGTGAACGGGGTAAGGGCAAGAGTTGAACGCGACAGCTCAAGTTGTAAACAAAAGGTAAACGCCGGGCTATGATGCGCCCTTCGCCATCAAACCACGCAGTCTTGCTCACCCATGCTTGCCCATAGTCACATCTTGATCGTTGAAGACGATCCTGTCGCCAGCGCCACGCTGGCGGCCTACATCAGCAAAGAGGGTTACAAGGTGAGCATGGCACCCAATGGCGAAAGCATGCGTGATCTGTTTGCCAAAGGTGATGTGGACCTGATCCTGCTGGACATCAATCTGCCCGATGAAGATGGTTTTTCGCTGCTGCGCGAGATTCGACGGCAGTCAGAGGTCGGGGTGATCATGGTTACCGGCAAGTCCGAAGACGTCGATCGCATTGTGGCCCTGGAACTCGGTGCGGACGACTATGTGACCAAACCTTTCAACACCCGAGAACTTTTTGCCAGGGCCAAGAACCTGTTGCGCCGCACCTTATCAGCACGCCTTGTAAAGAAGGATGAGCCAGTAAAGCGTTTTGCCGGTTGGACGCTCTCCATTCCGAGGAGAACCTTGACATCACCAGCCGGGGAAGACGTTCGATTGACACGCTTTGAGTTCGAATTACTGGCCACGTTGAGCAACAACCCCGGGCGGGTATTGAGCCGGGACAGCCTGATTGACCATGTCAGCGGTCGCGATCGAGATTCGAGCGACCGGACCATCGATGTGTTGATCGGGCGTTTGAGGCGAAAGATCGAGGTCACTCCCACCGCCCCGCGCCTGATTGTGACGGTACAAGGCGTGGGTTACGTGCTGGCAGTTTGAATAGTTGGTAACTTCGTCGAAGCCGCCAAGAACAGTCAGCCCTTAAAGCCCTGGCCCTTTATCTGCCAATGGTCGCGCAACACCGACAACATGCCCACCATGGCGGGGTCGTGCTCGGCTGCCAATTTGAAGACAAATGACAACTGCGTATCGATTCGGCCGTGTGGCCAAATGGCGACCTGCTGGTTTTCTGCAGCACTCAGTGCCAGATCTTCACGCAGCAAACCCATGCCAAGACCGGATCGAATCAGGTCAAGCATGGCTGGTAGTTGGTCGCATTCGGTCACCTCATTCGGCGTGACACCTTGTCGGTCAAAAAGCCGGTGCTGCAAGCGTGCAACATGTGAGCGCTCCAGCGCGGCAATCCACGGCAAACCAGCCACCACGCGCCAGTCGGCATCGGTCAACCGCTTGCCAAACGCCGCCGGTCCCACGGTGCAATAGGTCACGCTACGCAAGACCTGCACACCAAAATCCGGATGATCGATGGCGCCGATGTAGAACCCGGCATCAAACACCCCATTGGCAATGCCGTCGATCACCTCATCTGCCAGCACCAGGCGGGTTTTGGTTTGCAGTAGAGGCAGGGCCGAGCGCAGACCAAAAAGCAGGCCGCCAAGCTTGATGAAGTCCGAATCGTCGATGGTGGCAATCAGGATGTTGCCGGTCACCTCTCCCTTGATTTGCTTGGCTTTGCTGGCAAATCCTTCGAATACCGTCAGAATGCGCTCGGCTTCACAAAGCAATATCTCGCCGGGCTTGGTCAGGGAAATTTTCCCGGGCGTGCGATCAAACAGTGCGATGCCGATTTCCTGCTCAATTGCTTTGATATGGGCTGTGACCGCTGGCTGGGTCAGGCACAGGCGATCAGCCGCACGCGTCAAGTGCCCCAACTTGGCAACCATCACGAACGACCGGAGCTTGAGAATGTCCATGGTGCTAGTCGTGCGCCAGGGCCGATGTGCTGTCCATGGCACCAGAAAACACCCGCGCGCGAATCGGGTCAAACCCCACAAGCACCTGGGTTGCCGAAGGTGTCACCGTAGAGCCTGCAAAGTGGGGCTGATTGACGTTAATGCACAGGTCACCCACATCCACCTGGTAGCGGATCACTTCGCCCAAAAACTCGCTGGTCTTGATGATGCCGCTGAACCAGACGTAGCGCCCATCGCGCGTGGATCGCCTGGTTCACGCGGTCGAACAGCAGATTACGGTTCGGCAGACCGGTGAGCGTGTCAAAGTTGACGAGCTGATTGATCCGATGCTCGTTCTCTACGCGATTGGAGATATCAACAACGGAAGCGATCACATAGCGTCCATCATCATCGGCAATTGGGGTGAGCCCAATCTCGACCCGGAAATCATGGCCGAGTTTGTGACGCCCGAAGAGTACGCGTCCCTCGTCCATATTAAATTCCAGCGGCCGGTGCATGTAGTCTTGCAGCAATTGGGCATGCTGCGTGCGTCGCGCTACTGGAACCAATTCCTGAACTGAACTGCCAACTAATGCACCTCGGTCGTAACCAAACATGGCATCGGTTTTGGCGTTAGTCAGCGTGATGATGCCTTTCTCGTCAACCATGATCATGCCCGTACTAGACGCCTCCACTGCTAGGGCCAGATTCTTGCGTGCCTGAGTCAATTGCAGATAGGGTCGCTCTATAGATTCCACCACCACAGCGCGGTAAATGATCAAGTAGCTGATGACCTTGTACACGTGGCCGAGCACGTTGTAGGCACCGGTCATGGTGGTATAGAGAGTGAAGTAAAACTCGCTCATTGCCATCACCCCTGCAGCGGCAAACAAGAGTGGCGCATTGAACGCCAACGGGTGGCGCATCTTGACCCAAAGCAACAGCATCGCGACCAGACTGATGACAATGCACAGGTATTCCAGATTCTTTTTCAGTGGCGTAAGGCCCTGACCAGGGATGAAGAGGTCTGGAAGCTCGTCCTGGTAGTTGATGACAACCCAGTTGAGCACCAATACACCAACCATCAGGGTGATGAATAGGACATTCTTCCTGGATTTGGAAATCAACCGATCCCAGGGGTGCAGTGTCACCAACAGCAGCGCAAAAGCTGCCATCAATCGGGCAACTATCCAGAAGTTGAGCTGCTTGTCCGGGCCGTTGGGCGACAAGAAGTCTGGCATTCCGCCATAGGACACCGTGTGCGAGAAGTCGAGCCAGCCGATAGCAAAGAACAAACAGGCCAGCAGCACAAGATTGCCTGCTGTCTTGCCGGAGTGCGAGTTCCACCCTACAGCGAACACCATCATGGCGATGACGATGGAGACTGTCTCCATCAGCACGTGCAGTGGCAAATAGTAGTCAATGCCCTTTGACCCCGGTGTCGCCGGAATCACCCAGGCGATGAACTGAAAGAACGCGAGAATCAGAAGCATGCCAGCGACGCGGCGCATGGCAGGACTATGCGATGCATGTACCTGCCAAAGTGAGGCTCGGCTATCTGTTGACGACGTATTGTGCGAAGTCATCTAGCTAGACTCTGCCCCGGCTGGGCCGGATAAAGCGATTTCATTGGTGAGTAGAACCCACACGATGCGGTTATTCATGTTGGCCATCAATAAGGATAAAGAGAATGACAAAAATCCAATCAAAAAACCGATTCCAACATCTAGTTTTCGCCGCCGCACTGCTACCACATATAAACACGGTATATCGTCCAACCGTGCGCCACGACTGCAGCGCTTCATGGCCTGGCGAGTAGTTTCTAGGTGGTGGACCAGCCTAAACTTTAAAGTTCAACTCGAAAGAAATCACTTTTCGCATTCAATCGGGCGCACCGTAAAACCGAATGGTGTTGCGCCCCGCCGCTTTGGCTTGATACATTGCGGCATCAGCCCATTTCAGGAGATCACTTGGGTCAGCCTCATGGTTCAGGAACAAGGCCACGCCAATGCTGGCAGAGCAAGGGTGCTCGATCGTTTTCGGGGTCTGGTCGCCTTTTTTGAAGCGCAATAAGTAGGGTACTTCCAATGCCAGTCGAATCTTTTCGGCAACCGCCTGCGCCCCTTTCTGGGACTCCGCTTCGTCTTCACCCAGATCGTGGAGCACCACGACGAACTCGTCACCACCAAAACGGGCCACGGTATCCACTTCTCGCACGCAAGCGGTGAGGCGATGGGCGACCTCGACCAGCAATAGATCACCCACAAGATGACCATGTTGGTCATTAAGTGATTTGAAATTATCGAGGTCCAGAATCAACACCGAAGCGTAAAGACTATTTCGCTTGCTCGCGGCGATGGCTTGACCAAGCCGATCACTGAGCATGCGTCGGTTGGGGAGTTGGGTCAAGGAGTCAAAATAGGCCAGGTGTCGCGCCTCCTCCTCCATGCGCTTACGCTCGGTAATGTTCCTTGACACCACATAAGCGCCGTCATACTCGCCTGAACTGGTGTAGCGGAAGTTGATGCTGTCTTCCCGCCAAATATAGTGCCCTGCCTTGTGCTTGATACGGTACGAACACATCAATGTCAGGGCCTTGTTCCGAATCGCTTCGTCGAACTTCTGGAACAACGCATCCCGTCCATCGGGATGGAGCATTTCATATACATCTGCGTCAGACCGACCCAATTCCTCTGACTCGGAATAGCCCAGTTGTGTCACCACAGAAGGAGACACATACTGAATTGTGCGGTTCCTATCAAATATGGTGATGCAGTCTGAGGTGTTCTCGGCAATCAGTCTGAATTTCTTCTCACTCTCCATCAGTTCAAATTCAATACGTTTGCGTTCGGTGAGGTCAATATCGACACAAAACATCTCGGGTGGCTGCCCGGGAACCTGCACATAGGCATGACTAGAAAATACATCGACCCGTGAGCCATCTTTGCGGCGCAGTGACAGTTCTCCCGCCGGAATCGGTATCCCGCTTTCAAACATACCGCGCATGGCCTGGCTTACGCCGTCGTGCATTTCCGTGGGAATAATAGTATCGAGCAGGCTGCGACCCACTGCCTCTGCCGCACTGAAGCCATACAACCGCTCTGACGCCTGATTCCAGTAATGCGTAGTGCCATCTTCGCCGTAGCCCTGAACCGCCACCGAGGGAACATCCTGCAGCAAGTTGCGAAAACGGGCTTCGCTCATCTGCAATGCTGCCGCGGCCTGCTTGCGTTCAGCGATATCCGTATTGGCACCACAAACTCGTAGCGCTTTGCCGGTTTCGTCGCGCAAGATGAAGCCCCGCGATAGGACCGGCAGGTAGTGGCCATCCTTGTGCAGCAATCTGAATTCAACGTCGTATGTGTCCGCACTGCCTTCCAATGCCGCTCCGAAAATCCGATTGACGCGTTCCAGATCGTCGGGGTGGAGAAGCCTGCGCCAAAGATCGGCGTCATTGGTCAGTTCGCCCTCGGTATAGCCAATCATGTTCCACCAACGCGGCGAATAATAGAGTTCGTTGCAAACCAAGTTCCAATCCCAGGTCCCGTCGTTGGTGCCACGCACTACAAACGACAGGCGTTCCTCGCTGGCTCGCAATTCCATTTCCACTCGTTTGCGTTCGGTAATGTCGATGTTGGTGCCAAGCATCCGTAACGGCTTGCCAGCTTCGTCCCGAAACACCTTTGCGACGGCCTTGATGTAACGGATCTCCTCGTTCGGCCAGCAGATACGAAATTCGGAATCGAAGGGCTCTACACCTGCCAGCGCTTTCTGCACTACACGCTCCGCATGTGTACGATCATCGGGGTGCAACGATTTTTCCCAGGCATCAACTGCACCAGAGAAGTCTTCCCGACGCATGCGGTAAAGGGCGAACATCGAATCGTCCCAGACCATTTCGAGGGTCTGGAGGTTCCAGTCCCAAATGCCGATCCCGTTGTGCAGGACTGCCAGCGCCAGACGCTCTTCCTTCTCCTGCAACAAACGTCGGCTCTCGACCAGTGCGTTTTTTGCCAGCACTTGCTCTGTGATGTCGGTATGCGCGATCACTGCCACACCGCTTTCGCTGCTCAAAGGCGTGACCCGCATCCTGAACCAGCGTTGTTTCTCGGGTGAGTGACAGGGGAATTCCAAACTGAAGGTGGTGAGTCGCCCGTCTAAAACAGCCTGAATTCCATCTGCGGCCGATTCGGCACTGCTTAATCCACTTGCTGCGCTGGCCCGACATGTCTCCAAATAGTTGGCACCGACGCCCGTGTGATCCGCTGGCCTTCCGTGAAGGGGGCTATTCTCCAGGGAAAAACTACTCCAAACCGCATTGACCGCTGTGATCACCCCGTTCTGGTCAATCACGGCAATCTGATCGGAAATTGAATCGAGGATACTGCGCGTGTATGCTTCGTTTCGTTTTAACACTTCTTCGGCGTGTTTGCGCTCAGTGATGTCACGCAGCGTGACCATCACAGTTGGTTGACCGGATAGGCCAATCGGTTGGCCTTGTGCTTCGACGTCGATGACTGTTCCGTCAAGCTTGATGTATTTCTCTTCAATCCTTGGCCCGCCGATACCCTGGCTATTTGCAGCTTTGATCCGATCCAACACGATTTTTTGATAGTCTGGATGGATAAGTTCGAGAATAGGTTTGTCCAGCAATTCTTGGGCGTTTTTTGCGCCAAACAACTGAACGGTAGCCGGATTGATATGGAGTAACTTCCCGTTTTGATGAATAACAATTGCATCCTGGGACAACTCAAACACGGTGCGAAAACGCGCTTCGCTCTCAGCCATGGCAAGTTCATTGCGATGGCGTTCGGTAATGTTGTGGCCAATTCCGAGAACGCCGATGACCTTTCCCATTGAATCGCAAACTGGCGTCTTGGTTGTCAGCGTTAACTCGCGGTGACCGTCAGAAGCGAAGGTAATCCATTCTTCGTTGCTACTGGGACCACCACAGTCCATCGCGATCTGATCGTTCCTTCGAAAGAAATCGGCCATATCTTTGTCAACAAAATCGTAATCGGTTTTGCCAACTATGGCGCCCTCTCGGGCGCCAAAAAAATCCTCAAATCGCGAGTTACACAGAAGGTATACGCCCTTTGTATCCTTGAGCCAGACCAGATCTGGAATTGCCTGGATGAGGGCACGCATCTGTAACTCGCTAACGGTACGGTCGTTAGTCGTATTCATAGGTAACCCATTTCAGGCGGATTATGGAAATATGCTAAATCCAACGACTGACCAGTTCTTGGCTCTGTCTTTATGAGAAGGCCCACCTCAGCCTCGTGCAAATTGTGACATGTCAACATTCGAGTTGGTCTGCCTGGACATATCTTCCTCAAAATGAATAGGGATACTCTCCTGGTGGCCGGTGCAGCAATCATCGAATTCGACTGCCGATTGCTGCCGGTGATGTTGCTGGGTTTATGTCCTGTATCGAGCAAGTATTTCAAGCAATCGTATGACGGGTGTTACGCACCACGCTAGTTTGGACAAGCGGACCCACGCTAGCGCAGGTTGAATTTGGCGATGTGACACGCACCGGCTTAGGAAGTACG
>JFJP01029834.1_pt1 | contig 10983 bp, 12 predicted proteins | sample 431651 | NCBI WGS metagenome assembly JFJP01 (sample SAMN02602958, study PRJNA72255) | Microbial mat metagenome, whole genome shotgun sequencing project. | biome: fresh water; feature: sink hole; material: water; isolation source: purple microbial (photo- and chemosynthetic) mats found in...
TGAGCAAGGAGCTGGCCACGGCCTACGTCGAGGACCCCCGCATCCGGGAACTGCTGGATACCGCGAAAACACTCGAAGGAATGCCCAGACACGCTTCCACGCATGCGGCCGGGGTGGTCATCGCAGGAGAACCCCTGACAAATCTGGTCCCGCTGTACCGGAACAATGATCTGATCTCCACGCAGTTTCCGATGAACACCATCGAGGAACTCGGCCTGCTGAAGATGGATTTCCTTGCGCTGCGCACCCTCACGGTCATTCGGGATGCAGTGGAGCTGGTGGCGCAGGATACGGGAAAACAGATCGACATCGAACATTTGCCTGTCGATGATCGGAATGTTTACGCACTCATCAGCCGGGGTGAGACGGCTGGCGTATTTCAGCTGGAAAGTCAGGGCATGACTCAGTTCATGAAAGACCTCCAGCCCACTTCCCTGGAAGACATCATTGCCGGTATTTCCCTGTATCGTCCGGGTCCGATGGACCAGATTCCACGGTATATCCGTTCGAAGAACAATCCGGAATTGGTCACATATGCGCATCCGCTTCTGGAACCCATCCTGAACGTCACATACGGCTGCATGATCTACCAGGAACAGGTCATGCAGATTGTCCGGGATATTGCCGGGTATTCTCTCGGTCGGTCTGATCTGGTTCGTCGGGCCATGTCGAAAAAGAAGAAGGAAGTGATGGACGCCGAACGGCGGAACTTCATATACGGACAGACGGACGAGAACGGGGTGGTCACCATCATCGGCGCCCTGCGGAACGGCATGGACGAACAAACGGCAAACCAGCTGTTTGACGAAATGATGGATTTCGCTTCCTATGCCTTCAACAAGTCCCATGCCGCAGCTTACGCGGTGGTTGGCTACCAGACGGCCTGGCTGCGCACATATCATCCTGTCGCCTTCATGGCGGCCCTGCTGAACAGTTTTCTCGGAAGTCTCGGAAAGGTATCCGAATATGTCATGGAATGCCGGAAAATGGGCATCCAGGTACTGCCGCCCGACATCAACGAGAGCAAGTCCGGATTTTCCACAGCCGGAAAGCGCATCCGCTTCGGACTTTCCGCCGTCAAAAATGTCGGCATCAACGTGGTTCAGGCACTGGTGGCGGAACGGGGGAAAAATGGACCGTACCGGGACTTTGTCGATTTCTGCGAACGCCTGGCGGGGAGGGATCTGAACAAGAAGACCGTGGAAAGCCTCATCAAATGCGGTACGTTCGATTCTTTCGGCATCTGCCGTTCCCGGCTCATGGCCCAGTTCGACTTCATCATCGACAGTGTCAACCAGACGCGCAGAACCATGCTGGAAGGGCAGTTTTCTCTGTTTGACGCAGGCGCATCCGCCACCCCGCCACCACCGGAATGGCCGTGGAGTGGCCCGCCATCCCGGAATACGATTCCCGTCTGCTGATGGCCATGGAGAAGGACATGCTCGGTCTCTACCTTTCAGGACACCCGCTGGACAGCGTCGCGGCCCTGATGGAACGACATGCGACCGTCACAGCCAGAGACTTCCAGTCAACAGGCGAGGAGGGGGATCCGATACGTCTGAAGGACGGGCAGCCCGTCATCACGGCGGGCATCATCACCGAAATGAAGTCCATCAGCACCCGAAGCAACAAAATGATGGCCTTTCTCACGCTGGAAGATCTGTATGGACAGTTTGAAGTCATTGTCTTTCCGAATGTGCTCGAATCCCAGGCTCAGCTGCTTGCGCGGGAACAGCCCGTCTGGGTGGAAGGCCGTGTCAGCGTGAAGGAGGAGGAAGAACCGAAAATCCTGGCGGAACGCTTTCTGCCGTTGGCGCCCGATGGACAGCTGCCAAGACTTCCCGGTTCAGGAAAAGGCGGAGGCGGACGGGGATTCCAGCATCATGGCAAAGCACCTGTCATGGAGCCGCAGCATGTGTATTCGAAAGATGCACCGTCCCCTGGGCAGCCAGGGAGGCTGGATATCCGCATGAAAGTGAGAATTCCAGCAGAAATCCCGGAACGGGACCGAAAGGCTGTACATGCCCTGCTCCACTATTTTGACGGGGTTGTGCCGGCCTATGTGTATGAAAACGGCTCCCGTGCCAGTTCCATGAAATTGTCCGTCCATGCGGACCCGATTCTTTCCGATGCGCTTGTCCGGCTATTGGGGCCCGATAATGTGAAAATCGAGGCATCCTGAAGTCCGAAATGCGGATGGGCCATGGATTCCGGCGTACTTGCGCATTGCAGTGAAATCGGGTATCATGGGTTCGGGTGATGTCGCGATGCGGCCATATGCTTCCAAACCCTTTGGAGCATGCAGGTTAGTGCCGTACCGGCTTCCTGACACGAAGAAATGCTGCCATCGAGGGGACGATCGATTGGATAATCAGGAAAATGTCACAGACAAAGCACATTCGGACTACATCGTCATTCAGGCTGAAGAAAACGGCGTGAACGTCATCGGACTTACCCGTGGAAAAGACACGCGCCTGCATCATACGGAAATCCTCGATCGTGGTGAAGTCCTCATTGCCCAGTTCACCGAACAGACCTCCGCCATCAAGATCCGTGGGAAAGCCAAGGTCTTCTGCCGCTACGGAGTCGTGGATGCGGAAAGCCGTCAGGGAGGGCATGCGTAACGATGTGGACAGTTGTATACATGGCACAGAATCGCGACAAAGCCGGTGCACTTCAATCCGCCCTTGAACAGGCAGGAATGCTGGTCCGCGTTCAGGCGGCCGGAAAAAGGGAGAACACCAACGACTATCTGGAAGTATCCGTGCCCGAAACGGACGTGGAGGAAGCACACAACATCATCATCGACAAGGGCTTCTGATTTTTGGCCCGCACCCGCAGCTGGCGGATCCTGCCGGCATGATGCGGGCATTGCAACCCTTTCACGCCTGAAAACGTTTCTGAGGCATACAATGGTTCCGGTTTTGCATCATGGGGAATCTGAATTGTATCCCTTCTGGAAGATTTCAGAAAAATCGAACGAATCAAAGGTCGGATATCGGCAAGGGAGGCGACTGACATGGGAGATTTGAAAAGAATCGGCGTACTGACCAGCGGAGGAGATGCTCCGGGTATGAACGCGGCTGTCCGTGCGGTCGTGCGCACCGGCATCTATTACGGATACTCCATGCTCGGTGTGCACAAGGGGTATGAAGGTCTGCTGCACGGCGATATCGAGGAGATGAACCTGCGTTCGGTCGGAGATATCATCCAGCGCGGCGGCACGGTGCTGCAGACGGCCCGTTCCGCGGAGTTTGCCACGGAAGCCGGCGTCGCGAAAGCCATGAACATCGCAGCCATCTATGAAATGGACGCACTGGTCGTCATCGGCGGAGATGGATCGTACCGGGGCGCGCGCGACCTGGCAAAGCACGGGATGAAGGTCATCGGCATGCCCGGCACCATCGACAACGACATCAGCTGCACGGAGTATACAATCGGATATGATACGGCCATGAATACCGTATTGGATGCCATAGACAAGATTCGTGACACTTCCTATTCGCATGAGCGCTGCAGCGTTCTTGAGGTCATGGGCCGCAAGGCCGGCTGGATTGCCGTGAACTGCGGCATTGCAGGTGGCGCGGAAGCCGTCGTCCTACCGGAAAACGCATTTGATATCGATCAGGACATCATCAAGCCAATCATCGACGGCAGAAACCGCGGCAAGAAGCACTATCTGGTCATTGTAGCCGAAGGCGTGGGCGGAGCGGTGGACATTGCCAAGTATATTGAAGAAAAAACCGACATCGTCACCCGTGCCACCATCCTGGGCCACATTCAACGCGGGGGATCTCCGACCCTTCTGGATCGGGTCATGGCAAGCCGCATGGGTTCATATGCCGTGGAAGTGCTGCGTGCAGGCCGGGAGAATCGCATTGTTGCTGTCCAGGGTGGAAAAATCGTGGATATTGAAATCACGGAAGCACTCAACATGAAGAAAAGCATGGACCAGGATCTTGTGGAACTCAGTCGGATTCTGGCATTGTGAACTGCATCGGTTCCGGAGAAAAAACGTATGACGACAGAGACATCCTTTCCCGTCCGGTATGCGGAAACGGACCAGATGGGCATTGTCCATCATTCCGTTTATCCGATCTGGTTTGAATGCGGTCGCACTGAACATGTCAAACATTTTGGCTTCACGTATGCCGGTCTGGAGGCAGCAGGAGCCCTGTTGCCTTTAATCAGGCTGACCTGCGAATACAACCGCGCCATGCATTATGGGGAATCCGCCCATGTCAGGACGCGTCTCGTAAAGGCCGGAAAGTCCCGGATGGTTTTCGGGTATACGGTCCATGCCTCTCCGGATGGTCCTGTTTGCGCTTCCGGATTCACGGAGCATGTCTGGACCGGCAAAGACCTGAAACCTGTCAACCTGTCCAGACGATATCCTGACCTGTTTGCCGAAATGGCCCCCATGTTTCAGGCTGCAACGGGAGAATGAGCCGCATGAACCGGATCATCCGATATGTTCCCAACACCCTGACAATCCTGCGTTTGTGCGCCATCCCGATCTTTGCGCTGCTGATGCTTGAAAACCGGCTGACGGAAGCCATGTGGGTTTTTCTTGCAGCCGAAGCAACAGATATGCTGGATGGCGCCATCGCAAGAAAATATGATGTGATGACAGTCTTCGGACGCATTGCGGATCCGGCCGCGGACAAGCTGCTGCAGCTCACAGCCTTGTTTTCACTTGCCTATCTGGGAATGATCCCTTTGATGATTCCCTCCCTGTTTTTCATCAAGGAACTCTTCATGCTGGTGGTGGGCGTACTCGCCATCCGCAGGAAGATGGACACCTCGGCGCGCTGGTATGGCAAAGTGGCATCAGCGTTGTTGTTCGTAGTCATCATGCTTACCTTTTTCCTCAGGGAGTCTCCTGTCACCACCTTCCTGATGTGGGTCTGTGTCTGCATGACCCTGTTCGCGCTCATCATGTATGGTCGGAATTACTTGACACATCGGAGGAAGGCATGAAGGAAAACGGTCTGATCCATCTTTACATGGGAAACGGAAAAGGGAAGAGCACCGCTGCGGCAGGTTTGACCGCAAGAATGGCTGGGAACGGATTTCGCGTACTGTTCGTCCAGTTCCTCAAGAGCATGCCGACAGGGGAAATCAAGGCTTTCGAGCAATTTGACGGCCTGGTTTCCGTTTTCAGACCCGAGATGCGGCACAAGGCATTTCTTTGGAACCAGACGGCGGAGCAGAAGCAGGAAACCGCTGCCGACCTGCGGGCCGGATGGCTGACCGCAAAAGAAAGGCTTCAGGATGCCGACATACGGCTCTTTGTGTTCGATGAGCTTCTGGATGTGCTTTCCATGGGAATCCTGACGGAGTCGGAACTGAGAGATGCGCTTCTGCGCCGTCATCCAGGCGCGGAGGTGGTTCTGACAGGACGTACGGCTCCGGAAAATCTGCTGGTTCTTGCAGATTACGCCACACGGATGGACGCACTGAAACATCCGTATGAAAAGGGAATCGGCGCCCGCCGCGGGGTGGAGTTCTGAGCAGGTTGCCGCGCTTGCCGCGGAGAATTCTTGTTTGGTCTCCTCATTTCTTTTCCAGAACAGGATCCTGTACCAAATCCCGTTCCTTGCCCGGTTCCGGTTCATCATCCTGGTTCATTCCCTTTTCCTTGTCGGTCCTGCTTCTTGCCGGCACTTGCTTTTTGTTTGCGGGATGCGGGGTGACGGGTGAAGGCATTCCTTCGGATGGGAATGCCGGTTCCGGGCAATCTGTCTTACCTTCCGGGACTGCGGTTTCCGGTTCAGGGAATCGTGATGATGACTCCGGACAAGAGGCGTCCGCTTCTCCTGAATCAGCTTACGACATGCCTGCGGAAACCGCGTCCCCTCCTGCATCCACTGCGGAAGCAACGGAAACCACCGAGCAGTCAACAGGAGAGGCGCCGGAAGATGTTTCGGCGGGTGCCGCCACGCATGCTTCCAACCTAACAATCCGAACGGATTATCCGGAATTTTCCCCGAATGAGTTGGGACGGATTCCGGTCGTCATGTTCCACAAATTCGTGAAGGCATTTGAACCGAAGACCGAAAAGAACTACACCGCCACCTTCGACATGTATGAAACCCTGCTGGACACCCTGTATCAGGGCGGGTTCCGACTGATATCCATGGATGATTTCCTCAGCGGACGCATTTCCGTGCCAGCCGGGTTGAAACCGATGGTGTTCACGTTTGATGACGGGACTGCCAGCCAGTTCAGCCTCACGGAAGAAAACGGCGCATTGCGCGTGAGTTCGGACTGTGCCGTGGATGTTCTGCGCCGTTTCAATGAAACCCATCCGGATTTCGGCATGCACGGTTCCTTCTTTCTGAATATGGACATGGGCACCAATACCTTCCCAGGCGCAGGCACGGTTCCGGAAAGAATCATGATGCTCTTGAACATGGGTTTCGAAATCGGAAGTCATACCTGGGGACATGTCGACTTCACCGCGGATGGGACACGCCAGGACATAGAACAGGCATTGGGCCGCAATCAGAAAGCCCTTTCCGAAACGATCCCCGGTCTTGAATTCCGAACATTGGCACTTGCCTACGGAAGCCGGCCGAAGGACAAGACCCTCAGACCCCTGCTGGCCGAAGGTGCCTGGGAAGGAACCGGGTATCGGAACGATGGCATCTTTGCAGTCGGTGCAGCCCCCTCCGTGACAGTTTTCGACAAGAGATTCGACCCGCTTTTCATCGAGCGCGTGCGCGCGACCGGGAAGGTTCCGGCTGAAGCCGATTTGGACTGGTGGCTGGCTGAAGCGGGAACCCGCACCTTTTACGTGAGTGATGGCAATCCGGACACATTGGTCATGCCGATCGGTACGGAAAAAAACCTCGATGAGACAAAAACTGCGGATCTGACAGTCATCGCTTATGAACGGAAACCCGAATGAGGTGCGGTCAGCGTATTTGCGCACAGCAGGCATGGACATTTCCAAAGAAAAAAGATATAATGTTCTTGGACATATTCGCTGAAGGATCCTGTTCGGGGTCCTTTGCTTTTGTGGTTTTTCATCATAGGTGAAGCGGGGGGAGACCTCCTCCGTTTCGCAGGGAGAGGAGATCAATCCAATGACAGTCCAATCGAAGCATGAAGAGAAACATCCGGCAACCGATGCGGAAGTGAAGCATAAGGCCGTACGCCTGGTGGTGGCTCATATGAAGAAAAAGGTGACCGGTGAATACTCGGGCATCGAATATCTGGCAGCCTGGCTGGATGAGATGGAAGCACTCATGGCGGACGAGGCGTTCGACATCAGAGAATACCATCGGATGCGCAAGGAACTCAACAGTGTCATTGAAAGCACTCTGGACGAGACAATGCGGGACAGCCTGCGCAACTCATGGTACAGCATGGGAAAGGCGCTTGAAAAGAAGGCGAAACCGTACTGAACGCTTCGGGGGAAAATACCTTCCGAAGCGTTTTTTTACTGAGCCAGTTTTGCCTGTGCCGACCGGATGGCTGCCTCCACAGCTCCACGGGCGGGTCCGCCTGGCAGCAAACGGCCTTCTACACAGGTTTCAAGGGAAATCGCGCCATAGACATCCTCCTCAATCAGTGGGGAGAAGGTCTTCAATTCATCCAGCGACAGTTCCTCGATGGCACAGCCGGCCCCGATGCAATGCGCGACCATGTGCCCGATGACTTCATGAGACTCCCGGAAGGGCATGCCCTTTTTCACCAGATAATCCGCGATATCCGTTGCATTGGTGAACCCGCCGGCTGCCGCCTTCCGCATCGTCTTCGGTTTCACCCGCATGGTCGCAACCATCCGGGAAAAGATGGGCAGGCATCCGCAAACCGTGTCCACTGCGTCGAAAATGGCTTCCTTGTCTTCCTGCATGTCCTTGTTGTAGGCGAGTGGAAGTCCTTTCATGACGGTCAGAAGTCCCATCAGGTCGCCGAACACGCGTCCGCTTTTTCCGCGGACCAGTTCCGCCGCGTCCGGATTCTTCTTCTGCGGCATGATGGAGGAACCGGTTGAATAAGCGTCGTCCAGTTCGATGAAGGCGAACTCCGCAGAGGACCACAGAATGATTTCTTCCGAAAAACGGCTCAGATGGACCATTTCAATGGAAAGGTCCGCGGCGAGTTCCAGAACAAAATCCCTGTCGGAAACCCCGTCGAGGCTATTTTCAGTGATCGCATCGAAGTCCAGTTCCTGTGCGACCATCATCCGGTCAAGGGGGTAGGTGGTCCCGGCAAGGGCACCCGAACCGAGCGGCATCACATTCAGCCGTTTGCGGCAATCGGCAAGCCGTTCCCTGTCGCGACCGAACATCTGCACATAGGCCATCAGATGATGGGCGAGGGTGATGGGCTGTGCGCGCTGCAGGTGCGTGTAGCCAGGCATGATGGTATTGAGGTTCGCTTCCGCCGTCTCCAGCAGGACACGGATCAGTTCATGCAGGAGCCTGTCGAGTCGCGTGATTTCATCACGAAGATACAAACGGATATCGAGCGCCACCTGATCATTGCGGCTGCGGCCGGTGTGCAGACGTTTTCCGACATCCCCGATCCGATCGATGAGAATGGTTTCCACGTTCATGTGGATATCTTCGGCTGAGACAGTGAAAGCCACTTTGCCTTCCTCTATGTCGGAGAGGATTTCCCGGAGTGTTTTCCCGATCAGGATTGCATCTTCCGCCGGAATGATGCCTGTTTTTCCCAGCATGCCTGCGTGGGCGATGCTTCCGAGAATATCCTGCCGGTACATCCGGCTGTCGAAACGGATGGAGGAGTGAAAATCATCCATCATGGCGTCCGTATTCCTGGAGAAACGGCCACCCCAGAGTTTGGTCGGTTCGTTTGTCATATCCGTCTCCTGCCTTCACCTGTGTATTCCATACTGCAATTCGGGAAAGGAGCCGCATGACGTGCTGTCATGCGGCTCCGGATATTTGTTGCGGTTCCGGATGATTGTCGCGGTTCCGGATGATTCGTGCCGGTTCTATTCCAGCGGCAGTCCGTTCTTTTTTTTCATGCCGGCCTGTACCTTGAGAGGAAGACCGAACAGATTGATGAATCCCTCGGCATCTTTCTGGTTGTATACGGCATCTTCTCCGAATGTGCACAAATCCTCATCGAAAAGGGAGAAGGGGGATTCCGTGCCTGCGGAGAGGATGTTGCCCTTGTACAGCTTCATCTTCACCTTGCCGGTGACCATCCGCTGCGTACTGTCGACAAAGGCGGAAAGCGATTCACGAAGAGGTGTGAACCATTGGCCGAAATAAACGAGTTCGGCAAAACGCTGGGAAACAAGGTCCTTGTAATGAAGGGTGTCCCGGTCCAGCGTGAGCAGTTCCAGGTCGCGGTGTGCGGCATACAGGATGGTGCCGCCGGGGGTTTCATACACACCACGCGACTTCATGCCGACCAGGCGGTTTTCCACGATGTCGATGTTGCCGATGCCATTTGCTCCGCCAACTTTGTTGAGGAACGTGAGCAATTCGATGGGGGGAAGTTTTTCCCCGTTTATGGCGACAGGAATCCCTGCGTCAAACCCGATTTCCACATAGGTGGCTTTGTCCGGCGCTTTTTCAGGAGTGACGGACAGCTGGAGAAGTCTGTCATAGATCGGCTCGAGCCCTGGGTTTTCCAATTCCGAACCTTCATGGCTGAGATGCCATAAATTGCGGTCCCGGCTGTAGTTGTCCTTCTTGGAAACCGGAATCGGAATGTTGCGGGCATTTGCGTAGTCGATGGCGTCATCGCGCGATTTGATGTCCCAGATGCGCCAGGGGGCGATGATCTTCAATTCGGGAGCCAGCGCCTTGACCGTGAGTTCGAACCGGACCTGATCGTTTCCTTTGCCGGTTGCGCCGTGCGCGATGGCGGTGGCGCCTTCCTGCTTCGCGATTTCCACCATGCGCTTGGCGATGATGGGACGGGCGAAAGATGTGCCGAGAAGGTACTTGCCTTCATACATGGCGCCGGCCTTCAGGGTCGGCCAGATATAGTCGGTGATGAAGACTTCCTTCAGATCTTCGATGAAAATCTTGCTGGCGCCTGTTTTGATGGCTTTCTCGTTCAATGGATCGAGTTCTTCGCCCTGACCGACGTCGGCCGCCATCGCAATGACGTCGTAATCATAGTTTTCCTTCAGCCACGGAATGATGATGGATGTGTCCAGACCGCCTGAATAGGCGAGAACTACCTTTTCCCTTGCCATAACGCACGCTCCAATCTGTTTTTCCTGCCCGGCACCCGAATGTCCCGACGGGGTGTGGACCCAATCCTTGATCCGGATTGCCAGATACGCCTGTTTTTGACATTCAACAGCCGGGGCTGTAAAATGTGCATGGGTCGTGCGGATACACGACCGATTGCCAACACCGTTTCCGATTGCATAAATCATACAACGAAATGCATAATTATGCAATACTGATTCCATGGGGCATCTGTTCCAGTGGAATCCGTTTTCATTTTATCCGAAGAAAGGCCGGGATAGCAAGGCATGATAGTCATGGGAATCGATCCGGGCTTTGCCATTACGGGTTACGGCATTGTCGACCATGCAGGAAACCGATTCAGGGTTCTGGATTATGGTGTCATCAAAACGGAGGCAGGTGTGCCGTTTCCGGAACGCCTGCTCCTTCTTCATACACGGATGGGTGAGTTGATGGCAGTCTGGAAACCCGATGTGATGGCTGTCGAGGAGCTCTTTTTCAATACAAATGTCACCACGGGCATCAAAGTCGGACATGCGCGCGGCATCGTCCTGCTGGCGGCAGCCCTGTCCGGGATTCCCGTATTCGAATATACACCGATGCAAGTCAAACTGGCGGTGGTCGGCTACGGCAACGCAAAAAAAACGCAGGTGCAGCAGATGGTGAAGGTTCTGCTGAATTTGGAAACCCTTCCGAAGCCGGATGACGCAGCAGACGCCCTGGCCGTCGCCATCTGTCAGGCACATACGGGAATTCTGCGTGCTCGCGGATGATTTTTCGCGGTTGAACCCTG
>JFJP01034127.1_pt1 | contig 10983 bp, 10 predicted proteins | sample 431651 | NCBI WGS metagenome assembly JFJP01 (sample SAMN02602958, study PRJNA72255) | Microbial mat metagenome, whole genome shotgun sequencing project. | biome: fresh water; feature: sink hole; material: water; isolation source: purple microbial (photo- and chemosynthetic) mats found in...
ACCCTCGACCTCTTCACCCAGTTTGATTTGTTTGCCAAATTCCATAAAACAACCCTCAAAGACCGGTCGGCCTTTCCCGCCTGGCAGATTATTCAGCTGGCGACCAGCGGTGCGGCGGCGGCTCTCGGCCTCGCCGACCTCATCGGTTCGATTGAACCCGGAAAACGCGCCGACCTGACCTTGATTGAGACTCGTTCTGCCAATATGTTTCCGATCTTTGACCCGTACTCGGCGCTGGTTTACAGTGCCAAGGCGGCCAATGTCGACTCGGTGTGGGTCAACGGTCGAAGGTTGGTCAGCGGCAAACAACTGACAGAACTTTCGCTGGAAGCCTCCCGTTCCGAGTTGGAAACCCTGATGGGGCCTTTTCGAAAAGCAGCGTGCCAGGAGGCAATATGACCATTCTAACCGGCGTTCTTCTTGCTTTTGTTGTTCTCGAAGCACTCAACGTGATCATCCTGTATTGGTTTCCCACCAGCGACAAGGGAAATTCGGTGGGAATGTTCCAAGCCTGGGAGAAGTCCAAAGCGGACCCCGAAGTGCATGCGTTTGTCCGTTACCTGGTGAACTGGGTAGCGGGCACCAAGCTGATTTTCCTGGCACTTCTGGTGGTTGTTATGATCGTTGGAAATCCGATCACCCAGCTTCTTTCACTGGTAGCGCTGGTTTTTACCGTGGCAACCTTTTACTGGCGGCTGTACCCCATCATCCGCCAGCAGGACAAAGAAGGGAACATTACTCCTGCGGGATACTCTCGAACCCTAGCCTTGATGATCGGCGGGTTCCTGATTGTCTTTATGGCTGCTCTCGTCGTCTACGCCGTTTTTCCCGGCTAGGAGCCAACGCACGGATTCTTGGATCTGTTTCCGGTAAGGGGTGTTGAGAAACGCTTCCACAGAATGGCCGGGCATGAAATACACCAATTGACCCTGCCCATAGGCTGCGGTCCATGCCGCCGGATACCAAGATCCTTCGTGTTCATATTCGCAGAACATGGTTGTTTGCCCGGGGTTTTCAAACTCAAACCGGTACGGTTCTTCCTGCATCATCCAAGTTGCCGAAGCGGTGCGGAATTTCAACGGTCCGGCCAGGGGGTGTCCCGTAAACCGCGCGCCTACCAAGCTCACGAATTCTGGGCGGCTTTGGTAGCAAATTCCATTGTGCAGCACCAAAAGCGCGCCGCCCTTGTCGACAAATTTCAACAGCGATGCCAACGGGTTGTCGGCAAGGGGCTGTTCCCACGTATCAGCATAGCAAACCAAAAGACGAAACGGAGTATTGTCGAGAAAGGAAAGCTGTTCGGAGTTTGCGATGATGGTCAGCTCGCAAAGCTCGGTGAGGATGCTGGTGAGTTCGTCCTCAACGGGGCCGAGGGGATGGTACGGCGCGTTCTCGCGGGTGCCAATGAGCAAGGCAAGAGGTTTTACCATGGGATGGTTTCTCCTTCGGGTCCCCAAAAAGCGGGAACCTCACTGGAAAGGAGCTTGGCTCGTTCCACATTGGCAAGCAGTCGTTGCGCGGCTTCCCTGGGGGACAGACTCCCCGTCAAATCTTCGGTTCCCCTCATAAACGTTCTCACGTGCCCAGGATGGCAAACCACCACCTGTCCGCCATACCCCCGCAACAGGCGGTGAAGCAAGACCGACTGCATATTGAGAGCGGCTTTTGACATGGCATAGGCGTACCAGCGGTCCCTCCAACAGGTTCCAATGGAACCAGCCTCAGAGGAGACATTGACGATTTGTTTTTCCTGGCCTGCCAAAAGGAGGGGGAGAAACGCCTGGCTGACACGGAGCGCCCCCAGGGTGTTCACGTTGTAGACCCGCAGCATTTCCTCGAAGTCCAGAGGTTCCAGAGCCGAGCGGGAGGTATCCCCCAACACGGCAGCGTTGTTGATCAGCACATCGAGGTGATCGGTTCTGGCTTGGACTTCGACGAGCGCGTGAGCCACGCTTGTGTCGCTGCTCACATCCAGGTGGATTCGGTGGAAGCTCCCCGTGCCTTCGCCAACGGCCTGCAAAACACCGGCAAAAACCTGGTGGCCCCTCTCAGCGAAAAGGGTGGCGATAGATTCACCCAAACCTCGATCGGCCCCTGTAACAAGCACGTTCATGGTTGGCTCAAGGCGGCCAGAACAAAAACCAGCGGCGAGTTCCAGTAGATGGCGACTTCGTTGGTGGAGTAGCTGGCCGAATCATCCAGAAAAGCCTTGGCGGGGGGAAGCCCGGCCAGACTGCTTTGGGCGATGGGATCTTGAAGATCGGAATTGGGGCCCCCCGACACCATGCCCGGTATGGGCCGAAAAACTCCGGCAGCCAGCGAAGGCCGGTGGTGAGGGTTTTTGACAGAGTTGCTGCCAAACCCCGTCACGTAAGAAATACCCAGGGCGTTGCTGCCCAACAGATAATGAAGATTCTCAAGGGATGCCGAAATATCGACTGTCGCATCCAGTTCGTGGGCTAACATCAGGATCATCGCTTGGTCGAGAACGGTCATATTGCTGCCCCAGTGAAAATCCCCCGTACGCATCATGGTGCCGCTTGGCGAATCCCTGGCCGTGTCTTGAAGGTCAGCCACACGGGCATTCAAAAGGCGCTGCGCCTTGAGGCGCGTGTCTTGATCCACCAGAGCTTTTTCGGCAAAAAGGAGGCCTGCCACACTGAACATTCCCGTGTCGGCCCAACCAAAGCTATCGGCTCGGAAGGAGGAATTGCCGGCCTCTTTTTTGACCTCAGTGGCAAAAGCGGTTTCGCCCGTCGCCCGCAACAGTTCCACAGCCATCCAGAGGGCTTCATCCTGCCCTTCGCCGTCACCGTATTCCCCTGTCTGGATTCCGGCAGGGCTGGTAAAGGGTACAAACGGGTGCGCCTTGGTCCAAGCAAAGGCTTTTCGAGCCGCCGCCAAACACGTCTTGGCAAAGGCTGGATCTGCGGTTTTCCAGACCCGCGCCGCCATAGCCATAACCGCACCAAAGTCGGCCGTAGCAGTAAACGAGATGGGGGAAACCACCAGGGTGGTCAGGTCATAGTCCGGAGACACGTCCATGCCAGGAAAATTGCGGCCGGTCAGTTTGTGGTAGACCCCACCATTGGCCGGATCCTGCATGCGGAGCAACCAATCCAGTTCAAAGCGGGCCTCTTCCAAAATGCCCGGTACCGCCTGGGGCCACAACTCCCAGGTCAACAACAGATGCCCCACCGTGATGGCCCCGGGAACAACGTACTTACCGTAATCCCCGGCATCGTGCCAGCCGCCGTCGGCTCGGAGCGTTTTATTGGTGCCCCAAATTTCTGCTTCATCCAGGTGGCAGGCCGCATGATAGAAATCGGCTTCGAGGTCTGTCCCCGTTTCCACACCACAGCGTTGATAGGTGAGCATTTTCAAACTGGCGGTCAGCAGTTCCTGGTAAACCTGTTCTCCTAGGGTAAAATCCGACGAGCGGCCCACCCCTGGTACGTCCAAAAAGTACTTGCCAGGCTGACGCCATGAGGAAAAGTCCAGCGCCCCCAGCAACTCACCGCTGTTGGGTTCCAGCACCGGTGCCGTGCTGAGGCCACTGAGCACCGGCTGACCCGTGCCCGCGTCCACCAAGCGAAAGGCTGTCTCAGGGCCGGTAAACCGCGCTGTTTTGGCATCGCTGGGCCGGTAGCCGAGCTGATTGATCCAGATCCTCTTGTCACCCACCCGTCCCTCACTTTGAGAAAAAACAGGGGGGCTCAACGTGGCAAGAAGACAAACCAGGGTGATCCACTGATACGCTTTCTTCATCGCCATCTTTGCCCCCCAACAGAAACTTAGTACTTGATCTTGTTCGCAGCCAGCCAAGCGTCATACTGCTTTTGGGCTTCGGCAAGAACCTTGTCGAGGCCCGAGGCCTTGAACTTGGTCAGGGCCTTGGGCAGCTCGGTGGCGGGATCAGTCGAGCCGGTTTCCAGGCCGCCCATGAACTCGGCCCACACATTCTTGATCGCGGTGACTTCATTCTTGACCTTGGAGATGTCAAAGTCAAAACCCAAGCTCTTCAGGGGCAAAGCCTTGGCGTTGTAGTCCAGGAACATTTGCGCCTTTTTCGGGTTCTCGGAAACATCAAGGTAGTTGATGAAGGTGTTGCCGAACATCCAGGGGGTCCCGACGTTGTACTTGTCCTTGTCGGGACCGGCCTTGATCATGGCGGCTCCGGTGGCGTCCATCTTGTCGGTCTTGACGTAATGCTTGCCTTCAATGCCCCAGTTGATCAGGTTGTTGAAGTACGGGTCGGTGTTGAACAATTCGAGCACCTGCATCGCCTTTTGAGGGTTCTTCGACGTGCGGCTGATAGCCTGGAGCGAACCGATGGTTTCGCGGTTGGTCATGACCACGGGGGTGATATCGACCTGCACCCAGGGGTAACCGGTTGCCATCGAGACTTCGGCATCCTTGCCGGGCTTGAGCGACTTGATGGCGGCGAAGACCTTGCCGGCCTTCTCGTCGGCATTGTAGTCCGTGACAGCAGCGGCATCCTTGCGAATGTAGCCGGCCTTGAAGAACTTGTTCATCGTCGTGTACAGGGCCTTGGCTTCGGCGGTGGCAGGCATAAAGATCACCTTGCCGGACTTGTTGGTGTTCAGCAGCCCGATGCCGAGGTTGTCGTCGGCAAAGAGGTCCGGGTCGAGCAGACGGGCGGGGTTTTCACCGACGACCGACTCGAGCGGATACACTTCGGGTTCATTGGCCTTGATCACCTTGAGCAGAGGTTCGATGTCCTCGAACTTCTTGATTTTGCTGATGTCGAGCTTGTACTTGTCGACCAGGTCCTTGCGGATCAGGAAACCCCAGTTATGGGCCTTTTCCTTGTTGGCAGGGATGGCGTAGTTCTTGCCGGCGATGGCCGAACCGCTGACGAAGCTCTCGCCCAGCGCCGCCATGGTTTTCGGGGCGTATTCCCTCGACAGTTTCGTGATATCCAGGAACGCACCGCGCTGGGCGTTCAGCCGGAAGTTATTGGTCCAACTCGCGGTGAAGCTGATATCGAAGGGCTGCTGCGAAGCGATAATTTGCTGCATTTTGCCGTCATAGGTTCCCCAGTCAAAGGTGACCAGCTTCAGCGTCGCGTCCAGATTCTTTTCCGCCAAATATTTGTTGGCGGCGTCTTGCACCGCGGCGATATCGGGAGGGGTCCCGTTACCGATCACGTACCAGACGACTTCATACGGCGCGGCCACGGCGGACACGGCCGAGACTAGGCAGAATGCCAAAACAGACAAGAGCGTCTTCACTCTTTTCATCTCTTTCTCCTCGAAACAAGCTTTTTTTGACACGCAAACTGCGTGCTGGAAACCAAAAGGGGACGAACTATTCCTTGAGTGATCCAATCGTGATTCCCTTCACGAAGAACCGCTGGAAGAACGGGTAGGCCAGGACGATCGGGCCGATGGTGATGATGGTCATGGCCATCTGCGCCGAACGGGAAGGCAGGTTGCGGACGATTTCAGCCGAGGCCGCGCCCAAGTTAGCCGCGTTGGCCGAAAGGTATTGGATGTTCATCTGAACGCGCATCATCAAAAACTGCAGGTTGTAGAGCATCGGATCGTTGACCAACGTCATGTTGATCCAGTAATCGTTCCAGTAGGTGATGGTGGTAAACAGAGCGATGGTCGCCATCCCCGGGGCCGCCAGGTGGATGACGATCGAGAAGAAGATTCGCAGCTCGCCGGCACCGTCCATTTTGGCCGACTCGATGATGGAGTCAGGAATGCTCGACTTGAAGAACGTCCGCATGATGACCACGTACCAAGGGCTCATCAGGTACGGCAGGATGAGCGCGAAGATGGTGTCGTTGATGTGCAATACATTGACGCACACCATGAACCAGGGAATGAGCCCCCCGCTGAACAACATGGTCAGGATGATGGTGCCGTTAAAGAACTTGCGCTGCCGGAAATCCTTGCGCGACAACGGATAAGCAAACATCGCGATGATGAGCGTACTCACGGCCGTCCCCACGACAGTTACAAAAATGGTCAGAGCGTAGGCCCGGATCACCGTGTCGGCTGACGTGAACAGAAACTCGTAGGCCTTGGTGCTGAACTTGGCCGGAATGGCGCTGAAGCCGGTCTTGGCGATTTCCAGCTCGTCCGAAAACGAGATTCCCAGTACCAGGGCCAGCGGATACAGGCACAGGAAGCAGATCAGGAGGAAGGCGGCGTGTTTGGCAACGGTGGGCAGGTCGATTCGTTTGGATGTTGACATGGCATTCCCCTAGAACAGGCTCTTGTCGGGGTCAATCTTTTTGACCACCAGGTTGGCGAGGACGACGATGACGAAACCAACGACCGACTGGTACAAGCCGGCGGCCGAGGACATTCCCAAGTCCCCCATGTTCATGAGCGTCCGGTATACGTAGGTGTCGATGGTCTGCGTGGTGGGAAACAGCGAGCCCATGTTCATCGTCACGTTGTAGAACAGCCCGAAGTCCGAAAAGAAGATCTTGCCGATCTGCAGCAGCACCAGAATGATGATGACGTTCGAAATCAGCGGCAGGATGATCCGCCTCACGATTTGGGCTCTCGTGGCTCCTTCGAGCGAGGCAGCCTCGATGTACCCCGGGTCAATGCTCATCATGGCTGCCAAGTAGATGACGCTGGTGTAGCCGACGTACTTCCACAGGTTGGCGAAGGTCAAGATGTAGGGCCAAAACTCGGGCCGGTTGTACCAGTAGATCTCTTCGCCACCGAGGGGCTGGACAATCTGCCGGTTGAACACGCCCTGGTCGACCGAAAGCAAGGCAAACACCAGGTTGCTGACCACTACCCACGAGAGGAAGTAGGGAAGAAACATCACCGCCTGATAAAAGCGTGTGGCTTTTTTCGCCTTGAGGTTTTCTAGTCCGAGGGCCACCGCCAGGGCTGCGGCTGTTCCTAGAACAATAAAAACCAGGTTGTAGGCGATGGTGTTGAAGGTGATCACCAGGGCATCGGGCGTTGCCACGAAAAATTGAAAGTTGTCCAGCCCAACCCAATCACTGCCAAAGATTCCTTTCTCGTAATCGATGTTTTTAAAGGCAATGAAGACGCCAAACATAGGCAGGATGCTGAAAACAAAAAGGGCGATAAACCCTGGTAGCATCATCACAAGCAAGCCCCAGTTGGCTTTGGATTTCAGTGACAAAGTGGACTCCTTTTCAATGTCGAAACGTTTCGAACAGTATAGAAACGTTTCGATTTTCTGTCAACGAAAATAGTGTTCACAGCGATCCTATTTCGTGTTGACCCTCGACAGTTCGGAAGACCGCAACAGAAGCGTCCAGTTTGTCACCAATGAAACTCAGCTGTTCGGTGTGGCTGGAGATCGTCTGTATTCCAGTTGAGATCCTTTCGATACGATCCGTTATTTCCGTGGTATGGGACATCACTTCCTGCGAAACCTCGCTCAAGACACCCATGGACAAACCAATCACTTGAGACACTTCCTCGATGTGAGAAGACTCACTGGTTATCTGCTTGGACGTCAGTCGGAGGCTTTCCATGGTACCAAGAATCTGCTGGCTCCCTGTCTGCATTTCATTGATGTTGCTGTAGATCTCGATCATCGAATTCGAGACGCTTTGGATTTTGTCGGTGATTCCAGTCATAGCGGCAGTTGACTGCTCCCGGACGGCCCGGGCCTCAACCACTTTTTTGAGTATCCGAACAATCGTCTGGGCAATTTCCTGAGAACTAATGGCGCTGGCAGAGGCCAGCTTAGCGATTTCATCGGCAACAACAGCAAAACCCTTTCCAAACTGACCGGCGTGGGCTGCCTCAATGGCGGCATTCAGCGCCAGAATATTGGTCTGTTCGGCAATGCCTGCAATGACGGAGACAACGTCCTGAACCTCTCCAACACTGTTGGAAATATCCGCAATGAGCTCGAAAGCCGAGTCGAACACCAGTTTGCTCTGAAGGGATTCCGTCAGTAAGGATTGCGTCACTTCCCTATCCCGCTCGGTGATTCCATGGATGTTTCCAATCGATGCCAGCATTTGGGTGACAGCCGCAACAGACTCTGAGATTTGTCGATCCTGGTTGCCCAAACGCGAATGGAAAACAGTGATTCCAGTGACGACACCCCCCATTTCGGTGACATCGCCTTCGATTCTTTGGTTCATAGACTCCATTTGGGTACGGATCGATTCTGAAGCGATCTTGATTTCCTCTGCCGTTTGATGGGACTCCCCGACAAGACGGACTAAGTCCTTATGTAGACCTCGATTTTGCTGTGATACCGTTTGGATTTCTCTGAGGGACTGGTTGAAGTGATCCAAGAGAAGATCAAGATCCTTACCCAAAAATCCGATTTCGTCTTTTCGCTTGAGGCCAAACCGACGGGTCAGATCACCCGTCCCCATAATTCCCACATTCCGGCTCAGATGCTGAAGGGATCGGGCGATATGGGTTGCCATCACAAGGGAAGCAAGCAAAACGGTGAGAATGGCAAAACCAAAAATGGTGAGAACCGAGAGATTGGCCATAGCCCTGATATTCGCAATTTCCGCAGCGACGACCGCGTCTTTTTCCTCAATCAAGCGAGCCGTAAGGGCAAGGTTGTCGTTCGCAGTGGCCAAGTTCTGAACAAGCCGCAACACATGGTACAGCACACCTGAGGCAACCGGCTCACTGGTCCCTCCCGAATAACTCTTCATCAACAGGGAGGGAAGATCTCCCCGCTCATTGGTCAGTTTCATGTTTTCGGCATCCGCCTGGAGATCTCCCATACCACTTAAGACCATGGCTAAGGACTCCATGGACAAATCGCGAAGCTCTCCGACTGCCATGACCGCCGTGGCCATGGTCTCATTGAGGGCCGGCAACCGGGTCAGTTTTGCAATGGCATCGATCGACAGGTTGTATTCCGTCAGGGCAGTCTCGAATGCTTTTCTCTGGATACCCATATTCCCAGAAGAAAGTTTGTTCATTTCCACCTGAACAATGCGCGTCTTGCGAGAGGCCTCCTGGAAAAAAGAGTTTTCCTTTTGAAGTTCCTCAATGGGTGCCAAGAGGGCCAGGGAAAGGACCAACGAACCTACCAGCAGAACTTGAGAACCGATGGCGAGGAACAGCAGCTTGGTACGGATTCGCATCATGCACTCTCTTGAGTCACCACTGTCCCATCAACCTTGACGCTTCAACCAAAGGCGGAGCCCTTCCACAGCTACCTCATGGTCCTCATCGCCTTCCAACCCGGAAATGGTCAGACTGCCCACACAGCCCTGGCCCCGGACAATCAAGGGAATGGAGCCGCCTTCCGCGCGGTAAAGAACCGGATCCAGTCCTGTTTCCTGTTGAAAGTTGAGGCCTTTTTCCCGGTAATCCTTGCCTACTCCCCAAGAGCTATGGCCAAACTGATGGACAACCCGGTTCTTCTTGCCAATCCAGTCCCAATTGACCGCGCCGGTTCCTTCCATAAAGTGGGTGAACAGCGGGTGATCATTGTTCTGGATATGGACGGCGATAGGCTTGGGAGTCAGTTTCGGTGCGATTTCTAAAACAGCCAACCCGATTTCCAAGGCATCGCGGGCTGTCAGATGGTCAAGCACAAGCTCCGCTTCTTGAGCCAGGCAGGCGGCGTACGTGTCGGGCGCTTTCAAAATGCAATCTCCCGGTTTCCGTGCCAGAACTTGCCGGTCTCGGTCCACGGTAAGGAGCAGATCTCCCACATTCTCTGGCCGCCATCGGCAGGCTCTCCAGGAGCATTGGGACCACCTAGGTCGGTCTTGAGCCAACCCGGATCGAGGCAGTTCACAGCGACCTTACCCTTCAAGGTGGTCGCCCACAAAATCGTCATGCCGCCGAGGGCGTATTTGGTGAGACGATAGGTGGGCATGTCAGAGGAATTGCGGAGAGCCTGGATACTTCCAGCGCCCGAACTGACATTCACAATCCGTGGCTCAACGCCTTTCACCAAAAGACCGACGAGACGAAAAGTCAGCTCGTGCGGAGCAAAAACATTGCAGCGCCACTGTTCGTTGAGAAGGTCCAAACCCTCGGCCGCCCAGTCTTTTTTGTGGGTCTGAACTGCGGCATTGTTCAACAACAGATCGACGGCTGGCCAGAGAGCCGTAACCGCCGCAGCGACTTCAGCCGGGGCTTCTGGTTTGTCAAAATCCGCCAGAAAGGGGTAGAACTGACCCAGTTTCTGCAGCTCAATTGCAGCTTTTTGTAAGCGGGCTTGGTCACGACCAGTACCGAACACCTGCGCTCCGGCTGCCAAGAAGAGTTTGGCGGCCTCAAAACCAACACCCCGGGTAGCCCCGGTCAAGACGATACGTTTGCCTTTAAAAGCATTCATGAAGCATCCTTTTTGCGAAAATCTCATAATCGAAACGTTTCTAGCAGAATAGAAACGTTTCGATTTCTTGTCAAGGAAAATCGTCGTCAATCATCGTGTTTTCAGGAAGAGGCTCTTAACCCGGGTATAGGCCAAGAGACTTTCGATACCGCCTTCGCGTCCAAAACCGCTGCGGCCCACGCCGCCAAAGGGAACTTCCAGACCAAAGCCCCCCGAACCGTTCACCGTGACGTGGCTGGAGTTCATGCGTCGGGAAAAGGCAATCGCTCTACCCGGGTCAGCGGTCCACACTTCGGCCGACAGCCCATAAACAGAATCGTTGGCCATGGCCAAAGCCTGTTCTTCGTCACCGTCGGGGTAGGTGAGGACGGCAAGAACCGGACCAAAGACCTCTTCTTGCGCCAGCCACATGGACGGCTTCACACCGGTAAAGACCGCCGGGGTAAGAAAACACCCCTTGGCCAAAGCACCCTCCGTGGCGATTTCTCCGCCAAACTCGAGGTGGGCACCTTCCGCTTGCGCCTTGGCAATGGCTGCCAGGACTTCCTTACGCTGGTTCTGGTTGACCAGAGGACCCATCTGAGGCTTGGACAGCGAATGACCGAGGCGGACCTTTCCCAAAATCTCCTTCAGAACCTTGAGAACCCGGGGCAAGGCCGATTCTGGAATAATCAGCCG
>JFJP01040592.1_pt1 | contig 10983 bp, 8 predicted proteins | sample 431651 | NCBI WGS metagenome assembly JFJP01 (sample SAMN02602958, study PRJNA72255) | Microbial mat metagenome, whole genome shotgun sequencing project. | biome: fresh water; feature: sink hole; material: water; isolation source: purple microbial (photo- and chemosynthetic) mats found in...
ATCCTGGCGATTGAACGGAGGTTCGCATGACCAAGATCGGTATCAACGGCTTCGGGCGCATCGGCCGCATGGTGTTCCGTGCCGCCATCCAACACTTCCCCGACCTCGAGGTGGTGGGCATCAACGATCTGCTTGAGCCCGAGTACCTGGCCTACATGCTCCAGTTCGATTCGGTGCATGGTCGCTTCAAGGGCGATGTGAAGGTCGAAGGCAACAACCTCATCGTGAATGGCAAGAAGATTCGGCTCACCGCCGTGAAGGATCCTTCCGAGCTGAAGTGGAACGAGGTGGGCGCCGAGATCATCGTGGAGTCCACGGGCATCTTCCTGGAGAAGACCGGCCCCAAGGGCGCCGACAAGCACATCCAGGCCGGCGCCAAGAAGGTGATCCTGTCTGCACCTTCCAAGGATGACACGCCGATGTTCGTCTTTGGCGTGAACCACATGGCCTACAAGGGTGAGGACATCATTTCCAATGCCAGCTGCACCACGAACTGCCTGGCGCCCATTGCCAAGGTGCTGCACGATGCCTTCGGCATCAAGCGCGGCCTCATGACCACGGTGCACGCCGCCACCGCCACCCAGAAGACGGTGGATGGACCTTCCAACAAGGACTGGCGCGGGGGGCGCGGCATCCTGGAGAACATCATTCCCAGCTCCACCGGGGCGGCCAAGGCCGTTGGCAAGGTGATTCCCGAACTCAACAAGAAGCTCACGGGCATGGCCTTCCGGGTGCCCACCTCCGATGTCTCCGTGGTGGACCTCACTGTGGAACTGAACAAAGAAGCCACCTACGAGCAGATCTGCGCCGCCATGAAGGCTGCCAGCGAAGGCCCCATGAAGGGTGTGCTGGGCTATACCAATCAGAAGGTGGTCTCCACCGACTTCCGCGGTGAGAGCTGCACCTCGGTCTTTGATGCCGAAGCGGGGATGGCCCTGGATCCCACCTTCGTTAAAGTGGTGTCTTGGTACGACAACGAGTGGGGGTACTCCTGCAAGGTGTTGGAGATGGTCAAGGTGATGGCCAAGTAGCTTTCACAACTCCAGCAAGACCAAGGGCCGACACTGTGTCGGCCCTTGGTCTTTTTTATGTCCAGGTTGATTACCACCCAAGCCTAGTTGGGTCGGATTGAAGGATCGGGTCATTCGATCTGATGGGACCGTTGCCCCTGCGACAGTAATGGGTTTTTATAAATATAAACAAATCAATATTTATAGTTTGGTGCGAATGATGCGTGAGGCCGGACATGATTCAGGAGATACGCATTCAACCCGCTGCCGATAATCGCGCCCGCGCGCCCGCTCAAGGGCCACCGGGACGGAAGGCCCTTAACAAGTCCGTGGATGAGGATTCCCAATCAGGGGAAAAACGGGCCCAGGCTTGGGTCGCCCTTTGTCGCAATTCTTCAGTTCCAAGACGCAAATGCTTCGGGTATCAGTCCAGCAGCGGCTGAATTTATGCCGGGACCGTTTCCGGTTGTCTTGCATTTTTATAACGTTTTTTTCACAAATAGATATTGGTTCTCTAAGTAGAATGTTTTCTGCCCATGAAGGTTGTTGTTGTGATTCCCGCTCCCGAAATCTCTGACCCTTACGGGTCAGTCACTCCCATGCAGGTGGGGCCCCCTTGATCATCCGGAGGATTCAATGAATTACCCACGCGCCTGGCGCGCATTTACCAACATGGCAGGCATTGCCCTTGCGGCGCTGATGCTCAATTGCGGCGGCGGGGGGGGCGGAAGCACGCCCGCACCCCCACCGGTACCGGTGGCCACCAGCCTGACCACCTCGGATGCCACCCCTGCCCGTGGGGCGACCTTCACGCTCACGCCCACCTATTCCGCAGGAACGGGTGCCATCAACAACAGCGTGACCTGCCCCGCTACCGGGGTCGCTTCGGCGCCTATTACGGCGAACTGGGCAGGGGCGCGAACATACACCCTGACGGTAACGAACACTGCGGGCGTCACGGCCACCAAGTCGGTGACCGTGACGCCCCAGGTCGTGGCGGTGGGTGCCATTAGCCCGGCGGCTGTTACGCGCACAGTGGGGACGGCCACGACCTTTACGACTACCGTGACAGGCGGTGCCACCAATGACGTGTCTTGGTCTGCTACAGCGGGAACCTGGGCAGCCAATGTGTGGACTGCCCCTGCCACCCCTGGACCCGTTACCATTACCGCGACCTCGGTGGATGATTCCACCAAAACGGCCAGTACCACGGTCACCGTTGAGGCTGTCGCAATCCCAGTGGCTACTAGCCTTGTTGCCTCTACGCTGACTCCCGTTCGGGGAGGAACCTTCACGCTAACGCCCACCTATTCCGCAGGAACGGGTGCTATCGACAACAGTGTGACCTGCCCCATTAGCGGAGTCGCTTCGGCGCCTATTACTGCGAATTGGGCAGGGGCGCGAACCTACACCCTGACGGTAACGAACACTGCGGGCGTCACGGCCACCAAGACCGTGATGATCACTCCCGAGGTGGTAAGTGTTGAAAATATAAGCCCTGCGGCAATCACCCGCACTGTGGGCACGAGCACGATCTTCACGGCCACCGTGACGGGTGCCGCCACCAATGATGTGACCTGGTCCGCCACCGCAGGCACCTGGACTGGCAACGTCTGGACGGCTCCGGCCACGTCCGCAAATGTGACCATCACCGCCACCTCAGTGGATGATTCCACCAAGACCGCCACCACCGAGGTGACTGTGGTCGCTGAGCCTGAGATCACCAGTTTCACAGCGGCCAAGACCACGATCACTAATGGCACAGGGACCACCCTCAGCTACGCTTTCACTGGTGGAACCGGCAGCATCGATGTGTCCATCGGTGCGGTTACCACGGGTGGGACCAGCAATATCTCCCCCACTGTCGATACCACCTACACCCTGACCGTCACCAATGCCGCTGGGGCTACCGATACGGCAACGGTACCGATTACCGTAGTGGCTCCTGCGCACATCACGGCCTTCACGGCTAGCGCCGCTACCGTGACTCCGGGAACTACGGTCACCCTCCACCCCGAATTCGAGAATGGGATCGGAACACTGAACCAGTCCCTTGGAACCGCAACAAACAACGTCGATGTGACCTCAGCAGCGTTGACGGCAACCACCACCTTCACGCTGACCGTCACCAATGCTGCGGGCGACGCAGTCACCCAAAATGTGACAGTCTACGTTGTGGCCGGCACCTTCACGGGGGCCGGAAACATGAGCACCGCTCGGTCTGCCCCCACAGCAACCCTGTTGGCGGATAATTCCGTTCTCATCGTGGGTGGCACCAGCGGCGGTTCCCTGGCCTCTGCGGAGGTATACTCCGCCGGAACTTACACACCCACGACCGGGTCCATGGCTGTCGGCAGGTATTCCCATGCCGCCACTCGGCTGGCTGACGGGAAAGTCCTCTTTACCGGCGGCTTCGACAGCGCCGCTCTTCCCGGTTCCCAGGTCCTGGCCACTGCAGAAATTTTTAACCCTGCGGATGGTTCCTTCACGCCTACCACCGGGACCATGAATGTGGCCCGCATGGACCACACCGCGACGCTCCTGTCCAACGGCCTGGTGCTCATCGCAGGTGGCACGGATAACGTCTCGATCAAGGGTGCGGAACTCTTCGACCCGAGCACGGGCTTGTTCACGGCCCTGGCCGGTCCCAATGCTTGGCCTGCCCCGCGAACCCGAGCCACCCACACTGCCACGTTGCTTACTGACGGCAGGGTTCTCCTTGCGGGGGGCTACAATGGCCCCGTATCTGGAACAGCGGATATTTACGATCCGGTCCTGAATACCTTTACGGCCGCTGGTGACATGGGCCTGATCCGCTGGGGGCACAGTGCAACCCTACTTTCTGATGGCAAGGTGCTTATTACCGGGGGACGAGAGGGTGAAGTTGATGCCGGGAATGTCCTGGCTTCTGCCGAGATCTTTGATCCTGGGACAAACGCCTTCTCCGCTGTGGTTGCACCCATGACCACGGCTCGGGAATGGCACGTGGCCACGCTCCTGCCCAACGGGAACGTGCTGATCGCGGGCGGCGACCAGGATGAAACCGTTCCTGGCGGCAATGTCACCAACCTGCAGAGCGCGGAGATCTACAACCCTGTAGCTGGCACCTTCACGCCCACTGGGAATATGGCCGCGCCGAGGATCAACTTCACCGCGACCGTGCTTCCCACCACCGGCTACGTGCTAATTGTCGGCGGCGGCGCTACGACCGTCACGGAGCAATTCCAGTAATTCGCACCGATTGAAAAGATCGAGCGCCCTGTAGCTTGGGGCGCTCGATCTTTTTTTGGGTTCATTCGGGATTCCCCGGGAGGGTTTAACGGCCCCCAATGTCTGAGGTTGGAATCCGCCATGGTTGGGAGAGGTTGTCTTGCTCCGCGCTCCTCAGGCTGTTCTTGGCGGCTCCGCGAAGAGCTTTTCCTGCGGGATGTCGTCATGACTGTTCCGGGTCTGAACAGAAGGGCACACCCAGCAAAGAATGGAACGCGGAGGTTCGCCGAAGAGGCAGAGAAAAGTCTCGAACCCTGTTCCCGAAGGCCTTGGGAATGAAAGGCGATCAAGAAAGACCTCCTGCGCACGGAGCCAGATAACAGTTCCATCGGGATAGGGTTTGTCAGCTTCACTCAAACCCGGCAGAACCGTTTTTCGCCTGGACTGCAGGTACCCAAATCGTCAGAGGCTCGAAGCTGTCCAATCACAGAAGTTCCTCGGGCTTTGAACAGGTCAGTCAGCGCTGTCCTTTTCCGGGTGCTTGTCCGATCAGCCACCCTGGCAGCAACCCCAGGTGCTCCAGGGTGGTGAAGTGACTGCTGTCTGCGCCCTCCACGTGCTCGTGGATCCAGGTGGTGGCGTACGGTACGTGCACGGCCTGGGCCCCCAGGGCCACCACGGGCAGGATGTCGGATCGCAGAGAGTTGCCCACCATGAGGAATTCGCTTGGGGAGATGGCGTGGCGGGCGAGAATGGCCCGGTAGATGGCTTCGTCCTTCTCGCTCACGACCTCTACCGCAGAGAAGAATGCATCCAGGCCTGAACGTGCCAATTTGGCTTCCTGGTCCAGCAGGTCGCCCTTGGTGATGACCATCAGGCGATAACGCCCCTGGAGGGTTTCCAGGCAGTCCCGCGACTGGGGTAGGAGGTCCACGGGATGGGCCAGCATTTCCCGGCCCAGCTCCACGATGGCCTGGATCTCCCGGCCCGTGATCCGGCCCTCCGTGAGTTCGATGGCGGTTTCGATCATGGAGAGCACAAAACTTTTGATGCCGTAGCCGAAATGCCCCAGGTTGCGCATCTCCGTGGCAAAGAGCCGCTCCTGGATCCAAGCTTCGTCATGGTAGGCCGCGAGCATGCGGCGGAAGGCGGCCTCGGCATCCCGGTAGTAGGCCTCGTTGTGCCAGAGCGTATCGTCGGCGTCGAAAGCGATGACGCGGATCATGAGCAGTCTCCCGGAACGGCGCGGAGCCTGTCTGCTTCGCGGTCTGCCCCCAGGATACCGCCGCCCTGGGTGGGAAGCCCCCGTCACCCATGCGAGGATGGAGGCCGGAGGATTGCCCTTGAAGCTCGCCATCAATGGTCTCGGCCGCATCGGTCGCCTGGTGCTGCGCCACCTGGCGAGGGTGCCGGAGGTGGAGATCGTGGCCGTGAACGATCTCACCGATGCCCGGACCTTGGCCCACCTCATCCGCTTCGACTCTGTGCATGGGCGGGCGGCTTTCCCGGTGGCCAGCGAAGGCGAGACGCTGATCCTGGCTGGGCGACGCATGCCTGTGTTCTGTCAGGAGAATCCGGCGCAACTGCCCTTTGGTGCCCTGGGTGCGGAGCTGGTGCTGGAATGCACGGGGCGCTTCACTTCGCACGCCACGGCCTCGGCGCACCTCCGGGAGGGTGTTGCGCGGGTGCTCATCAGCGCACCGTCGGAGGATGCCGACCGCACGCTGGTGATGGGCGTAAACGAGGCTACCTTTGTTCCTGCCAGCGATCGGGTTCTTTCCGCGGCGAGTTGCACCACCAATGGGCTGGCGATCATGGCCAAGGTGCTGGATGATGCCTTCGGCCTGGACTACGGTCTGATGACGGCAGTGCACAGCTACACCAGCGACCAGAACATCCTGGATCTCCCCCATGAGGATCTGCGTCGAGCCCGAGCCGCGAGCATGAGCATGATTCCCACCACCACCGGGGCGACCCAGGCCATCGACCTGGTGCTACCCCACTTGGCGGGGCGCATCGATGGCATCGCCGTGCGGGTGCCCACGCCAGATGTGAGCCTCACGGATTTTACGGTGCTCCTGAAGCGGTCCGTCACCCGTGACGAAGTCAACGCCGCCTTCAATGCCGCCGCCCTGGGCTCCCTGCGGGGCTATCTGGAGGTGCTTCAGGACGAACTGGTCAGTACCGATCTGGTGGGCCAGGAGGCCAGCTGCCTCTTCGATCCCTTTCTCACCAAGGTCATGGACGGCACCATGGTGAAGGTCCACGGCTGGTACGACAACGAGTGGGGCTATGCGGCGCGCATGAGGGATCTCTCCCTGCTTCTTCTAAAGGGAAGCCGATGAGGGGCCATTCGCCGAACTCGCGGGTCGTACCGCCTCATGTTCAAGCTCGTGCCCATCGCTCGAACCATTCCTTCTCCGTGTTTTTTTCCATCCTTTACTCCGTGCTCTCTGTGGCCTCCGTGGTGCGTTTTTTTGCCCACTTCGACGGGAGCCGTCCATGATCGGCATCAATGGGTTGGGGCGCATCGGACGGCTGGCGGCGCGAAACTTGGCGTTGCAGGCTCCGGGACTCCTGGGGGCCATCAATGATCCGGCGGAACTGGGTATCCTCGTCCACCTGCTGCGCTATGACTCTGTCCACAGCCATAACCACCTCGAGGTGCAAGGAGAGACCTGCGAGGGCCAGGATTGGCTGGTGATCGAGGGGCAGCGAATCCCGCTCTTCCACGCCAAGGATCCTGCGGAGATCCCCTGGAAGCGGGCGGCCGTCACGAGGGTCGTGGAGGCCTCGGGGCGGTTTACCCGGCGGGCGGATGCGGCTCGGCATCTGCGGGCAGGGGTAACCCATGTGATCATCAGCGCCCCCAGTCCCGATCCCGATTTCACGGTGATCTTTCCCGTCAACGGCAGCGAGCTTGATTGGGTGCGGCACCGGGTCATCTCCAACGCCAGCTGCACCGCCCACGCCACGGCGCCCATGCTGGCGGTGCTGGAGCAGGCCTTCGGTCTCCAGGCCAGCACCATGAGCACCGTGCACGTGGCCACCAACGACCAGCGCCTGGTGGATGCCCCTCATACGGATCTGCGCCGCGCCCGGGCCGCCATGATGGGCATTCATCCCACCACCAGCAGCGCCTTTGGCGCCTTGAAGAAGGCTATGCCCTGGCTGCGGGAGGACTTCGATGGGTGGGCCCTGCGGGTGCCGACGTTGAGCGTGAATCTCGTGGATCTCACCGCCACGGTGAAGCAGAACGTTTCGGTGGAGGCCGTGAACCGCGCCTATCGTGACGCCGCAGAGGGGCCGCTGAAGGGCATCCTGGCCATCGCCGAAGCCCCGCTGGTGAGCTGCGATTTCACCGGGCGAGAAGCCAGCGTGATCATGGATCTGGAGCTTACCCGAGTGCTTGGTGGGCGCTTCCTCAAGGTCTTTGGCTGGCACGATAACGAGATCGCCTATGCCGCCCGATTGGTGGAGCTGGTGCGCTACATCGAAGGCAATCGCTAGACTCCCTCCAGTTCCGCCAAGGCTTCGATTAGCAGGGTTCGGGCTAGGGCGTAATCCAGCCTGCGGCGCCGCTTTCCGGCCTTGGTGTTGCCTTTGAATGGGGAGAGCACAAGGTCGTGACTGGCTTCCCGCAGCTGGGCGAGACGGAGATTGGCGAGTTCGATCAGCTGAAGCCGCCGATTCCAAGGCAGGTTTCGGACCCTCAGATAGGTGAGCAGGCGACTGGAGACCTTGATGTTGGAACGCTCGTAGGCAAAGTGCTCGGCGGGCAGGAAGGCGATGGGAGCCGCAGGATCCGTGCTGTCCACAGCCCTCAGTGCAATGGTTCCCGTGGGATCGTTAAAGGCGATTCGCTCATCCCGGCGTACCGTTCGGCGCAGTCCGAAGATGTCTCCATAGGTGCCGCAGTAGTGATCATCCACAAAGAGGTGAGCTTCTTGTGTGCCGTCCTGTTTCTGCGTGTCAAAGCAGGCCACACACACGGGGTTTTCCGTGTCCTGGAAGGGATTCTGTTCAAGTACGCAGACCTGGGCCAGAGAGCCTTTGTCGAAACCGCTGTTCAGGAAGGTCTCAGGAATGATGGCCACGGTGAAGCGGGCGGCCTCAAGGCAGCGGCGCAGGGCGATCTGGTAGAGGTCATCCAGTCCGGTGGTCTGGTAGTAGTGGGCCACCTGGGCGGCCACGCCTTTGCGGCTGGCGCTGTGTTTGGCCAGGTAGGGTGGATTGGTGACGATGATCGCGGTGGTTTCCGGGATGCTTTGGAGGGAATCGTGGGTGGGCCAGGGTGCCGCATGCAGATCCAGGCCCGCCACCGGGCGAGGAAATCGCTCGGCACAGGACTCCAGCAGGTTCCCGGCCCCGGCAAAGGGATCGAGAAAACCGGGTGCCTCGGTCAGGGCGGCCTGGAGAAAGGTGATGACCGGCGCCGTTAGCCAGGTGTTCCGTGTGGTGTAGAAGCGACCTCTCGAAGTCTTGGGGGCGTCGATGTCCTTGTAGCGGTTCGCCGCTCTGGAGATGAGCATCCGCGTGGTGGTGGGTGGGGAGGATGGAGGCGCCTCAGGGGCCATCAGGAACCACGGTGGGCTTCGTTGCTTGCTCGCTGGTTTCCCGCAGTCTGTGCGCCATTTCAGTAAGCATGTCCCGCAGCAAGCCCGGAAATTCCCGGGTGAGGGTGTCGATGTTCTTTTCGTGGATCACCAGGCACTCGCAGTTTTCCTTGGCTACAGCAGTAGCTGAGCGCGGCAGCCCTAGCAGGAAGGACATTTCACCGAAGAATTGCCCTGGGCCGAGGGTGGCCAGTTCTCGTTGCCCTTTGCGGATGGCGGCGGAGCCGCTCAGGAGGTGATACATTTCGCCACTCGTGTCGCCCTCGTGAAAGAACGCGTTCCCCGCAGGGACACGCACCAGCAGGTGCCGCCGCCCCAGGATCGGCAGGCCCCGCTGGCCCTGCATCAGGCGCTGGATGAGAATTGCCTCCTGGCGGTGGAGGGTGGCCACCACCTCGGCGCCGTAGAGAAAGGCTGTCTGGGAGTAGTAGATCCAGATGACGATGACGAAGACAGACTTGAGTGAGCCGAAGGTCACGCCGTAGCCGGGATTGTACGTAAGGAAGAGGCTGAAGGCTGGGCGCAACAGAAACCACAGCATGGCGGTGGTGAGGGCCCCTGCCAGCAGGTAGCGTTTCTGGGTGCGGGGTACAAAAACGCCGTACATGAACAGGAGCAGCAGCACTGTAGCGAGAAAGGGCACCGTGAATTTGAGGCCCGGGGGTGGGGTGAGATCGATCGCCAGAATTTTCAAGTAGCGAAAGATCACGCTGGTGCCAGCCGCAAGGGCGATGCCCATGATGAAGACCATGGCCATGGTGAAATCCAGGGCTTTGGTCGTCCAAAAAGAGCGCCGAGGGGTTACGCGAAAAATGCCGTTCAGAATGCCACGGGTATAGGCCACCAAAGGGGTTACCGCCCAGAGCAGGGCCAGGAGGTTTAGCAGACCCGCGCTGCGTTTGTGCTGGGCCAGGCTCTTGACCTCCCGCAGGATCACGTCTCCGTACTGCGGGATGATGTCGCTCACGAACTCTGTGACCTTCTGCATGGCGGCTCTGCTGGAGCCCACGCCCAGGCCCAAGAGATAGGTCAGCAGCAGCATGGCGGGAATCAGGGCCAGCATGGCCGCAAAGGCCAGGGAAGAGGCCTGCCGTAGGTCATCGTTCCGGCGAAACCCGCCGAGTGCTTCCAGCAGAACGATCCAGAGATGGCGCGCGGCGGCCAGGACCCGTGCCTTGCCGTGCCGGACAGTCTCCCTCATCGCGGCCTCAAAGACCGCAGGAGGCGCACCCGGAGGTATCCGAGCAGGTAGAGCAGGCGTCTTCGGGTTCGGCCTCCGGCACGGGGGGCAGATCCTGGAGGGCCAGGACAGCTCGACGCAGATCCGGTAGGCAGCACACCCCCTGGGGATTCAATTCCTCGCAGCGGCAGTCGCCCGCCCGCGCCTTGGCCATTACGTCCATCACGGCGGAGACCGATTTTTTTCCCGCCCATTCGGCGGCCAGGCTCTCGCGGGTATGGCCAAAGCAGTGGCAAATGGGATGGGAGCCCTGGGGATCCTTCAGGTCCAGGCCCACCGAGAGCTGATCCTTGGTGACTGGCTGTCCTAGGGGCGCGTAGTAGGCCACGGCGCAGGCTGGGTGGGGACAGAAACGCGGCTCACCCTCACCCAGGGCAACCATGGCCTCGGGGCTGATGAAGCGCACCATGGTGCTGCGGGGCACGGGCTTGCCCATGGACCCGCAGCGGGGACAAGCTAGATGGCCGGGTTTCCCAGGAGGACAGCAGGCGTGGTTGGGGGAGTGGTCGTGGTCGTGCATCCTTCCATCTTACGGAAGGGCGGCTCCCGCTGGCCCAGGTTTTCCCTGTTCAGACGCATCGGTCCTTTTGGTTTACCACCTCGTTTGGTCCAGGACTTTTCGATAAGGGATTGGCGGGTCATCGGCCCAGCAGGCGGGGACAGGATGACGCCCGGGTAGGGCAACCTGCCAGAATGAGGTATGCCCAAAGATCGCCCTGCTACCTGCGCCTTCATCCTTTCGGTATCCGCGATGCGGATACGCGAGACCTTGCCGTTGAACGCGGGGGTGCATCGTGGCTGAGGATCGCCTTTATTTGATCGATACCTTCGCCTTCATTTTTCGTTCCTACTTTGCCAATCCTCGGCTGAAGAACGGGGCGGCCTACACGTTCACGCGACTGGTGCT
>JFJP01041136.1_pt1 | contig 10983 bp, 10 predicted proteins | sample 431651 | NCBI WGS metagenome assembly JFJP01 (sample SAMN02602958, study PRJNA72255) | Microbial mat metagenome, whole genome shotgun sequencing project. | biome: fresh water; feature: sink hole; material: water; isolation source: purple microbial (photo- and chemosynthetic) mats found in...
CCATTTACTGGTTGGCCTACCTGTAGCAACCTACCAGGTACTACTTGGTCCTAAGTCTCCTTACTGTTGTCTCCATGCAGTTGCTGGTCAATGTAGGCCCCCTACCAGGCACTGTACCAGGTACCAAAGCATACCATATTACCAGGTAGTGCAGTGCTGTATTTTCCATGTATGGGCATAGCTATCACCCTAAATGAGAACCCAACAAAGAAGGATCATATAGACTGTAGCAGCCCTAAACCATACCTGGTACTCCCATAAGGCCCTACTATGATCATGCCCTGTACTGGTACAGTACCCAGGTACTGTAGTCCATACAAGTGATAAAATACTTGGAGTAGGTCCTGCAGTGGTAGGGCCCAGTGCTGATGTTTTCATGTCAGTCGTACAGAAGTCCTATGGGCATTCCTGTACCACCCAAATGAGAACCAAAGAAAACACTCAATCAGTACCTGGTACAATACCAGGTACTAGGTGTGCAAGGTACATAAATATGACCCCCATCACCAATGATGATGATGTCAACATATGCAGGCTGTAGTGTCAACAGAAGACTACTGTTGATATGATGATGTTTGTTGTTGTCAGTCAGCTACATACCATGTACTGTAGTCAGATTAAATGCTGCTAGGACCTATGTTTTAGGGCCTATGGTGCCAGCTTAGGCCCAAAGAATGCAATGGTGACAAGGCTATTATGCTGTGTGAGGCCCAGAAAATGATATGGCCCTATAATAATTGAATCATAACAGGATACAGCCCTATAATAAACAAATCATACTTGCTCTCATTGTATCATAGGGCTATTCCAAGATGATATTTTTCAAAAATGATACTAGTGATAACACTATAAATAGAGGAGTTATCTTTTTTGACACACCAAGATATTTCAACTCTCTTACAAAAACTGTCATGTGGTAGGAATGCAACAAATCTAGAGAGATCTATGAACTACATTCATGCAAGTTGGCAACATAGCAACTATTTTTGTACTACTTTATACACTAAATAATTTCATGGTTCTTACAAAGGTCCTACTCCAAGTTGAAAAAATGATAAATTTGTGAAATGAATTGTAAGCTTCCAGCAATGTAAATCAGAAAGCTTGATGGATATATTTAAACTTGCTGTGTGCTGCTCTTTGATGAAGAGAGTGGAAAAGATAACACCCTTAAGAGGAGAGAAATAAGGTTTGCAATCTTTGACCACCCACTGGAGATACTGCCTTTACATCTGGAAGAACTTCTACAATGCAGTATATTGAAATATTTTGTTCACAAACAAAATAATCTTCAGCAATGGAATGCCTATTTGGGGCAGTAATTAAAATAACTACTTATCAATGTGTTATAATATTTATTATTATTATTAATGCAGCATAGGCAGCCAAGGATGGGAAGCTTGGGCAAGCTGCTCCCCACAGACAATCTATTTAGGGAGGAGCCAAGAGTCATGCTTGTGGGTTTTTCCAATGAAGCCCCCAAGATATCTGTGACCAGTACAATCTTCAGATGGAGAAAAAGGTCTGGGCAGCAGACTGATAAGGGGAAGAAAAAAGAACACTCTTGGTGGCCTCAGGAAAATAGCCAATGCTTGATCCAAGCTATGTGAGGTGCTGGCTGGTGAATATGATAGGAGGGTAGCCTGTGCCCCAGCCACTGCTGAGTCATCAGCATGTCAAGCTTGCTGGAGTTTGGAACTCAGCCTTGAGCTGATGGGAGGGCCAAGCAAGATCTTAAGCCACCATAGCAACAGTGTCTCCCTGTGTAACACCTTCTTGACTGTAGAGGTAATGATCATTGCCATTGTGGTGACAGATCACAAGTTTGCTCCAATGGTAATAGGTAATGAAACAAAAGTGGGCACCAGAGGGCCAAATAGACATTTTTGCAGGTGATCATTATAATGAAAATCATCAATGATGATATCATAGGACCAGTTCTGGTTCACTACATTTGTTAAAACAAAACTACCAGGTGTACCAGGCTGTACAAGCATATACAGTAGGATTGCCAGGGAGTACTAGGCTCACTGTAAGAGGTATTAATTGGAATGACAGACAAGCAGACACTGCTCATATATTTCATACTGGATTGCATTCATGTTGCCATGACCAATGTATTGTCACTGCCTGCAAGCCAAAAATAACAATATATTTTCAATGCTAGACAAAAAGACTCAACAGAATTTATCTATAATAAAAATAAAATAGTTCAATAAAGATTTGAATGCTATTTTTGAATGCATCCAAAACTAGGGTTGAAAGTTGTGATTCTTCTTGAGTTAAAAATGCTACCAGGCAATGTGATGTTAAATACTTGTAAACAGTTTTAGTGCATGCAGCCAGCCATCAGTTTTTGAATAGTACACTTGTTTGGATGATATAGGCTTATTGATTGACATGCCAGCAAGGTTGATATACCTGCCTTCTTCTTATTGGATTGAATGCACATAAGCAACAGACATAAACAATCTGTACAGCTTTTTCCCACATAATATCATCACAGAGATCAATAACGAGATTTTATTATAAGATACAATCCTGTGCCAACAAAAGAGAATTTATTTTAAAAGAGGCCTCAAAACTTTTAGCCTCAATGTTGGTTGTAGTTTTGCATCAAGGGCAACTGGTGACAATGAATCTACTGCAGCTTCCTAAACAACAACAGAATCGACTACATTATCAGCTTGGTTGTCAGTACTGTAAAAGACTATTTCAACTTCAATTATATCTTGTCAATTATATGCTTCACTCCTAGCCCATGAAGGTTTATTATCAGCTTCTTTAGGTCTGCACCTGAGGTGTTGGAAGAGGAATTAAAGTTGTTCATTCTTTGTCATACTACCTATCACTAATGTTATGCTTGATAATGAATTACGCAAAGGCTGTAACATCAAAAGCCATCAAAAATGAGCGCTTCTTCTGATTCCTATCCCACCATCTCAGGGGATGTCCTACAATTCTTTCAACATACTCCATCCAATACTCCTCAAAAATCATATTCCTGTTGACAATAGGATAATCGTTCAATCCAAGCATTTGAAGTGCAGTGGTTCCATTGAGAGTCCATGTGGATGTGTTGTATATTACTGGGGCATCTCTCAGATGCCGGTAATGATGTGGGTCCAACTCAGTGATTGGTATCGTACCCAGGCCAATAGCCTCATAGTGGCGGTAGCACTCTGGTCGATCACCATTCGGTGACAACATAAATTTACTTTTGGCTACATGGTCATAATACTTTCTCAATCGCATCTTTGGCCCATTTGGTTTATTTCGCCGCTGCGGCTTGCGGAAAGTTCCCAGGTAACTAATAAAAATATCATCGGCCTTCTCAGGTAGTTCAAGATAATGGAAAAATGCGTCACGGAAAACCTCGAGTGGGGTGGGTTTTCTAAGATCGTAGTGCTCATGTTGTAAGCCGAATGGAAATGGTTCGAGTTTTGGATGATCTTGTTTGGCATATTCGATGGCATTATGAGCAAATATTCTGATTACCTTGGCGTTAGAGTAAAGAGGCAAAAATTTCTTTTGCCAACCAGCATCCAATGCCTCGTAAAGTCGCAGATATTGTCCTGCAATGACAACCACAGGAGCGTTTATTTTGGGCAAAATCTGTTCATTGAAATTTGCGAGACTTTTGATAGGTACATAAATAGTATCGTATGCTTGAACAAGATGCTCGTTTCCCTGAAGCACTTGATATTCGTGAGTGTGATTATTGCAGTCCAAAGCTTCCGCTTCTGCACCTGTCGTGACGACCCAGGAGGCAACAAAACACCCACTCAGAGGGGTGATAAAATTTGCACCTCGGTTCAACAGTCGGGTCATGTTGGTGGAGTAATATTGAGGATACCAGGCATGAGAATGCTCGGCTTTTGCGGTCTTAACCAGCTCACTTTGTTTTACAAAACCATTAGCAACTTCGTTGCTCTCAGTATTGTTCAAAGGCACGTGCGACGGCAGGTGAGATATATTGCTTTTTGGCTGGAATTTGCTGCTCGAATTGAGAGGCGGCATTTCAATTACTGCAACGCTTCGAGAATCTGGTGAGAAATCCGGCAATTCACATGATCGATGGTATTGGTATGTCAAGAAGGCATTCCAACAAATGCCCATTAACATTAATACGATGGAGAGGTGGAGAAATAGCTGGGAACGGAACGAAAATGCCTTCATTTCATGAATATGTGCGCGTAACTGTGTAAAGGAAACTTGGAGAGTCGTGTTTACGACAGTCTTGCAAAGGGTTCCTCGCATGTCCAACTACTATATTTCGATCAGAAAAATGTATCATTGCTAGGCCTACTGGACTTTCATACCAGAAATGCGAACCTCAAATACTCGTACATTCTGTGTTTACTACTACTACGTACAGAGTATATCTGAAATAACTATTTTTTACCTCGAACAAATAATGTTTGGCTATCGATACAACAGTACTACCAGGTACGTAGCTGGTAGAGCGTAGAATAAAACATATAATTTATATCTATATTGTGTATATACTGGTACTATTCTTTCAAGTAAAAATGAACTATAATAATGTGCAGTATTGAATCGTCTTAAAAAGATGCATGCGATGCAGTCCCGTCGTCGTGAACGACAACATTTGTAAATAAACTTGAATAGAACGAGTATGGAACATTTTTCTGCCCGGAGCTTATAGTATAGAACACACGTATATTTGATATTACTGGTACACAACTGGCTACTGGTACCGGAAAGTAGGGACTATTTTGTATATGTCGAGCTGTGTCTAGCATTGGTATGCTAAGAATATACTATGCTATTCTATTTACCGAATGGCCCAGGTATTATACAGATATTATGCACAAGGAGGTGTAACGTTTCGGTTGACGAATGATGTTCGTCGATCAAGTACGGTACTAACACAATAATAGAAAAACGTGATCTTACTTTGGCGAGTTTCGGAATTACGCTCGCTGCGAGAGACGCTGCTGCATATTATTATGTCCATGCGCTATAAATGTTTCAACGACTACAGTAACGAATTTTGATTCGTGATAGAGAAGCGTACTCCGAGTTGTAAATTTTACGAATAACAAAGTAGACAATGCTATCGGTACAACACCTACCAGTGTACGAAATACGAAACAGCGCAATGGACAACGGACGAACAATTGGATGATTTGCTGCTGTCTGCTGCGGTGGTAAACCATGCCTATCAACGCATACTCGAAGGAGCCTATCTCTAACCCCTCAAGGATCGATGCCACTTGGCCGTCCAAGTAAGTGTCGACTTAGCGACCACCGCCTCAGCACCTGCGTCAGTCACCATCGAAATAAGACGGCGGTGTTCACAACAACCCAGAGCAGTTCATTGTCAGCGAACACATTTTAAAGGTGGATAATTAACGCATGCATGGCTGTCGTATTTCTTATCCTCCGGCGAAATCTGCAGAGACTCGTATGATACCACGTTGATATTCCACGCAGTTGGGCCTCGTCATCGACAGCGCCGTCTAATACCCGCATTGTGTCGCACATTCGCATTTTTACGGGCCGCAATGCGGAAGCCTGTGGACCATGGTGGGTCCTTTAAAATGCACATATCGCAAATGCCGACCTCTCTCTCGAGGTATATGTAAACGTTACGTAGGCAATGGTCGAAGGCGGTTGGCAACATCATTGTCAAAAAAAAGATTGTCTCCAACTTGGCCTTCGTCATGTAGGTTGCTAACAACTGTACGCCACTACGACAAGCCGCAATTCCATTCGGTGATTTGAAATCCTTCTTGATACAAAGGTTTACTCCCAATACGGCTTTTGAGCAAGGAGTACGTTCCGGATCGCAGTTTCTTTATTCATGGGCACAAGCTAATTGCAAACGCGTTCAGAAAACGCAAACACTAATCTTATCAAGAAGAAATGGAAGACGCCCTGTTTGCTTACACGGGTTATCTGGCAGCTCTGTTTCATACGGACGCTACGCCTCAATGCGGCGCGGGCATGCGGTGCCATTTCGACCCACGGACCATTGCCGGTGGCAGGATCCAAATTATGTCATTCAGTTCGTCCTATTTTATGATGTCTACCATTACCAAGCCGCGGCCACCGCTGCTCGACTGGTGTCAAACGATGGCCCGCAGAGGCTTGTGTGTGTTCGAGTCTATGCCGATTTTATATCCGATCCGGGCCGTCGGCACGCTTGTCGTTAAGCTTGCGGCATGTCGTAGAACGGTACACCGGCGAGCGCGCAGCGACGTAGACCCCAAGTCAGTTTCGTGTTATTATTTCCGCACAGCTTCGTTGCGTACGCATCCATCCATCCCTACAACGATTGTATCTTATACAATCAAACAAAAATGACATGCGGAGCAAAAGATTGGAGTTACAGAGTAACATGAAGAAGCGATAGATTAGAACAGAACGATGCATTGCTTTGGTCGGAATCTATCTGTAGTCCAGCGGAAATTCTTCTTCAAAAATACAAACTAATTAATAATCATATATTCTATTGAGATATAATTTTAAGAAAGGGACAAATAACGAAGTCGCTGCATTAACATTAATCGAAGTACAACCGTCGGCGCCACCAACGCAATTTCCGCACCAGTGACACGCAAGTGTCGGAACAGGACTTCTCCTACCCTTTTGTAGAAAAGCGACTGGACGGACACAACCTGAATCAATCGTGTAGAAAAAAAGAATCCAGCATTTTTATGAAAATCAACACCGGAACAGTAGCACCAAGCAAAAGCATTGCTTCTTTTTTCAAACCAACAAACCAATTTTACCAGACCAACCAATCAATTAATTTAAAAAATCCACAACTTTTATATGCAACATTCTGAACATGAGGTGGGCATGCCGAGCAGCTCAACTAGTGCGCCAAAGGTTATTCATCATATTGAATTTCCTTGCACATTTTTTCACAAGCATGCTATTTGAAACTTGACAATCAATGTAGAGTTCATGCAGTTACATATCTCATAGAGTCAGTAAGTAAAAGATGTGTCCATGAGAGAAGATAGCTTGACAAATGAACTTCATGCCATTTGTACTAATATCAAGCTTAATAAGAGCTTTGGCTGGTTAACTACTTCAATGTCATTTTACATTTTTCTTTTGCACAAGCTCCTAAAAATATAGAGTTGACAATGTAAATGCACATTAAGGATCTCCAACAACTACAACTCAAAAATACTCATTTGCATTGTGAAATAAATTGATATCAACTCAAGACAAGCTCTATATTACACCACAGTAAACTCACTGGATAAGAATGGAAATAAAATAATTGGATTTTATGAGTACAAAGTTGTGGTTTATTACTGTCTATATTTGTCAAAAGCATTAGTTAAATTGTTTTGGTTTGTTTTGACAGTATGTGTCTGGGTTCCCTCTTGTTGAGTTGCCTGCCCCAACTGAACAAGTCAGTCAAATTGCCAAGCATTCAGTCTGGACATGGCACTCCTCACCAAAGTTGGCCAGATTTGATGAAAAAGGGTTCTGCTCATTGAGACAGGGCCCTCACTGAATGGATTAGTGGGGATCCTTTTCTGACAACAGAGGACCCTTTTCAATGATTAGTGGCTCCTATTTCAGTGGATGAAAACCCAGACATGTCAAAATTGAAGCTAATTGATTGAAAGAGACTTGGACATGCCAAAAAGGATTGAAAAGGATCCAGACTATAAAGAAGATCCAAATTGATGAAAAAAGGATCCAGACTCACAAAAAGGGTCATGATTCTCTGGAAAAGACTTGTTTTATTCAATCAGTGCCAACTGCACTGGCTGAAAGAGGAGAGGATTGAAATAAAGAATAGCCCAGACAGGATGAAAAAGGTCCTTACTGAATCAGAAATGATGTGGATGGGACAAAATGGGTATAGATTAGACCAAGCAAAATAGTCTGAGAGACTACAGCCAATTCAGTAGACAAGCAAAACAGTCTCCATATCAATAAAAAGTGGCATTCTAAAATACAACTATAGGAGTAAGCAGTGCAGGCAAGAAGGTGTTATTCTTGACAGATGGTGAAGCCAACAACTCATCTGTTTCACACTGACATTATATCCAGGCTATCTACCTGGGGCATAATCATTTTTCATAGTCATACTATATTTGTATTCCATTTCCCTTTTGTGCTTGCAATGATTGTATTAAGTTTATCCACACACAAAAACACCTGTCCTGCTTGCAATGTGTGTTTTGATGTTGATGTCCAGCATCTCAATCCTATCTTCTTGTTCATATTCATGATTTTCATCTCCTTCATTGTTACATCACATTATTGCATCATTATGTCCATTCTCCTTGCACCCACAATTATTTTGGGGATTAGTGCACCTTTGATGCCAGCCAGGAAAGAACTTGTTGTAAAACTGAACCAAAGGCACAAAAATGACAACTTTTACAGAAGCTTTAAGAACTGGGCCTGACTGCAGTTTTTTCAGAGATGCCATTGAGCCTGTCTTACTTCCCTTCTGGTCCACTGCCTGTTCACATACCTGTAGTACAAAGAAAAAAGCAAAAACCAAGTCCAACATCAGTTGCTGTTCCTTTTTAGCTGCTAGCCTTATAAAAGTTTTCTGATATGTTTGATTGTTGCTTTAGTGTCATTCAACATCTGTAGCCTTCCTTGGCTGTGGGGTACCTGTTTTTTAGAGAGAAGGCAATACAGAGAACTCTTAGGTCTCTCAATTCTTGAAGTCCAAGATTCCTATTTCCCCGCCTTCCAAACTTTTCCAAGCCTTCATTCTGGCCCCAGTCATCACTGGGTCCATCCATATGTTTTGCTGACTTTTGTGTGTGATTTCATCACCAAAAGTTTTGCAAATAGCTTTTGATTTGAATAAGGATATCTGCATTTTAACATTGACACAGTGCTAGCAATCTATAAAGTAGAAATTTGAAAACCAACTTTTAGTGAGTAGGTGTCACCAAGATAATATCAGTGAAAGACCTACCACTGCAGCCATAGAATCCTACTATATCTAAAATATAGCAACATATATCTTCATCACACCACCAATCAACTTTAAAAAGTTAAGGACTGCACAGGTGACAATGGAGTTCTTCCACAATGCAGCTGAGGACCACATACTGCACAACTTGGTATTCAGCACTGCTCCAGCCAACAACCATCATCATAAAATACATTAAACAATGGATCAAAAACAGCACTCATCATGTTTATGGTCAACTAAACAAAGCAAAACTTCAAACACAATTATGTGAATATGGCATTTGTCCTTTCAGAAATTTCCTAGGCCTCTACAACTCTATACATCTGGCTTAAACCTCTATTTTGCCATTTGTAATCATTGTTTTGGTCAACAGTGTGGATTGCAGGTTTTAGTACTGTTAGCAATGCAGCTGCTGATAACAGTATGAAACTAGGATTTGAATGTTATGCCCTTCAGTTCCATATTGCACTTCTGTTGTTACCCCTTCAATCAAGAATTGCAGTCAATCCTATTTTTTCCTTTTTGGTCAATGCTATGGCATGGGTCTGGATAATTGGTAGTCCCCAAAAATTTTAAGAATTTGCTTTATTTACATCAGAGAGCAGCATACCATAAGTTACGTGATTTTATAAATCAAGTTTTGGCTTGAATTTTTTACCGGATGAAAATATCTCAATAAATCTTACAATATAAATTTAGAAAACTTAAAAAGATACACCAGGGATCAATCAACATATTATTTCAATGGTCTTGAAAATATTTCAAGTATGGCAATATAATTTTCAATGCAAGCAATGGTGATTCAGTATAATAATATATCAAATTTGTAGCTGGAAACATGAAAGCAACAATCATCAAAATGGGATTATTTGATAAAAATGGTACAGAAAGAATGAATATTTCAAACCAAACAGATAGAAACAAAATTCTGGAGGAGTAATAACAATTGTCTATAAGGTTTCATAAATAAGCCAGCCATTCAAAGAACAGAACCTATCATCCAATAATGAAAACTATGCCATTGTTACTGAGCAACAGAAACTCAAAGTGCATTAGCAACAATTTCATTGACCGGCAGCCATGATACCAATCATAGGCTAACCTTCCAGAACATAATGTAATCAGCAGAAGACTTGTGGGAACTTTTATAACAGCATGTGCCTTTTGACTTTGTATGCCTGGAATAAAAAGCACAAAGCAATCATGGTTAGGAAGAGTCATAATTTGCAGGCAAGCAACCCCTGGACTAGCAATAAAATGTACCATAGGGGCAAATCATGAAAACAATTAAACCAATGCATCAGGTATTATGGATATCCTATCCAACAAGAGAAGAAAATCAACAGAATCAATTTCTTGAAAGAAGATTTGAAACAACAACCATAAGAAACAGCAAAGTGTACACTCACCATTCCATTCTTCTCTTGCCACCATGCACAAATGATTAATAACTTCTTTCTCCTTAACAATCTGTAAGAGAAAAGAACAGAAACATAGAAATGACACACCTTTAGCTGATCAAACATAGCACAAATCCAACTACTTGGCTTCCTCTGCACTTACCATTGGAGCTCCACATTCCCTTCCATGCTGCATAAGAATGCTTAATTGCATGCGCTTCCATGTGATTCATTGTATTGCTTATCACAATTGCTTCTTTGTATACAATAAGCACCAAGAGATCATCCTCTGCAGCCTTGACACACCAAAATGGTGCTGCAGATGATCACTTTGAGCTTGCAATGCATGCAATGGTGCTACAGTGTGATAAGGCAGAAAGAAGTATCATAGCAAAATCATTTTCTACCATACCAGGAGCATACCACAGGTAGGGCCTACCAGGAATGAATACCAGTACTGCAAAAGATAAATGCGTGCCATCTGTTTGAGAGCTCTGACAGATGGAGTTCCCTGGTAGGACCTACACAATAGTTAGGAGCTATGTGTTGGGATACCATTTACTGGTTGGCCTACCTGTAGCAACCTACCAGGTACTACTTGGTCCTAAGTCTCCTTACTGTTGTCTCCATGCAGTTGCTGGTCAA
>JFJP01002362.1_pt1 | contig 10982 bp, 7 predicted proteins | sample 431651 | NCBI WGS metagenome assembly JFJP01 (sample SAMN02602958, study PRJNA72255) | Microbial mat metagenome, whole genome shotgun sequencing project. | biome: fresh water; feature: sink hole; material: water; isolation source: purple microbial (photo- and chemosynthetic) mats found in...
GTCCATCCAGCTCCGGTCCTTCCTGCTAGCTTGTCTTGTTTTCCCCACCGGTCTCACCGCCGATCCGGTGAAGCCGGTCATCGACGACACCCAGCCCGGTTGGCGTGCGATGACCGCGGAGGACTTCACCAAAGTCAACAGCGCCCCTGACACGTGGACCTGGAAAGACGATCTCATCGTTTGCAGCGGCCAACCGGTCAGCGTGATGCGGACGCAGAAGATCTATCGGAATTTCGAGCTGGTGGTCGAGTGGAGCCACCAACTGCCGGCCGGCAATTCGGGTGTCTTCATCTGGACCACCCCGGAATCCATCGGGAAACTCACCACCGCGGGCAAACCCGGCCTGCCCGATGGCATCGAAATTCAAATCCTCGACCACGCGTTCACCGACAAGATGAAAGCTGCGGGCAAAGCCACCGATTGGTTTGGCACGAACGGCGACGTCTTCCCGGTGCGGGTGAAAATGACGCCCTTTCCACCGATCTCACCGAACGGCGAGCGGAGTTTCCCCCGCAAACTACTCAGCAAAGGCCATGGCGAGTGGAACCACTACTACATCCGTGCGATCAACGGCGAGGTGCGACTCTGGGTGAATGGCGAAGAAGTCTCCGGCGGCACGGGCTGCGACCCCGCCGCCGGCTACATCTGTCTCGAAAGCGAAGGTTCACCCATCCATTTCCGCCGCCTGCGGATTCGGGAACTGCCTTGAGAGGGGAGCCTTGCGCCCCATATTGAACCGGGGATCGACGGGGAATAGATTCCACCGTTCATTTCTTTTCCATCAGATTCCATTGATCGTGCCACGTCACGAGGGGTTTGCCCTGCGTGTCAAATTCGAGCGGCAGCCAGACATGCCTCGAGTTCGCTAGATCCCATTTTTTCCAGCGGTCAAACATCGCAATGTAAGTGTCGGGCTGTCCGGCAACCTGCAGCACGAACGTGCTCTGGCCGCCGAAGGTGATCTCCGCATCTTTGCCCCGGCACGGATTCTCCAGTTCAGTCCAGGGGCCGAAGATGTTGTCCGCGACTGCGGATCGGGCGGCATTCGGATCCCAACCGGTGCAACCGGAGGCGATCAGGTAATACCTGCCTTTCCGTTTGAACACGGCGGGGGCCTCCATGGAGCGACCGGCGAAGATGCGCACGTATTTGCCCGCCGGCTTGAGATAGTCATCCGTCAACAGCGAGATATGCAAGGTGGCGTTGTTCTCCGAGGAGTAAATATGATAGGCCTTGGCGTCATCGTCCACGAACAGCGTCATGTCGCGAGCCATCTGGCCGCCCTTGGAATCGCTGGCAGGGACTTTCTTCGCGTTTGGAACCTTGTCCTGCTCCGCGGCGTTCTGCGGCGTGACGCCCGCGTTCGGGCGGAAGCTGCCGAGGTATTTGAACGGTCCGGCGGGCGTGTCGCTTACCGCGACGCCGGCTCTGGCAGCCTGATAGTCCGGGCTGTCCTGGTGCAGCCACATGACAAACTTCCTGGTGAGGGCATTATAGATGACCTTGGGGCGTTCGATCACGTTTTCACAAGCGAGGTCGTGATCAGGGTTCCTGGCATCCGACGGCAAGGCGATCCCTTCATTTTTTCAGTCGTAGAGGTTGGTGGAGGAGTAGCACGAGACCCCGCCGGCGAGGACCCGGGTGCCGCCCCAGCCCTTGTTCACGCCCGGTAGATAGGTCCGGCCTTCCTTCAATTCCCCGTGCCAGTAATAAACTCCCTCGTGGAAAAGCACCCCGCCGCCGTGGGCGTTGATGGGCTTGCCAGCGGTGTCAGACCACACCTCGCCGGGGCGGAATGCGGATTCGCCGGCTGCGATGGTGCATGGCGAGGATACCGCAAAAGAGGCCGCGCTCAAAATCGTAATCAGGTGTCTTGTGTTTGGTTTCATGGTGAGTGAATTGTCTGCCCGCGGGCATCAGCTTCCAGAAGTGTCCCGCGCAAGAAGTGAAACACATCGAAGTGCCACACCGCCAGCGTTTTCCATCCTCTTGCAGGTGGTGCAATCAACGCAAAGATCGGTGCGATGAGTCCTTTTCGGGATTTACCAATGGATTTATTTCGCCCTCTCGATGGTCAGGAGCGCGCTGTCGATGAGTTCAAGCGCGGTGCTGAAGCTTTCATCGACGTAGTAGAGTGCCCAGGCTTCCTTGCCGTCCCGGTCCTCGCGCCTGGGGTAGCCGCGCAGCTCCAACAGCTGGAAAGTCCGGGGGAGGCTGTTGTCGATCTCGACTGAGAACACCAATGAAGGCTGCTTGTCGCCCGGTTGGTTGATTTCGAGCAGCAGTTGATAGGGCGTGGAATCCTTTGGGTCTCCGGGAAGGATGTAGTCGGCGGGATCGAAGGAACCATTTGGCGTTGGCGAAGAGATGGCATCAACTTCGCCAAGTTCCGCGGCCTCGCGCTTGGCTTTCTCCCATCCGGCGTGTTTGAATGACCAATACGGCAGCTCCGGGGCGGCGGTGGGTGGCAGCAGCGTTTTGATATGATAGCCGCCTTGGTTTTCCAGCCAGATTGCGACGTGGGGCGGCGGACCGGTGGCGTGGGCCGGGCCGGTTTTCACTGTTAGACGCATCTTGTAATCCGGCGACGGGGCGTAATCGAAGACCATTTCGTCGTCGCGCATCTCGAAGCGTTCCATGGCCGGCCCGAGGTTGCCGCTCCAGCCGAGCACGGTTTTCACGGGCGCGGGTTGCCACCAGAAAAGCAGCGTGAGGGATGAGGTGATTGCAAGCGTGGCCCATAAGGACTTGCTGCGCAGGTAGCTGGTGAGCGGGCGGCTGTTGTTGATGACATGCAGACCGACCAAGGCGATAAATACAAAACCCATCAGCGCGTGCAGGCCGATGATGCCGATGGAGAACGGCTGGATGAAGGCAAGCACGCCGGTCACCGCGAGGACCAGGAAAGCCAGCGCGGTGAGCAACGAGATGCTGCGGCGGCGAAGCGTGCCGAGCCCGGGCTTTGTCTTGTTAGGCATCTCCCGGAATGATCGCGCCGTGGGTGCGGAGCAGGTCGTGGATTTCCTTGAGTGGCACCTCCAGCGGGGTGGTTCCCGATTTCGCGGCGAGTGCGGCGGCGGCCCCGGCCGCCTGGCCCATGGCCATGCACGAGGCTTGCACGCGCAGGCCGGAATTGGCCAGGCGGTCGCTGCTCACGCATCGTCCGGCGACGATGAGATTGCGGCTGCCCTTGGGAATCAGGGCGCGTAACGGCACAGTCGGCACGATCCCGGGCTTGAGCGGTTGGGGCTTTACTCCGTTTTTAGTGTGGAGGTCGACCGGGTAAAACGCATGACAAACGGCGTCGTCGAATTTTTTGCCGGAGCTGTAGTCGTTCACGGTGATCAGGGTTTCACCCTGGATGCGGTAACTTTCCCGGAAGCTGGTTTCCGGTTGCAGGTGCATGAGCCTGCCTTTTTTCTCGCGCAACATGGTAAGGATGGATTGCCGTCCGGTTAGGTTGGCGGTGGTCACGGTGCGCGAGTTGGTGGAATCCGCGCCATGGACGTAAAGCCGGTGGATTTGATTCCGTCCAGGTTCGTGGGCCTTGTCCATCATGAAGAGAAAGGATCCCGGCTGGCGCTCTTCCTCACGAAGCCGCGGGAGGTCTAACAATCCAACCACTTCCGCCCCGCCGGTGCAGTCGATGATTTGTTTGCAATTCACCCGGCGCCTGGTGCCGAATCCCACGCAATCGACCTGCCAGCCGTCGGTGGTCTTCGTCACCGCTTGCGGGAATTCGTAGTAGGCGATTTGCACGCCCGCCTTCCCGCATTTTTCCTCGGCGAGGATCGCGTGGAGAAACTGATTCGTGAAAACCTGGTTCTGATAGTGACGTTGCGGCACTTTGGAAAAATCAGGGAGGGTGCCGCCATCGAGCTCCACGCTCTCCTTGACCAGTTCCCAACCGATGCCGGCGATGACCTGCCTGCCCCAGGCGTCGAAGAGCCCGGGATATGCCACCCCGCCGGTGGTCATGGTGCCGCCGAGCTGGCTGTTGCGCTCGACGAGCAGGACGCTGGCACCGGCGCGGCCGGCCTGGATGGCGGCGATCGTTCCGGCGGTGCCGCCGCCGACCACGAGCACATCGACGCTTTGAGTGATTTCCGGCTCAGCGGAGTTGGGTGCGGGAGCCGCTTGGACTTCCGAAGTGGAGGCGATCCCGAGGCCCAAACCGGCGCTTCCCAAGAGAGAATGTTGCAGGAAATCCCTGCGGCTGCTTTTCATCTTCTTTGTCATTTCAACAGATGCTGGAAGTGTGGGCTGGCTGCGGACTCTTGCAAAGTGCGGATTTTCACTTCGCGGACACCGGGTAGTTTGCGCAGTTTCAAAGCGGCGTCCGGTCCGAGCACACAGGCGGCGGTGGCCAGCGGGTCGCTGAGTTTTGCCTCATCGGCGATCACGCTCACCGCGATGCGGCGCGTCAGGCCAAGACCGGTGGCGGGATCAAGGATGTGGGAATGCCTGATGCCATCGATGGTCACCGACTGATAGAGATCGCCAGACGTGGAAACGGCGGCGTTGGCGAGAGTGATTGTCTCGTCGGGTTTGGCGGGATCGAAGGTCTGCAGGGCCACGCGCCAACCGTCGCGTCCCGGTGGGGGATCGCCGAGCCGGATGTCGCCGCCGGCCGCGATCATCGCTTGTGGAATGCCGGCCGCGGCGAGCGATTCGAGCATCAGATCGGCGGTATATCCCTTGGCCACGCCACCGAGATCAAAGGCGATGTTAGGGCGCAGCAGCGTGATGGCGGGGGATGCGGGATCGAGGGTGAAGAGCCGCCAACCGCTCGCGGCACGGGCATCCCGGAGTTTCCCGGGATCGGGCAGGCGTCCCAGGTCGCGGGTCTCGCGCCAGAGTCTGGTGAGCGCGCCGAAGGTGGGATCAAACGCCCCGCCGGTGGCCTCCGCTATCCGCCGCGAGTGATCCAATATTTGATAGAGATGCGGCGATACTGGAACGGGTGAGTTTGCGGGTTTGGAGGCAAGCTGCGAGAGTTCGCTTTGCGGCAGGTAGTCGGAGGCGGCGGCATTTACCTCCGTGGCAATCGCGAACGCGGCTTCCGCAGCCTTTTCGGCGGTGGCGCGGTCAGTGGCATGGCAGACAATCGTGAATCGCGTGCCCATCAGCGGCCGCTCGAATCGAAATTTTTCCGCGGCGCACACGGTGGCCGCCTGCGTGGCGAGCGCGAACAACGAGAGGCGGACGAGCATCAGCATGGGGAAGGAGGGGCTGGCACACGGGATCAAGGCACGACCACCGGTCTATTCCGGGTGGTGGAAAATGTTAGAGTCGGTTCGCCGGCGAGCAGCGGTGCTTCACGGGGAATCCTGCCGATTCGACGAAGGAGACTCGTTTTTTCATGGGTGGAAACTCATGGGGCTTGCTTTCGATCGTCATTTTTTCAGTCGATCTGTCAACGATGTTGCCGGGTTGGGAGCATTGAAGGATTCGCGTTTCCCCCGACGGCATCTGGTGCGTCCAGCCGCTAAAGCCGGATGACGGGCGGACCCGTGATAGATGGGCCGCAAATTGAACGTTCTAGTCCCGTTGCGGACGGTGAAAACACCTGACAGGCAAGTCAACAAGGTGCATTCGCACTTCCATCCATGAAAAGATTACCCGTGCTCATTGCGGCGATTGGCTTCGCCAGTCAAATCCACTCTTTTGCCTCCCCACCGCCTTGGCCGGAGAAACGCGAGATCTGGTTCACCAAGCCCGCCGCGCAATGGAAACTCGGCCTGCCGGTGGGCAACGGCCGCCTCGGGGCGATGGTGGCGGGATCCTTTCCCAAGGAACGCATCCAGCTCAATGAAAACAGCATCTGGGCCAAGGAGCCGATGCTGCGCCATCCGGAAACGACCAAGGACCGGATCGCCGAAGTGCAAAAGCTGGTGGATGCAGGGAAATACAAGGAAGCGCATGATTTATACGCATCGAAGATCATCATGGCGGGTGCCCCGGAGATCGGTTCCTATCAGACGATGGGCGATCTGTGGATCGAGCACGTCGGCAAGGGAAAACCGGAATCCGCGGGATACCGGCGCGGCTTGGATATCGCCACCGGCCTGGTGACCGTCACCCTCCCCATGTCGGATGGTTCGGCGATCACCCAGGAGACGCTCTCCTCCGCGGTGGATGACTGCATCGCGATCCGGATTTCCACGACGGCGGCCGGGGGGCTCGACATCGACGTGGGCATGACGCACCCGCTGCCGAAAATCCGACCCGTCGTCAAGGGCGGCGATGAACTTCTGTTCGAGGGCCAGGCGCAGTACGACAAGGGCAAGGATCCCTATCTCGGCACAAAATTCTCGACGGTGCTGAAGGCAATGCCCGAGGGCGGCACGGTGACGGGCGGCGAGGGCGTGCTCAAGGTGCGCTCCGCCAAGGCGGTCACACTGCTGCTCACTTGTGCGACGGATTTCAATATGGCGCGCCCCCAGGAACCGCTCAAGGACGGTTGGCAAAAGAAGGCCGCTGACACGCTCGCCAAGGCGCAGGCCAAGCCGTGGGAAAAACTCCGCAAGGACTCGATGGCGGATGTTTCCTCGCTCATGCACCGCTGCGATGTCGATCTCGGACAAAGCCCGCCGGACTTGCGCGCGCTGCCTAACGACGAACGCCTCACCCGTTTCGATGGAACCCGGTCCGACCCGGATCTGATGGAGTTGTATTTCCAGTTCGGGCGCTACTTGCTGGTTTCCTCGTCGCGTGCCGGATCGCTTCCTAACAACCTACAGGGGATCTGGGCGGACAAGTTGCAGAACCCGTGGAACAGCGACTACCACCTGAACATCAACCTGCAGATGAATTACTGGCCTTCTGAGACGACGGGCCTTTCCGAGTGCCACAAGCCGGTATTCTGGTTGCTCGACATGCTGCGTGAGGAAGGCCGCAAGATGGCCGCAAGCTACGGGGCCAAAGGCTTTTGCACGCCCCACGCCTTGAATGTCTGGGGTAGGGCGGTTAGCAACTCCCGCCGTCCACAGTGGGCCGGATCTTTGATTTCCGCGCCCTGGCAAGTCATGGACGTGATGGAGCACCACCGCTTCACCGGCGATGCCGCGTTTCTCCGCGAAACCGGCTGGCCTATCCTCAAGGAAAGTTGCGAATTCGTCCAAAGCTGGGTAATCCGCGATCACAAGACCGGCAAGTGGGTGCCAAGGGCCGGTTGCTCCCATGAAATCGGGTTCAAATACACGGATGAAAACGGCAAGGAACAACTCTCGGAAATCGGCCCGGTCACCGCCTACGACCAGAGCATCATCTGGCAGATCATGAGCGATTATCTGGAGGCGGCGGCGGTTCTCGGCATCGATGATGATTTCACGAAATCCGTCAAGGCGACTCTGGCAGAATTGGAAACTCCCCGCATCGGCAAGGATGGAACCATCCTCGAATGGGGCGTCGAGGAAGCGGTGATCGCGGATCCCACCCACCGCCATCTTTCCCATCTGGTGGGACTGCATCCGGCCCGCCTGATCACCCCGCGCAAGACCCCGGAGTTGTTCGCCGCAGCGAAAAAATCACTCGTGAATCGTGGCATCACGGGTGCCGGCTGGGCGATGGCGTGGCGATCCTTGCAGTACGCGCGCCACGCCGACGGCGACACCGCGCTCAAGGCGCTCGACCTGTTGGCCGCCCGGCCTTCGCCTAACTTTTTCGGCGATGAAAGGTGCCAGCTGGACCAGAATTTCGGTCTCACCGCAGCGGTGGTCGAGATGTTGCTGCAAAGCCACGACGGTGCGGTGGACATGTTGCCGGCCCTGCCCAAGGACTGGTCGGCGGGCTCGGTCAAAGGCCTGGTCGCCCGCGGCGGCTTCGAGGTGGAAATGGAGTGGAAGGATGGAAAACTTGTGCAAGCGGCGATCCTGTCGCGCCTCGGTGGTCCGTTGAATGTCCGCCATGACGGGAAAACCCGCAGTTATGAAACGAAGAAGGGTGAGCGGATCCAGTTTACGCCATCGCGTTAGACAGGCTATCACGGATGGGTCCGGGTCGGCGAGCCATTCCCCCCTTGTCGATGGCATGGGATATTCATCCGTCTAACATGATAGCGGGGCTTCACCCCGCGCGTATCCGTACGCGCCAAAACCAGGTCCATTTTTCCAATCCATGAAAGCAAGCTCCATTCTTCCCGCCCTCGTTCTTCTGGGAGCGATCCACGCGTTCGGCGGTGAAGCCTCGTCAAGCCCGTCGTCGCTGCAACCGCTGCAACTCTGGTATGACAAACCCGCCGCAAACTGGAACGAGGCGCTGCCGCTGGGCAACGGCCGGCTCGGGGCGATGGTGTTCGGTAATCCCGCCAAGGAACGCTTTCAGCTCAACGAGGAAAGCCTGTGGGCCGGCTGCCCGATCCAGTCCTACCCGCCGGATTTCCTAAAACACCTCAACGAGGTGCGACGGTTGCTTTTCGCCGGCCACAATGCCGAGGCGCATGCCTACGGGGAACAGAACCTAACTGCCACCCCGACATCGTTCCGGTCCTACGAGCCGCTCGCCGACCTGTGGCTCGATTTCGGACGGGTGCCAACCATGGACGGCTACCGCAGGGAACTCGACCTCGCCGACGGCCTGGCCCGTGTCACTTTCCGCCAGGGAGACGCTACCATCACGCGCGAGGCGTTCATTTCCGCTCCGGACAACGTGCTGGCCGTGCGCGTGAAAACCGACCAACCCGGGACACTGGCATTCACCGTGAACCTGACCCGCGCGCGCAACGCCACGGTCACCGCCGCGGGCGACCAGCTTCACCTCGACGGGCAGATCGTGGACGTGGAAAAAAAGGATGGCGGCTTCGACGACAACGCGGGCGGCTCCGGCCCCGGCGGTCCGCACATGAAATTCGCCGGCCGCCTCCAAGTGCGGGTGGACCGCGGCAAGGTCACCGCGGCCGGCGATGGCTTGCGCATCGATGGTGCCGGCGAGGCCGTGATTTTGTTCACCGCCGCCACCGACTACAATCTCTCCAAGCTCGACTTCGACCGCGCCATCGACCCTGCGCGGACCAGTGCGGACATGCTCGCCAAGGCGGCCGGAAAACCGTGGCCGGAGTTGCTAGAGAGACACCTTGCGGAATACCGCGCCATGTTCAACCGGGTGTCCCTTCAACTCGACGGCACGGATGCCTCCCTGGAAAAACTACCGACCGGTGCACGGCTGGCGGCCCTCCGCAAGGGCGGCGACGATCCCGGGCTGGCGGCACTCTATTTTCAATATGGCCGCTACCTTCTCATGGGCAGTTCCCGGCGGCCCGCGCGTTTGCCGGCCAACCTGCAGGGCATCTGGAGCGACCGCATGTGGGCGGCGTGGGAGGCGGATTACCACCTCAACATCAATCTGCAGATGAATTACTGGCCCGCCGGTCCGGCCAATCTACCGGAAACCGTGGAACCGCTGATGGATTGGTTGGAGCTGCTCGCGTCGCGTGGCCGTGAATCCGCGCAACGGCTCTACGGTTCCGACGGCTGGGTGGCCTATCTCGCCACCAATCCGTTCGGCCGGGTCACCCCCAGTGCCTCCACTAAGCGTTCCCAGTTTCTCAACGGCGTGCTCGACCCGTTGTGCGGCGCATGGATGGCGGCGCAGTTGTTCGACTTCTATCAATTCAGCGGCGACCGCGCGTTTTTGGAACGGCTCTACCCGATCCTTCAGGGAGCCAGCGAGTTTGTGCTCGATACCCTGGTCACGGCACCGGACGGCACGCTGGTCATCGCCCCGTCCACGTCCCCGGAAAACCACTACATCGACCCCAAAACCAAGGGGAAAATCCGGATCACCGCCGGATCGGCCTATCACCAGAGTCTCGTGAAGGCGATCTTCGAGGCGACTGACCGCGCCGCCGCCATTCTCGCCACGGACCCCGCGATGCGGCGCAGGATCGCGGAGGCCACGGCCAAGCTGCCGAAGCTCAAGATCGGTGCCGACGGTCGCTTGATGGAATGGGCTGAACCCTATCAGGAGGTTGAGCCTGGCCACCGCCACATGTCACACCTGGTCGGCATGCACCCGTTCTACCAGATCACGCCCGCCACGCCGGATCTGTGGGCCGCCGCGCGCAAGTCGCTGGATTACCGCCTCGCCCACGGTGGCGGCGGCACCGGCTGGAGCCGCGCGTGGACCATCAACCAGTTCGCGACCTTTCGCGATGGTGAGGCGGCGCACGAGCACCTTCTGGCGCTGCTGCGCCGCAGCACGCTGCCCAACCTTTTCGACGTCTGCCCGCCGTTCCAGATCGACGGCAACTTCGGCGGCTGCGCGGGCATCGCCGAAATGCTGCTCCAAAGCCACCAACGGGTGACCCGGGAAGGCACGGATGCGGGGTTCCTGCTGGATCTGCTGCCCGCCCTGCCAAAAGCATGGCCCGGCGGCAGCGTCAAAGGGCTGCGCGCCCGCGGCGGCTTCGTGGTGGATATCGCGTGGCGCGACGGCAAGGTCACCGACTATCAGGTCCGTTCGGCAAAACCCCGCGATGTGACGGTGCGGGTGAATGGTGAAACCCAAAAGATTCAATCCATCCGACCATGAAACCGTGATCCGGCGCACCGCACCGGATCACCAAACAAACACACCAGATCACAAGACCTGCCCTGGGACTATCGTTAGCCTACACGCATCATGAATGATTCCCATCCGCTGAGTGCTGCCATCATCGCCGGCAAACGCAAGGACGTCCCCGAACTCGTGGAAGCCTGCATCACCGCGGGCGAAAGCGCGCAATCCATCGTGGAAAACCGACTGGTTCCCGCCATGGCGACGGTCGGCGAGAAGTTCAAAAACAACGAAATCTTCGTTCCCGAAATGCTCATCGCCGCCCGCGCGATGAAGGAGGCACTCAAAATCCTCGAACCCATGCTGGTCGAGGCCGGAGTCAAACCGGAGTTCAATGCCGTGATCGGCACGGTCGAGGGCGACCTGCACGACATTGGCAAAAACCTCGTCGCCATGATGTGGAAGGGCGCCAACATTGATGTCATCGA
>JFJP01024719.1_pt1 | contig 10982 bp, 14 predicted proteins | sample 431651 | NCBI WGS metagenome assembly JFJP01 (sample SAMN02602958, study PRJNA72255) | Microbial mat metagenome, whole genome shotgun sequencing project. | biome: fresh water; feature: sink hole; material: water; isolation source: purple microbial (photo- and chemosynthetic) mats found in...
CCCCAAACCCCAAACCCCAAACCCCAAACCCCAAACCCCGGCTAAAACCTATACGAGTTTTCTAGGCGAGCGAGAGTATCTTATTAGTGGTTCTGAGCAGAGGAGCGATTGTGAGGATCAAGGCACTCACGAGGGACGAGATATCTAGAGCCACTGTTCACCTCAATGTCAGCCACAGTAAAAAATTCAACGCGACTGAAGGCCATCGATCGTTTCGAAGTGGATTCAAAAAAATTATTAATTCTGGCCGCAGTCTGCAAAATAGAATGGATATCAGAGAGCAAAACGTCAGCCGGGAAATCGCAGACAAGCTCTCGCAGAAAGCGATCGACCCCAACATCGAGCTGAACCTCGACCTCAACCGACCAGGCGAGCGACGGATCTTCCTGGACACCCTCTCCCGAGACCTCATCGCCTACATGGACAACCTCCAGTACTGCAAAGTGACCTACCAGAACGCCGTGAGGTCCAACAGCTCCAGGAACTGGCTCAACAGCTTCTTCTTCAACGAGAGTAGGCAGGAGTCGACCTAGATTTCGCGATCGGCTGGCTATCCATTGTCACACTGATGGTCATAAAGAGGAGTAGCCTGCGGGTCACCCAGAAGCGAACTTGCCGAGCTTTCTGGCCCTCTCGATTCCGCTGTTCGCGATCAACGAGTACGGCCACTACCAAAACATGGACTTGGTCTCTCCAGTACAGCTGAGGCTAGTCGAGACCTACCAAGCGAACTACAGGAACATGTTCAACACGCTCAAGAAAACCACCACCATACAAGACGTCTGGGAGAGTCTCTTCGGCGTCCGCAGCGAGTCGCACTCCGAAAGCGAGATCTCGCTGCACGAACAAGCTGTCAAGGAGCTGCTCTACCACTCAGTCTTCGAAGGCTATAATTAATCTGCTATTGGGCCGATGCTGGCCGGTTGTAATTCTCAATGAACCCTTTCCGCGAAGATGGCTTGACCGACGAAGGTAGCGCTTCAGTGAGCAGAGTTCAAGAAGAAGTACTCGCAGGTCTTCTATAAAACCCTGAACCAGGGCTACGGCAAAGACAAGTCGATCGGTAGTCGCAGCTGACCGCAGTCGAGACGGACAAAGACCTGGGCCTGAACGGGCACTTCACGAACCACCTGAGCAAGGCAGGCATGTACAGGAACCACTCGCTCAAGACCGCAGTCGACCACGAGCGCTACATCGACGGCGCGCGAGACTGGATGGATAACTTATCTTAAGAAAGTCTTTCGTATGCTTATTCGTGTCTGCTGAGCGGCTGTCGGATGAGAGCCATCTTCTGCTGCTTCCTCAACTCGTTTTCGCGCTCGGCCCGGCGGAAACTGACCTCTTCGTAGATCTCTTTGTACTCGTCCGTCGTCAGGTAGGGGATGCTCCGGTCTCTGCCTTCGAGCTTGTTGAGCAGCAGCTGGCGAAACCAATCTTCGCTGAACCGAACCTCTGCGTCGTCTTCGTGAGTCTGCTGCGGCTGGTTCTGCGGCTGGTTCTGCTGCTTGGTGACTTTGGGCACGGACCTGATGTGGTTCGACATGGTGAGAGGGTGTTTATAGGTGTTGTACCACCTCTCGAGGTTGATCAGCTCCTGCTCGTGCGACTCGTCTGGAAACTTGCCCGGAGTGATCAGCGGTCTGTTGATCAGCAGGTAGTAGTAGATGAGCGTGAAGCCGAAGAGGAAGGCGCTGAAGCTCATCGAGACGATCGTGCCGTCGAAGAAGAGCTTCAAGAATGCCGTGAACTGCGCCAGCAACAAGACGACGAAGACGTTCTGGAGGACGTTGTCTATCTGGGTGAGCACCAGCTACGATCCTGCCCGAGCTTTCGAGTTCGAGTTTGTGCCAGGTGAGCAGCTGGTGCGAGTCACCGAAGAGCATGCACGAGAAGCAAAACGCCAGGGCCAGCGGAAGCACGATGATCGTCCCGCTGGGGTAAGAGCAGGCCACCTGAAGACCATGCCGATGCCAATCAACACTATGATGGTCGAGTAGTTCATGCCGTACTGGTGGATCGACTCGTGCGACTTCGTCCAGCTGGCTTGCACCAGCTCCAGTCTGCGCTGCTCGATGTAGTAGGACGGGGAGAAGTAGGTCCAGACCAGCTCGGACAGCGAGCTGTACTTGGTCAAGAAGCTGAATCCTGCCTGCTGGAGCACCAGGATGAGGAAGAAGTCGCCGGACTCGACTTCGAAGAGCTGCTTGAACAAGCTGGAGCCCTTCTGCATGCCTTCCGTGATCAGCTCGTAGAGGTTCGAAAACGCGGCCGCGGCGAAGCCTGGCACGATGAGCATGTTGAAGAGGAAGAAGATAAAGGCTTTGTTGAGCAGGCTGATCTGGTAGTTCGAGAAGCGCTTGTGGTTCTCCATGCTAACTGCGGTGAGTCGAGCGGACCGATGATGGAGATGAGCTTGAGCAAGATGTTGTTGACGATCAACACGATCATCGGCGGGGCCAGAGACTTGACCATGAAGCCGAGGCCGAAAGGGAGGCTGTTGGTCCAGGCGAAGCTCACCAGGTTGACAGCTTCTTTGTTGTTCGTCATCATGTGGAGAGTGGCCTGGTGAGCAGGCCGTACCGCAGGCGTGGTCAGGAAGACCAGCACGAAGACGGATCCGATGGTGAGGAGCAGTTTTTTGAAGTAGAAGTCGACGCTCTCTGCCTTGATGAGTTTCCAGTTGATGTCGACCGGTTGGACGAAGGGTTTTACGATGACCTTAAACCTCCTCAGCGGATGGCTACTCTTCCTCGACGTAGGATTCGTTGACGCCCATGTCAGACTCGCTCAGGAGTCTCTGACTGCCCAGATGGTCTTCCGTCTGGGCCACTGTATTCTGGCGCTTGAGGTTGCCGATCTTCTTGATGAAGTTGCCTGCCTTTTCGCCTACTTTGTTGAGCTGGTTTGTTATTTGATCGATGACGTCCGGACTGGTCAGCCAGGGCTACTCTAGTTTTTCGTTGAGGTCGGTGATGGCTTTGAAAGAAGTCAGCGATATGAATGCTGACCGCGAAGCATACAGCTTGCTGCAGATGAGTTCGTCGATCTTGTGCTCCAGCTGTTGGATCTCTTTCTTGAAGACGGTTTCGTCTTTGAAGGTTTTGGGCATCATGAAGCGGATGGTCGGTTTCTTCTGCAAGAAGAATTCTCTCCCGCTCTGCAGAGCGACTCGCTGGGACTCCAAGTCGAGCAGCGCGCTGAGGTCGGGGATGATTGCACAGCAGTTGATGATGTTCGAGTTCGCGAACTTGAAGCCGAGTCTGTTGAGGAAGTCTTCTAGTTTCTGCGGGTTCAGCTGGAGAGGTTCGTTCACGGCTGCGTCACCCGAGACTACACTCGATTTCGATGGTCCGCATCTTGAGGTAGCTGGAGCCTTTCTCTCTCTCTTGCCGCATGTAGAAGCTGAAGTAGACCAGCTGCAGCGAGTAGCGGAAGTCGTCGATGGCGAAGATGACGGAGACGGTGACTGCAGCGAGAGTGATCGAAGGGTAGAAGGTGTTCATCCAGATGTACTTCTCGTGGTTGATGAGCTTTTCGACTGGGATGAGGCCCGTCTCGTTTATCTTGATCCAGACGCACATGCCGCAGACGAGCGTCGCGTTGAAGACGAAGAGGCCGAAGAAGATGAGGGTGAACATTCGAAGGAACATCACGTACGCGAGGCCTGCTTCAGTCGCCTCTACCGTCGAAGCCTGCGATGCGCATCCAGTAGTCTGCGTCGACTTCGAGGAGCATGCGCCACTGCAGCTTGAAGTAGACCAGCACACTTTTGACGGGCAGGTCGGGCTCGTTCAAGTCGTGCTCGATGTCTTCCAGCGAGTATCGGCCTGCTCACAAGAGCGAGTACCTTTGAGGATGCGGAATTCATAGTTGTCGATCCAGATCCACTTGAACAGCAGCATACCCGCAACGACCAGCAGACCGTAGAGCACGAAAGTGGTGCAGACGTTCCAGTAGTCCACCGGAATGATTCCCAGCATCGCTCTTCCTTCGATTAGTTAATTAATCACCGGCTGCTGCGAATGAGCTGTGGTGTCGCTGCTGTGGAGACCAGAAGCGCCTCGCAGCAGCTATGGAGACTCTCTGTGGGTCCACGGGAAGGTCGCTGGCCGCTGCTCGGAGAAGCGATCGCTCGCGCTGACTCTTTCGGAGGAGTAGGAGGTGGAGTAGCTGTGTTCGGCGAGCCGCTCGTCGCTGGCTGAGGTCTGCAGCAGCTTCGAGAGAGCGCTCCTGTGGGTGGCCTGGCCGAGGAGGGCCTGGAGGTCTGCGTTGGCTGCGGCTTCGAAGGGCTGCAGGAGGCTGGAGAGCTTGAGGTGGGCAGCTTGGAACGAGAGGCTCTGGAGGCCGGCGACGAGCAGCTGCGCTTCGATGGGGTCGTGCCTGTTGAGGCCGAAGCCGAAGGTCTGTGCATCGATGAGCTGGAGGAGCAGCAGCGCGGTGACCAGACTGTGCTGGAGGTGGGCCAGGGAGACGGAGCGGTCTGCGAGTCGGCTGGGTGAACGGAGATGACCGGTCTACGTCGTACTTGATCTTGAGGGCGGACTGGGCCATGAGCACGTCCTGCAGCTCGTTGCCCCGGACGAGTTTCTTCGGCCGCTCGTTGATGTAGCTCGGCAGGCCGGCTGCGGACCGCATCAGCCCGTTCTCGAGCTGCACGGTGAAGTCAAGCAGTCTGTGGACGAGAGCGATCTCTTCGAACTGGTCGTCCATCTTCGTCGCGAAGTGGATGAGCTTCCTGGCGACTTCCGAACAGCTCCTGCTCATGAAGATGCGGCAGACCGTGTGGTCGGAGTGCTGGTCGAGCGGCTCCAGTCTCCTGAGCACGAAGACCTTGGCTTCGACCAGCTTCTTGTTGAAGGTGTACTTGGGCCAGCAGTCGACGTCGTCGAAGAAAGGGTCGAAGACTTGCTTGGGGAAGGCCTGCGAGCTGCAGCCGGCCAGGACTTCGCTCAGGACCTTCTCTTTGAGCGAGCTGCCTGGAGGCGTCGGACTGCTGAGCAGCAGCTACCTCTGCGCGCACAGGTCAGACATCAGCCGCTGCACCGCGACGAGCAGCTGTTCGGGGGTCGGCCGCGAGGCTGCCTCGAAGGCGGCCATGCTGTTGAGCAGCTGGGCGAACTGGGGGCTGATGGTCGGGACGCTTTGGGGTCCGACGCAGAAGGCGCGCTTCTGCTCGACGAGTTCGTCCAGCTGATTCTTGGTGAAGGGCAGCACGCCGGTGAGGATCTCGAACCTGGCTCAGCGGCGCGTACATGAGGATGCCGACCGCGTACATGTCTGTGGCGAAGCTGTACTCGAAGCTGCAGATCGTTTCTGGCGCCATGAACGCGTAGCTGCCGATGTGCGCCAGGTGCTGTTCGGGCGGGCCGTGCAGGTCTCTGCAGAGGCCGAAGTCCGCCAGCTTGACGACGCCTCGAGAGATGAGGACGTTCTCGGGCTTGAGGTCGCGGTGCACGATGCCTGCCTGCTTGAGGCAGAGGAGCGCTTCGGCGAGGTCGTGGAGGACGGCCAGGGCCTCGGGCTCTTCGAAGGGCTTGTGTTCGAAGGCAGTCCGGAGGTCGCCTTGCTCGCAGAACTCGTAGATGAGGTCGACCTCTTTGTCCGTGGAGAGGCAGTCGAGCAGCTTGATGACGTTCTTGTGCGAGATGGCCGACAGCGCTCGGACTTCCGCGTCGAGCAGCGCGCGCAGGTGCGGGTGCACGCTCAGCTTCTGGGCGGGAATCGCTTTGACCGCCACGAAGGGCTGGCCTGGCCCCAGCCTGCCTTTGTAGACCTGGCTCAGTCGACTCTACCGTCGCGAACTCCCCCTGGCCGACCTGTCCGAAGATCTCGAGGTTCTTAGCCATCATCGCTGCTGGTGCGCTGGTTTGTAATCTGGCTCGAACCATAATTTTCTCGCGGCAGATCGCGATATAAGCCTCGCCTGCTTGACAGGCACATCAGTAGGCAATCCTTGCCTTCGCCCTAGATGACGAGAGATGAAATCAGATGATTCGTGAAATGACAACCAACATGTCCGATGGGTTTTTCTTCTTCATTCCTTTTCTTTTCCGGTCGCGCTCTTTGAGACTCGTCAGGCTTTACAACTAAAAAGAAAAGTCTTCGTTCTGTGGATTTAGGACCGGAGATAATTTTATAAAGTATCTGGGTCATGTCTGCCGTCGCTGCCAGGAGAGTGAGGATGCCCAACATCATACTGTTCGGAGCCCCGGGGGTCGGCAAGGGCACCTACGGGTCGATCTTGGAGAAAGACCTGAAGTTCAAGCGGGTCTCCACGGGCGACCAGATCCGAGCGCTGCTCAAGGCTCCGCTGCTGTCTCCAGAACTCGAAGAGATCAAGCGCATCTGCCAGTCGGGCGGCCTGGTCAGCAACAAGATGGTCCTCGACATCATCATCGACAGCGTGCAGAACGCCGAAGGGTACAACGGCGTCCTCTTCGACGGCTTCCCCCGCAACCTCAAGCAGCTCGACCTGTTCGCTGAGCGATTCGACACCGAAGTCAGCTTCGTGGTCAACTGTCTGCTCAACGAAGACATCCTGGTCGAGAAGCTCGCCGGCAGGAGAGTCTGCAACGACTGCGGAGCGAACTACAACATCTGCAGCATCAACAAAGACGGCTACTTCATGAAGCCGCTCCTCCCCAAACACGGACAGAACTGCGACTGCTGCGGCGGCCGCCTGGTCCAGCGCGAAGACGACCAAGAGAAAACCATCAGACACAGACTGGACGTCTACAAGCGAGAGACCGAACCGCTGCTCGAGAGGTTCGAGGCGCTCGGCATCCGAGTCATGAACTTCGAACCGAAGAGAGGCATCGACGACTACCCGCTGCTCTACAAAGACCTCCACAACGACTACCTGAAGCACGTGCAGCTCGGCGAGCACCTCAAGCTCCAAGCCTCGATTTAACACAGCAAATAATTTATATATAATGACTAATCCTCAAAGTAGAGCCGAGAAGTCCCTGCACGGACTCGTCTCCAAAGAACCCGACAGCGACGACTCCGACCAGGAACAAGAAGTCTCTCTCTTCCGAAACGACGACTCAGAGCTCGGCGTGGCCGGCTTGCACCCCGAGCAGCAGCTGTGGCCGGAGCAGCCCGAGACTGCCGCGGTCCTGGCCGAGGAGCCGGAGTCGCAGCAGCAGGTGCTGGACCTGGAGTGCAAGCTCGAGAGTCTGCAGCAGCACGAAGCCACCACCTTCAGACCGCAGCCAGACACCCCGATACCGACCTCGAACCTCTCGCTCAACCAGTCGGTCGAAAGGAATGACGAAAGCCAGCCACAAGACGCCTACCACTACGACGAGATGGCACCTCGAGACATCATCAGCAGCGACAAAGCAGAGTTGCGCACCGAGGTCACTCCATCGATCTCGGACAACCTGCTCTTCGCCGTCGAAGCCGGGGGGGCTAAGGCGAAGATAAGGAAGCTGAACGACCCGCACTTCAGCATCGAAGTCGCGTATCCGGAGGGGGATAAGGTTCAGGACATCCTGAAAGTCGTCATCACGGAGCGCATCTCGCAGGATCTCGATGCGAGACTGCTGTTCTCGGTCTACCTCGTGCGCGAGAAGACTCAGCACAAGCTGTACCTGCGGATCCATGTTCTCAAGGCCGACGTGGCGGTCATCTCGCTTTACGGGGGAAGCTTCGTCCTCTCGACCGACCCACAAAGCTTCAAGCTGAGGAACCTGTGGCTCGTCTGCAACAAACGCATCTGCTGCTGGACCAACGACTCGTCGGAGTTCCGGTTGCTCGCCTTCAGAGAAGACAAGCTGCGTCTCGTCGTGGAGGCTGACAAGAAAGAAACCTGCTGGACCCAGAAGACAGTCACGCTGGACAGAGCGATGCAAGTCCTGGACCTGGACCTCCTGCCGAGCAAAAAGCCATGCATGCTGGTATCGACGAAGAGGGAAGTCTGGCTGGCCGAAGAGAACGGCTCGAGCTGCATCTACCGCTGCATGAGCGACGACTCGGCTGTCGTGGCTGCGCGGTTCGTCGCCTCGGAGCAGGCCAGCCCGAACAAGAGCCACTTCTTGGTCGTCGAGCTGCGGTGCTGCAAGCTGTTCGCGATGAGCAGCACTGGCGGCAGCACCGAGCTGCAGCTGCTGCAGGAGCTGTCCATGCCCAGAGAGATGCCGGACAAGACCGTCTCGATGACCGGAGAAGAGGTGCTGGTGTCGAACAGGTTCATAGTCATTCAGCGGAGAAACGACTTCCGAGCGTGGATTCTGCTGTTCGCAGACTCGGGAGAAGAACCTGCAGTCGACAGACAGACCACGATCTCGCTCAAAGGCAACTTCAAGCACCACACCTTCTACTGCGCGGCAGTGGAGTCGATGGCTCCCGAAGACCTGGTCTACTTCCACTCCAGAGACAGAGACTGGGCGCTCGTCCACCTCACCGGCTGCAGCAGACTCAAGGTCTTCTCCAAGATCGACCGACAGACCGAAGACCGCGAGCCTGTGCTGGAGGATGAGTCTTCGGCTCACCTCGAATCTTTCACCCAAGATTCGGACCGTCATCGGGAATCCGAAACACTGGACGAGACTGTGCCCGAAGTATTGGAACAGACCCACGACTTCTCGAAACAAGAGCTGCCGACCGAAGAGCTGGTCCAGCCTGAGACAGACCCGAACGACGGCGCCCTCGATCAAGAAGACCCAGCAGCCAACTGGCTCAATCAAAACCAAAAGTCAGCCCCCGCGCCTCAGCCCCGAGAGCAGAGCGACTCGCTGCTGAAGAACCCCTCGGACCTCGCCTCGCTCGCGATGTTCATGGCAGGCCCCAGCCCGCAAGAGACAGGCAGGTCTCACCTGAACGACGACGGCATCATCATTCCAGGCGCCCAGCAGTCGTCGGGAGACCAGCTGGACGGCAACGAAGGCGACGACATGATGAACACCATCATGAGCCTCTCCAAGCACACCTCGATGCAGCACAAAGACCCACTCGACCTCGCGCAGCAGACCCGAGCGGAAGACAGGCCCGAACCTCCCTCCTCGCGAGAGAAAGACCCGCTCCCCACCACCTCGCCGCCCAGAGACCTCCCCGAAGCCAGGCAGCCCGAAGCCAGGCCCTTCAAAGTCAAGTACCACCACGAGCACCAGCCAGACCCCGTCGAGCCTCTCCCCGAGTACGGCAGCGCAGGCAGGAGCCAGCTGGCCCAAGAAACCTACTCCGCCACTGACCGCACCTTCACAGGCTCGGTCCCCCAAACCCCCTCGGACCTCACCAGCAGCAAGAAGCTAGACGCTCGAGCCACCAACCCTAAAACCACCAACAAAAAACCAGACAAGACCGAGCCAGTCCGCAAGCAGGACAAAACCCGCAAACACGAACAAGTCAACGGCTCTCGCGGCTACACCAACCAAGACCGCGACAGCAGAGGCAAGTTCGGCCGAGACGACAAAGGAGACGAGTTCGTGCCCAAAAAAACCCAAGCCAAAACCGTCGAAATCAAAAAAGAAGAACCCAGCCAAAGCCACCACGCCTCCTACAGCCCAGTCCCCGCCAACCCCGCCAACGAGTTCGAGCCCAAACAAAAACAAGCCAACAAGTCTTCAGGAGGCTCGCCCAAGAACTCCCAGTCCAGCGCGCCTGCCCAAGTCTTCGACCAGCAGCAGAAGCCAGCGGACCAGCGCCTCTTCCTCGACGAAGTCAACAGCGCAGTCCGCAGCAGCGTCGGGTCCCTCAAAGAAGACCTGGCGCACTTCATCAACGCGAGGCACTCCGAGACGCTCGCCATGATGAAGGCCATCGAGGCGAGCGACGCGCGCAGAGAAGACCGCATCGAAGAGATCGTCAGGCGAGTCGTCTCGAAGTACGTCGAAGAGAAGATGATCCAGGACCTCAAGAGCGAGTTCAACTGCCTCATGAGCAACAACTACAACGAGGTCTTCGAAGACGTCATCGTCCCGTGCTTCGAAAACTACCTAGGCAAGGTCTGCGACAAGACCAACTCGGTGCTCGAGAAAGGCATCAAGTTCTACAACGAACGCATCATGGTCGAGGAGCGCAAAGTGACCCTCATCAAAGACCAGTTCGGCCAGATCACTTCGCAGCTCGCCTCGAACTCGAAGGCCCTCAACAAAGCCACGCAAGACGTGGCGACGGTCGTCAAAGACATCACCTCGAACCAAAACAAAGACCTCAGCAAGCGAGTCGCCTCGCTGGAAGAGAGCGTCGAGAAGATCGCGGAGAAGCAAGACCGCATCTTCGACCTGCTGGAGAAGATCGGCAGCAAGCTCAAGATCAACGAAGAAGACAAGAAGATCGACATCCCCACCTCGAACTCGACGCTGCCAGTCTACTCTGCGCCTCCGCCGAGCAACGCGCACCTGCTGCAAGAGGTCCTGGACCACCTCAAGCACCCGGCCATGCACCTCTCCGCGCCGCACGGCCACTACTCGGCCTACCAGCGGCCGACCCTGCCGCACCCTGCGCACGGCTACCAAAGCCACGGCCCAGCTCCAGGCGTCTACGGCGGCCTGCAGCCGACCCACGCGGACCTCATGACCCAGAGCCTGCTGCTCGAGTCGATGGGCGGGAACAGCCACGCGCAGGCGCAGTACCAGTCGCCGCACATGCTTCCCCAGCTCGGCCACCACCTGGGCAGCAACGGCAACTCGGTCGGCTCCAGCACGCCCAACACGGGCATGCGCGTCTCCTTGCAGCAGCCCCTGCAGCAGGGCTACTCGGCCTCCGGCCTGCAGTCCCAGCCGCTCGCCCAAAACCTCTCGAACGAAGAGCTCACCCGACTGCTGCAGCTGATGCACCTCCAGAAAGACCAGCGGCAGAGCTTCGCGAGGGCAGACGGCACCGCACTTGAGTAACCCTTCGTGAACGCTTCTCCTATCCGATCGCTCTTCTCCCTCGTCCGTCAACTAATTTTAGTCCCAAAGTTTTACGAACTGCGTCTGCGCCCCGGGGTTTGGGGTTTGGGGTTTGGGGTTTGGGGTTTGGGGTTTGGGGTTTGG
>JFJP01006742.1_pt1 | contig 10979 bp, 11 predicted proteins | sample 431651 | NCBI WGS metagenome assembly JFJP01 (sample SAMN02602958, study PRJNA72255) | Microbial mat metagenome, whole genome shotgun sequencing project. | biome: fresh water; feature: sink hole; material: water; isolation source: purple microbial (photo- and chemosynthetic) mats found in...
AAAGGGCACCAGGTGGCTGCTGGCGGAGTCAAAGACATCATGTGGCTGCGCCCTGACGGGACTGAAATGGACGACCAGAGCTGGCGGCAAACCTCCGAACCCTGTTTGGGCGTATTTCTTGCTGCCGAACCCCCTGCGCAAGCGCCCGTGGAGCAGCCCCCGGCAAATGCATGGGGCTGGCTGAAGGCACTGCTGCAGCGCCTGCTCAAGCCTGGCGCAGCGCGCACAGATTTGCCCGCCGGGCACGGTTCCATGATCTACCGTGTTTGGCACAGTATTCGCGCGCATGGCCACGTCTCCGGCAGTGGCAGTTTTCTGATTTTGGTGAATGCGCACCACGTTGCGATGGAGTTCGTGCTACCGCTGCTCGATGAAAGACGGGTATGGTCAACGGTCATTGACACCAACTTCGAGGACGGCCGTCAACCAGAAGGCAGCCAGCAGCAGGGTAAGTGTTACACGCTAAACGCACATTCGATGGTGGTGCTACAGGCAAAATGAAGCGCGACTGGCCATGACTGCTGTTTCACGATGAATTCCGGTGTGCTTTACGCTGCGTTGGCCTATACCGCCTGGGGCTTGTTTCCGGTCTTTTTCAAGCAACTGGGCAACGTGAATGCGTTTGAGGTGGTGCTGCATCGCATGGTGTGGTCGCTGGTGTTTTTGATGGCTGTGCTGGCGGTGCTCAGGCGTTGGGCCTGGCTGCGTGAGGTGGCGCACCAGCCACGCGTGCTGGCGGCGTTTGGGTTGTCTGCCGTGCTGTTGTCGGCCAACTGGTCGGTGTATGTGTGGGCGGTGCAAAACGCCCAGGTGGTCGATGCCAGTTTAGGCTACTTTATTTTGCCGCTGGTCAATGTGGCGTTTGGCTTTGCCTTTTTGCAGGAGCGCCCGCGCCCGGTGCAGTGGTTGGCGGTGGCCATGGCAGCGGCCGGGGTGGTGTGGCTGACGCTACAGGCCGGGCGGCTGCCCTGGGTAGCGCTGGTGTTGGCGGCCACTTTTGGCGTGTATGGCCTGCTGCGCAAGGTGGCCACGCTGGGCGCGCTAGAGGGCCTGACGCTTGAAACCCTGTTGCTGGCACCTGTTGCCGTGGGTTTGCTGGCGTGGTGGGCCTGGCACGGTCAGGGCGCGCTGGTGCAGGCCAACGCCAGCACGCTGGGCTGGCTGCTGTTGGCCGGGCCGCTCACGGCTATTCCACTGCTGCTGTTTGCCGCAGGTGCGCGCCGTATTCCCATGGCCACCTTGGGCATCCTGCAATACATCTCGCCCAGCCTGCAAATGCTACTGGGCGTGTGGCTGTATGGCGAAGCGTTTGACCCGGCCCGCGCCCTGGGGTTCTACCTGATCTGGCTGGCCCTGGTGGTTTACAGCCTGGACGGCTTGTGGCGCAGCCGCCGTCCCTTACCAGGTTAAAAAGCTCACCATCTTTTCACGATGCCCCAAACGCCTGAATGCACCCTGGAGTTCAACACCATCATGCTGAATGTTCGTTTTTGAAACACCGTCCACCTTGAGTTCACACCCGGCATCCTGATCCCCATCAACCTCTCTGGCGCTGCCCCTCAAAAGGGCGTGCGCGCCCCTTTCGGGACCGTTTGAACCCATTGGCCGGGACTCACTGGCGCGCCATGGCAACACGTATCAACAAATTCATGATGGTGTGGACCCGCTGGCCTATGCTTGAAACCGGCAATGCGCATAATATGCGTATCGACTGACTTCAAGGAATTCACCATGCCACTTGCCCTCGCCCCGGTTCGCAAACGTCCCGTCAACCTGACGCTCAGCGATGCGCTAGTGGCGCAAGCAAGAACCTATACCGACAACCTGTCAGCCACCATGGAGGCGCTGCTGACAGAGTTTGTGGCGCAACAGCAGCACGCTCGTAGCAGTCACCAACAGATGGCTGATGTTTGCGCATCAGACTGGAATCAGGTGGCCGCCACTTGCGGCTCTTTTGCCGACCAACACATCAACTTGTAATGGCTCAATTTGATGTGCATCGCAACAAAGGGATGTTGCGCGAGTCAGTGCCCTTTGTGGTGCTGGTGCAGTCGGCGCAGTTTGACGGTTATCGCAGGCGTCTCGTCGTGCCCTTGGTGCTGCGCACGCTGCTGCCTACCAGCACCCCTACGGTTGGCAGGCGCTTGAATCCGACATTTCAGGTTGATGGCGTTGAGGTGGTGCTCCACCCGCTGGACATGGTCTCGGTGCCGGTGGATCAGTTGGGCGCGCACATCGGGTCGCTAGCAGAGTACGGTCAAACCATTTCCGACGCGCTGGACGAACTGCTTACACGGTCTTGGGGTTAGCCCATCGCTGCCGTCGCACTGGCGTGCAGGCAAATCGCGGCCGCGCTGGCCACATTGAGCGACTCTTCGCCACCAGGTTGGGCAATGCGCACCGGCTGGCTGGCAAGCGCTTCCAGTTCTGCGCAAACCCCCTGCCCTTCGTGCCCAAGCGCCCATAAACATTGCGCTGGTAGCTCCTTTTTTTGAAGCAACTCATGCAGATAACGACCTTTATGCGAACTGGTCACGAGCAGCGGCAATTGCATTTGCCCCAGCAGCACCAGATCAGCGCCTTCGATCAGCTGCAAGCCCCAGTGCGCGCCCATGCCGGCGCGCAGCACCTTCGGGCTCCACAGCGCAGCCGTGCCTTTGAGCGCAATGACTTGCTTGAACCCAAAGGCCGAAGCACTGCGCAAGATGGCGCCTACGTTGCCGGCGTCTTGCACCCGGTCCAGAATCACACTGGCAGCCTGCGGCAACAGGCTAGGTGGGTCGGGCAAGTCAAATACAAAACCCATGCGCGAGGGAGACTCCAGGGCGCTGATGTCGTCAAACAGAAGGTCTGAAATAACTATATTCTTTATAGCTGCCTGCGCATACTGAATATGGGCTAGAGGCCAATAAGACTCAGAAAATACGCCGATGTTTGGTGTTACGTCGCGCTGCAATGCAGCACGCACCAAGTGATCGCCCTCGGCCCAAAACCGCCCCTGCTTGCGGTAATCGGTGTTGCCGCTGGCTAGACGGCGCAAGACTTTCAAAAAAGCGTTGTCGCGCGAGCTGATGTGGGTCGGGGCGTTCATAGGGAGTCTGCATTTGCCGATGGGTTTCATGTCTGGGCGCTTGCCAGCACCTCGCTCACCGGACGAAAGCTGGTACGGTGCTGCGGACAAGCACCGTGCGACTTTAACGCCGCCAGGTGCTGCGCGGTGCCATAACCCTTGTGCTGGGCAAAACCGTAAGCCGGGTATTGCAAATCGACCTCGCGGCACCAACGGTCGCGCGTGACCTTGGCCAGAATGGACGCGGCCGAAATGGCTGCCACCAGCGAATCGCCCTTGACAATGGCCTCGCAGCTCATTGGCAAGCTTGGCACCCGGTTGCCATCGACCAGCACCAGCTTGGGTGCCAGGCGCAGGCCCTCGACGGCGCGGCGCATGGCCAGCAGCGTGGCTTGCAGGATGTTGAGGCTGTCGACTTCTTCCACACTGGCTTGCGCCACGCAAAAACACAGGGCACGGGCGCGGATTTCGTCAAAAAGTCGTTCGCGCTTTTTCTCGCTCAGCACCTTGGAGTCGTCCAGGCCAACAATGGGTTGCAGGTCGTCCAAAATCACTGCCGCCGCCACCACCGGTCCGGCCAATGGTCCACGGGCTGGCGCAGGACGCCGGGTTTTTTGCGCTTTCGGCGCTTAGGCGTGGATGACTTGGGCAATGGCATGGGCGGCAAGCTGCGGGGTGTCGCGCTGCAGTTGATGGTGCAGCGCGGTAAAACGTTGTTCAAGTTGCGCTATTTTCGCCGCAGATGCGCTCAACCAGGCCAGTAACTCGCGTGCTAGCGCCTGGGGCGTGGCGGCGTCCTGCAGCAGTTCAGGCACGACAAACTCACGACTCAAAATGTTGGGTAAACCGACCCAGGGCTGCAGCCGCTTGCGCCGCATGATCTGCCATGACAGCGCACCCATGCGGTAGGCAATCACCATCGGGCGCTTGAACAGCGCCGCCTCCAGTGTGGCCGTGCCGCTGGCAATCAGCGTGACGTCGCACGCCGCCAGTACGGCATGTGACTGGCCTGCCACCACCGTCACCCGGTCCTGCAAGCCACAGGCCGCCGCAGCCGCCACCACCCGATCACGCAGCAAGGGCACTGCCGGCACTATGCATTGAATAGCTGGCAGCGCTTGCTGGACAAGGGCTACAGCCTGAAAAAACACTTGGGACAGATGCCGCACCTCGGACTCTCGGCTGCCCGGCAAAATGGCCAGCACCGGTGCGTCGACACGCAAGCCAAGCAGCACACGCGCCTGGACGCGGTCAGCGGTTATGGGGATCACATTGGCCAACGGGTGGCCCACATAGGTGGCGGCAATGCCATGCTGCGCCAGCAACGCGGGCTCAAACGGGAAGATGCACAGCACATGATCGACGCTGCGCCTGATTTTTTCCAGCCGCTCGGCACGCCAGGCCCAGACCGAGGGGCAGACAAAGTGCACAGTTTTGATGCCCTGCTGGCGCAATGCGGCTTCAAGGTCAAGGTTGAAATCGGGCGCATCCACGCCAATAAAAATGCCCGGCGGGTTGGCCAGCAAGCGCTTTTTGAGCTGGTTGCGGATGCCCAAAATCTCGCGGTAGCGGCGCAACACCTCCCAGCCAAAGCCATGCACGGCCAGTTTGTCATGGGGCCACCAGGCCTCAAAGCCGCGCTGAGCCATTTGCGGGCCACCAATGCCAAAGCTGTGCAGCGCAGGCCAGCGCTGGCGCATGCCGTCTAGCAGTAGGCCCGCCAGCAGGTCGCCCGAGGTCTCGCCGGCAACCAGGGCGGCGTTCAGCGCAGAAGTCACAGGGCGGTTCGACCAGGCAGGCGCTAGCGCACGATACCGCGCTGGGCCGAGACCTGGTCTAGAAATGAGAGCATCATCTGCACGTCGGGCGTGCGCTGGGGCTCATTTTTATCCAAATCAGCGATGCGCTCGCGCGCCGCCTGCAAGGTCAGGTCTTCGCGGTACAAGGCTTTGTGCATGGCCTTGACACCGGCCAGACGCTCGGGCGAAAAGCCGCGCCGGCGCAAGCCCTCGTAGTTCATTGAGCGCGCCGCTGCAGGTTGGCCCTGGCACATGACAAACGGTGGCAAGTCGGCCAGCAGCACCGAGCTGATCGCCGTCATACAGTGCGCACCAATGCGCACAAACTGGTGCACGCCGGTAAATCCGCCCAAAATGGCCCAGTCGCCCACATGCACATGGCCGGCCAGCGTGGCGTTGTTGGCAAAAATGGTGTGGTTGCCGACCTGACAGTCGTGTGCCAGATGCACATAAGCCATGATCCAGTTGTCGTCGCCCAGACGGGTCACTCCCACATCACCGGGGGAGCCAATGTTGAAAGTGCAGAACTCACGGATGGTGTTGCGGTCTCCGATGACCAGCTCGCACGGCTCGCCAGCGTACTTTTTGTCTTGGGGAATGGCACCGAGCGAGTTGAACTGAAAAATCTGGTTGTCCCGACCCAGGGTGGTGTGGCCCTCAATGACCACATGCGGGCCGACGGTGGTGCCGGCACCAATTTTGACGTGCGGGCCAATCAGGCTGTAGGCACCAACGCTGACGCTGCTGTCAAGCTCGGCCGCCGGATCAACAATGGCTGTGGCGTGGATGGCAGTCATGGTCCCCCCTTTTAGCTCACTTTGCGCATGGCGCAGGTCAGCTCGGCCTCGACCGCCAGTTCGCCCTCAACCAGGGCACGCACCTTGAACTTGAAGATGCCCGCCTTCATGCGCAACAATTCGGCCTCCAGGATCAGTTGGTCGCCCGGCTCGACCGGGCGTTTGAAGCGCGCGGCCTCGATGCCGGCAAAGTAATACACCATGTCGTCGGTCGATTGGGTGTCCAGCGCGTCAAACGAGAGCAATGCAGCGGCCTGCGCCAGCGCTTCAAGCATCAACACACCAGGCATCACCGGGCGATGCGGGAAATGTCCCCCAAAAAAGGGCTCGTTGATGGTGACGTTTTTCAGCGCCCGGATCGATTTGCCCTTGTCAATGCTCAAGACCCGGTCCACCAGCAAAAACGGGTAGCGATGGGGCAGCTTTTTCAGGATTTGGTGGATGTCCATGGTCATGATTGGGGTGGATGCTTGTTGTTATGGGCTTTGACTTGCGACTCCAGCGTGCGGATACGCTCACGCAAGCTGGCCAGTTGTTTGACCACGGCGGCGTTTTTTTCCCAGGTCGCGTTGTCGTCGATTGGAAACAAGCCGGTGTAGTGGCCAGGTTTGCGGATGGACCGGGTGACCACGCTGGCTGCAGAAATGTTGACACCCTCGGCCAGGCTCAAATGTCCGAGCACAATCGCCCCACCGCCCACCGTGCAATGCGCGCCAATGTCGGCACTGCCGGCCACGCCAGCGCAGCCCGCCATGGCGGTATGGGCACCCACCCGCACGTTGTGGCCAATCTGGATCAGGTTGTCGAGCTTGACCCCGTCTTCAATGATTGTGTCTTGCAGCGCGCCGCGGTCAATGCAGGTGTTGGCACCTATCTCGACGTCGTTGCCGATAACCACTGCCCCGAGTTGCTCAATTTTTTCCCACGCACCGGCATTGGGGGCAAAGCCGAATCCATCAGCACCCACAACCACACCGGCGTGCAACAAACATCGTTCGCCAATAGTGCAGTTTTCTCCCACCGTGACACGCGACTTGAGCTCCGAATTGGCACCCACCGAGGCACCTTGTTCAATCACGCACAGAGGCCCAATTTTTGCCGTCGGGTGAATGGAGGCGCTTGAGTCGATCACCGCAGAAGGGTGGATCAGGGCTTGCTCAATGCGGGCGAGACCCCGTTTCCAGAGCTGGGTGACACGCGCAAAGTACAAATAGGGCTGCTCTGTCACGATACACGCACCGCGCGCCGTGGCCAAGGCCTCAAATTGCGGTGCAACAATGACGCACAGGGCCTGCGACGCAGGCAACTGACTTTGGTATTTGAAATGGCTGAGAAAGCTAAGTTGACGACCCGTTGCCGATTGCAAGGGTGCCAAGCCCTCGACTGTCAGACCAGGGTCACCATGCAACTGCCCGCCAAGCGTGTCAACGATCTGACCTAAAGACAGCACCACACGTCTCAAGTCAATCAAGGGTTCACTTGCCGGCTGAAGCGTTCAATGCCTTGATCACCTTCTCGGTGACGTCATGCTTGGGGTTGACATAGACAGCGTCCTGAAAAATAAAATCGTATTTTTCAGCGATGGCCATTTCCTTGATGACCTTGTTGGCACGGGCGATGACTTGTTGCAATTCTTCGTTTTTGCGGGAATTCAGGTCTTCCTGGAACTCCCGACGTTTTCTTTGAAAATCACGATCCTGGTCCATCAACTGCTTTTGCCGGGTCAGACGCTGTGCCTCGGGCAAGGTGGGGGCTTCTTTCTCAAACTTGTCCGCGGTCGATTTGATGTTGGCACCCAGATCAGTCAACTCTTTTTCACGCTTGGAAAATTCCTGCTCCAGCTTGGTTTGCGCCGCTTTGGCCATGGCAGCTTCTTTGAGTACCCGGTCGGTGCTAACAAAGCCGATGCGGATTTCTTCCGAATGCGCCGAAAGCAAAAACAATCCGCTAACCAGCAGCAAAGAGACATTTTTAAAAAATTGATTCATTAGAAACTCGTTCCGATTTGAAATTGCATGGTTTGAATTCTATCGCTGTCAAATTTGCGAATGGGTTTGGCCAAGGCCAGGCGCAAAGGGCCCACCGGTGAAATCCAGCTGATACCAACGCCCACAGACGAGCGGAAATTGTTGGCATCTGCGTTGATGGCCAAGCCGCCATCGGGCCCGCCGACCATGCCGATGTCCAGAAAACTGTACATCCGCAAGCTGCGGTCATTGCCGGCACCCGGAAACGGTGCCAGCACCTCAAAGTTCAGGTTGACCTTGCGCGACCCGCCCACCACGGTTCCGCTGATATCCTGCGGCCCCAGGCTGCCCTGCTCAAAACCACGCACCGATCCCAGGCCGCCGCCATAAAAATTCTTGAACACCGGAAAAGATCGGTCGCCAGAAGCAGTGCCCCAGCCCACATCGGCGTTGAATGCTGCGGTGTACTGCTTACTCAAAGGCACATACTGCTGGAACTGGTAAGTGGCACGCAGGTAGCGGGCGTCGCCTGCGAAAGACCACTCGGCATTGGCGCGTTGAAACCGGCCCTTGGTGGGCGCCAAAGCACTGTCACGGCTGTCGCGCGCCCAACCTACCGTGAATGGCAAAGCCGAGCTGGAGTAACCGTATTCATTGGCGTAATTCAAATAAGAGGTCGGCAGCAGCGTGCCGGGTTCAATGGTGGTTTTTTCGTAGCCAGCACCAAAAAACACCGTGTCAATTTCAGTGAAGGGCACACCAAATCGCATCGCCGCGCCCGAGGTAATCAGCTTGTAATAGCTTTGATCCTGGTACGGACTGCTGGTCTTTTGGTACACGTCGATGGTTCTGGAGACGCCGTCGGCAGTGAAGTACGGATCGGTGGTGTTGAGCACCAGCACCCGATTGATCTTGCTGGTATTGACCTGCACGCCCAGCGAATTGCCCGAGCCAAACGCATTTTCTTGCTTGAGTCCAAAAGACAACCCCAAACCGTCGCCACTGGAAAAACCAGCGCCCAGGCTCAAGCTGCCGGTGGGTTTTTCGGTGACCAACAAGGTCAGGTCAACCTGATCCGGGGACCCCGGCACCTCCTGGGTTTCAACCGACACCTCGCCAAAATAACCCAAACGGTCAACACGGTCACGTGACAGACGGATCTTGTCGCCGTCATACCAGGACGACTCCAATTGGCGGAACTCACGGCGCACGACCACGTCACGGGTTCGATGGTTGCCAGCCACGTTGATTTTGCGAACATAGGCGCGACGCGATGGATCGGCCTGCAAGGTCAAGGCCACCCGGTTGTTGACGCGGTCAATCTCGGGACGCGCCTCGACCCGCGCAAAGGCATAGCCAAAGTTCCCAAAATAGTCGGTAAAGGCCTTGGTGGTGCGGGCCACTTCGTCGGCGTTATAGGCCTGACCAGGGCGGATGGCGATCAAGGTTTTGAACTCGTCGTCCTTGCTCAGGTAGTTGCCAGCCAGCTTGATGCCGCTGACCACAAAGCGTTCACCCTCAGTGATGTTGATGGTGATGTCAATATCGGTCTTGTTGGGGGCGATGGCCACCTGGGTGGAATCGACCTTGAACTCAAGGTACCCACGCGTCATGTAGTAGGAGCGCAGCGTTTCGATGTCTGCATTGAGCTTGGCCCGCGAGTAACGGTTGGATTTGGTGTACCAGCTCATCCAGCCACCAGTATCGAGATCAAACAGGCCGCGCAAGGTGGACTCGCCAAAGACCTTGTTGCCCACAATCCGGATGTCGCTGATTTTGGCTGGTTCACCTTCAGTAACAGTAAAGGTCAGATTGACCCGGTTGCGCTCAATCGGCGTCACTGTGGTCACCACCTGAGCGGCATAGAGACTGCGATTGATGTATTGGCGCTTGAGCTCCTGCTCAGCCCGGTCGAGCTGGGCTTTGTCAAACGGCCGCCCGTCCGCCAGGCCCACATCGCGCAGTGATTTAACGAGAACTTCTTTGTCAAATTCCTTGGTGCCGACAAATTCGACAGAACCCACCGTGGGACGCTCCTCAACCACCACCACCAGAATATCACCATTGACCTCAATGCGAACATCCTTGAACAGACCCAGCCCAAACAAGGTCCGAATGGCCGCGGAGCCTTTGTCATCGGTGTAAGTGTCTCCCACCTGCACCGGCAATGATACAAAGATGGTTCCCGGCTCAACCCGTTGCAAACCTTCAATGCGAATATCGCGCACCTTGAAAGGCTCAACGGCCAAAGCGGATTGGGACACCAGCACAAGAGAAACCAGGCTGGCGAGCATATTCAGCCGAAAGCGATTAAATTGCATTTTTTGAAAACCAAATTTTTGACGGAATGCCGAAACGTACGGCAGCTGTTAACCAAATAGGCGGGAGAGATCGTTAAAGATGGCGATCGACATCATGATCGTCAGCAACGCAACACCTCCTTGTTGGAGGTGTTGCATCCAGCGATCAGACACCGGCCTGCCCGTGACGCCTTCCCAAAGATAATACATCAGGTGTCCACCATCCAGAATCGGCAGGGGTAGCAGATTCAAAACCCCCAAACTGACACTGATCAAGGCCAGAAAAACAAGATATTGCGTCAACCCCAAATTGGCTGATTTGCCGGCGTAATCGGCAATGGTCAATGGACCACTGAGGTTTTTGACCGAAGCCTCGCCGATCAGCATTTTTCCCATCATCTTGAGCGTCAGTGTGGATACATCCCAAGTCTGAACGATGCCACGCCAAAACCCATCAGGCAAACCATAACGCACCAACACCATTTCAGGCCTGGCACCGACAAAGGCGTTGATGCGCCCAAGTGACACACCGCCTTCCGAGACAATCTCGGGTGTCAGGGGCAACTGCAGCACACCACCCTGTCGCACTATTTTCCAGACTTGGGTTGGCGCGCGTCCATCCGCTCCCGAACTGCGGATCAATGCCCTGAGTTGCTGACCATCCGACACGGGCTGTGCATTGACCGCGAGCACCTCATCAGCGGGTAAAAGACCCGCCCGGGCGGCGGCACCACCGTCCATGACGTCGCCAATCACTGCGCGGGTAAAAGGCCCTGTCAGCCCGATGCGGCTGAAAAGCGCACTGTTAACCTCAGAGACATCCAGCGCCGAGAGCTTCAATGCCACCTGACGTTCCGACTTATCAGTGCCAAGCACCACCAGCTGTGCGTCTTCACCCTCCAGCACCGCCTGCGTCACGACCCAACGAAGGTCCTCATAGGAATTGATCGCATTAGGCGTGCCATCGCCATAGCTGGCCCGAAGCACCCGCTCGCCTCCTGATAAACCGGCCTGACTTAGTATCGTGCCGTCGGCAGGTCGGGCCA
>JFJP01010519.1_pt1 | contig 10978 bp, 9 predicted proteins | sample 431651 | NCBI WGS metagenome assembly JFJP01 (sample SAMN02602958, study PRJNA72255) | Microbial mat metagenome, whole genome shotgun sequencing project. | biome: fresh water; feature: sink hole; material: water; isolation source: purple microbial (photo- and chemosynthetic) mats found in...
AGCTCGTGAAGTGCGTGCGCAGCCGACGGCGCAGCGCCGCAGTGATGCGCGAGCGGTCGGTGAGGCGCAGGTTGCGCGAGCGCATCGCCACCTTCAGCGCCAGCCAGAAGCTCACGCCGAGATTGAGCGCACCGGTCAGTGGAATAGCCGCCACGCACCACCAGAAGGCCGGCAGCCTGAGCGCGTCGATCCCCAGCGCGCCGAGCGCCGCGGCGAGCTGTCCGGTGGACAGCGTGACGTGGCGCACCTCCAGCGGCAGCGCGAAGAAGGCGCAAACGGCCGGCGCCAGGCCGAGCATGAAGCCGAGCGAGACATTGCCTGCAATGCCGGAGATGTTGGTTCGCCACCAGCGCGACCAGGACTCGGCGCGTGCCGTCCCCAGCCTTGCCAGGATGCGCGGGTTCCAGCGGATCGCGCTGTCGAGCCGCTGCAGCACGAACCAGTTCTCGGCCCAGCCGGCGATCAGGCTGGAGGCGAACAGCAGCACACCGGTGAAGGCGGCGAACAGCGGCGTCGGTCCCCACAGCGTCAAGTCATGCAGCACGTGATCGGCGGTGGCGCGGCCGACCAGCGGGTCTCCGAACAGGAGCCAGGCCAGCGCCTGCACTGCCACCACGATCGGCACCACCATGGCAAGGTTGCCGACGATGCCGGCGGTCTGGGAGCGGATCAGGTGCACCGCCTCGTCGACGAAGCCTTCCACGCTGGCGTCGTCGGTCACCTCGGCCAGCTTGGCCGCCATGGCTGGCGCCGTCATGGCGGGTTGCTTGGTCGCCACCGTCCAGTGCAGCAGGTGGATCACCACGAAGCTGCCCGCGTAATTGACGCCCGCCCAGAAGCCACTCCAGAACGCCGTCATGCCCAGCGCCAGCACAAGGAACTTGACGAAGGTCGTGACGGCGATCACCGCGCCGCCGCCGAGCGCCTTGCGCAGCATCGCCAGCCACTCGTCGCGATTGCGGGTGATGTAGTGCTCGCCGGTCTCGGCGCTGCGCTCGGTGATCTCGCGTGCCAGCATCGAGTACTGGCGCGACAGCAGCGCACGCACGCTGCGACGCCGTGCCGCCACCCGCACCAGGCTGGCGACGAGCTGGACGACCTGGCGGTGCTGGTCGGGTGAACCGTCGGCCACAAGCATCAGGCCCAGCAGCGTCTCCATGCGGGCTGCGCGCGCCAGCAACTGATCGACCGCGAACAGCACGTCGACCGAGATGCCGTACTCCTGCAGGTGTCCGCGAACGCTGCGTGCGGCGCGCTGGCATGCGGCGAGTTGCGTGCGCATCTGCTCGGCTTCGCGCCACAGGGCGGTCAGGTCCCGCATCTCGGCAGCGGCGCAGAGCCGCTCGCTGCTGCTCAGCAGGAGGCGAAACGGCTGCTCGGCGAGCAGTTCCGGGCTGATTCGCCGTCGCACGATGTTGCTGCCGCCGACGGCGCTGATCTGTGCGGCCAGGAAGATCAATGCCTGGAAGAACGGTGGGCTCGAGCCTGGCGGCCCGGGATCCGGTGCGGCTTCAGCGAACAGGCGGGCGATGCGTTCCAGCGTGCCGTCGTCGATCTGGTCGAGCCAGTCGGCGTCGCTGTCCTGCGTGAACAGCAGCCCGAACAGCTCGGCCAAGTCGTTGGTGGCTGGTGTCTGCGGCATGAAGCGCAGCCGGACCCGCTCGGCGAGCTCGCTGAACAGGGCGCTGCGCGGCGCAAAGCCGAAGTCGGCCAACAGAGCCACCACGCTCACTTCGCTGCGGAACGCGCGCAGCAGACCGACCACGTGGGCATGATGCTCGGGATGGCGATCGAGCACGCCGAGAAAGTGCCTGAGCTTGAGCAGGGGCTTGGACGAGCCGGCTGGTGAATCACCCGCTTCGGACGGCTGCGCCGGTGCGTGGCGCAGCCATTCGAGCAGCCGCACCAGCCACACATGGCGCTCCGCCTGAGGCGCGCGCGGGTCGGCTGCGTTGAGCAGCGCGGTCAGGTCCCAGGCGCTCTTGGCGTGGGTCGGGCGGCGCCAGGGTATCGAGGCCATCGTGTCGTGGTCAGCGGTTCAGCGCAACCCGAGCGGCGACTTCAGGCCGGTGCGCTCAGGGTGCCGCCTGACAAAGCCGGTTGCCGAGCCGCGCCCGGCGGCTTCGGCGGGACGGGTGCTCATTTCAATGCAGCACCGACTGTTGCGACAGCTCGAAGGGCGGGATCGGCGCGTCGAAGGCCTGGGCATCGTCGGTCATGCAGAAATAGGTGCCTTCCATCTGTCCGCGCGGCGTGGCGATGCGGGCCCAGCTCTGGTACTCGAACTGCTCGCCCGGCTGCAGCAGCGGCTGGTGGCCGACGGCACCGAGGCCGCGAACTTCCTGGCGGGTGCCGTCGGTGTCCGTGATCACCCAGCGGCGGCCGATCAACTGGGCGGCCACGTCACCACTGTTGATGACGGTCACGTGGTACGCGTAGGCATAGGCGTGCTGCTCAGGTGCCGACTGCTCCGGCAGGTAGCGGGCGACGACGTTGACGGTGAACTCGGGACGGGCCATGCCGCGATTCTAGGGATGCGGCCCTGCGCCGAGCGTCAGCGTGCCCCGGATGCCGCGGCTGCCAGCGCCAAGTCTGGCGCCACGTCGAACGCGATGCAGACCCTCTCGTCGTCGGCTGCGAACGGAATCGTCCGGTGGAACAGCGAGGAGGGGAAAAGCACGATGTCGCCCACCTGCGGCGCGATCACGCGCCGCGGGAATTGCTCGTGCTGCCTTGGGTAGCCGTCGCCGTCGGTGCTGAACTCGATGCTGCCGTCCTCGGCGCCGGACGGCCGCCGGGGAAGTGCCAGGTAGACCACGCCGCTGAGCCAGCCGGTCTCGTGGATGTGCGAGGTGAGGTGACCGCCCTGGCGCATCCTGACATACCAGGAGCTGCTGAACACGGTGCGTGGGGGGAAGGCGCGCAGGTACTCGCAGTCGGCACCGCCGAAGCGCTGCCGGTAGACGGCGACCGCCTGCTCGATCAGTGCGGCCAGCTGCCGAAACGAGGCCTCGGGCCGCTTGAACAGATTGCCGGACGACTGGATGCCGTGATGCAGCCGGCCCTGCTTGCGCTCGGCGATCTCGGCCTGCTCCACGTCGCGCAGCAGATCGGCGACCAGAGCGCTGCCGGGCGCGGCCAGCGCGTCCAGTCGTGCATGGTGGACGAAGTCCAGCGGCTGGCGGCAGAAGCCGTAGGCATCGGGCACGCCGAAGTTGGCCGCATGGTGGGCCGAGAGCGTGGCGAGGAAGGGCGAGGTGTGCGGCAGCGCCATCAGCGGCTCCAGCGCGGCCCGGAAGTCGTCGAAGCGCTGGGTCTTGTAGAGGCAGTACAGGCGGCGTTCCTGCCAGTCGCGCAGGCGGGAGCGTTCGAAGTAGGGGATCGCCTGTTCGAGCTGACCGCCGTCGTAGAGCAGGGTGCCGATGTTGTAGTTGGCCTCGGCATGGTCGGCATCGATGGCCAGCGCCTGCCGGTAGCTCGCCAGCGCAGCATCGGGCCGCCCCTGGTCCCAGAGTGTTTCGCCGAGGTTGTTGTGCGCATCGGCGTAGCCCGGCTCCAGCGCGACCGCCCGCCGCAGCTCGGCCTCGGCCTCGGCCAGGTGGCCCTGGCTGCGCAACGCCGAGGCCAGGCTGAGATGGCCCTTGCCATGTGGCGCGATCGCGAGCGCGGCGCGGTAGCTGGCGACGGCCTCGTCGAGCCGTCCCTGCGCCTGCAGCACCGCGCCCAGGTTGGCGTGCGCGGCCAGGTAGCCGGGCTGCAGCGCCACCGCCCGACGCAGGCTCGCCACCGCTTCGTCGAGCCGCCCGAGATCCTTGCAGGCGGTGCCGAGGTTGTAGTGCGCCACCGCGAAGTCCGGCTTCAGCGTCACGGCGCGGCGGTAGGCGGCCACCGCATCGTCCAGCCGACCGAGACGCCCGCAGGTGACCGCCAGGTTGAACTGCAACTCGGGCGACTGCGGCGCGAGCGACGCGGCCTGGCGAAAGCTTTCGACGGCGGCGGCCAGCTTGCCCTGCTCGGAGCAGGCGCTGCCGTGCAGGTTGTGAAGCGCCACGTCCTGTGCGAAGGCCTTCAACAGCTTCGCGGCTGAGGCCTCGGCCTGCGGCCACTGCCTGGCCTGGCACAGCGCGAGCAGGGCGTTCACGTCGGCCGGGCTCGGGGCGCGGCGGGGGGGCGGGGTCTTCTGCATCGAGGCGGCGAGCTTAGCCAGCAGCGCGCGCAGCGGCAATCAGGGCTCATGCGGAGCGTGGTCCTTGTGCTGCGCTCGTTGGCGTCGGCGAGCCCGTCAGTTGCGTCCCTAGAATCCGGCCACAACGATCGCCGAAAGCTGCCATGCCCTCACCCGTCTATCGCATCGCCCCCAGCCTGCTGTCGGCGGATTTCGCGCGGCTGGGCGAGGAGGTCAGGCAAGTCATTGCCGCGGGCGCCGACTGGATCCACTTCGACGTGATGGACAACCATTACGTGCCCAACCTGACCTTCGGCCCGATGGTCTGCGAAGCCTTGCGCAGGCATGCGGTCACCGCGGATGGCCGGCGCGTGCCGATCGACGTGCACCTGATGGTGCAGCCGGTGGATGCGCTGGCGCTGGCCTTCGCCCAGGCCGGCGCGGACCTGATCAGCTTCCATCCCGATGCGAGCACGCACGTGGACCGTACGTTGCAGTTGATCAGGGGCGCCGGATGCCAGGCCGGACTGGTGTTCAACCCGGCGGCGCCGCTCGATGGGCTGGAGTGGACGATCGACCAGATCGACCTGGTGCTGCTGATGAGCGTGAATCCGGGCTTCGGTGGCCAGAGCTTCATCCCGGGCACGCTCAGGAAGCTCGAGCGAGTGCGCAAGCTGATCGACGCGAGCGGCCGCGACATCCGTCTGGAAGTGGACGGCGGCATCAAGACCGACAATATCCGTGCCGCGGCCGACGCCGGCGCGGACACCTTCGTGGCCGGCAGTGCGATCTTCGGCCAGCCCGACTACAGGGCCGTGATCGACGCGATGCGGGCGCGGCTCGCGGGTTGATGACCCGCGGCGGGGGCCCAAGCCCTCGGCGTCAGCGCGCGGCGGGACGCGGATCGAGCAGGCGGCCCATCAGCGATTCGAACACCTGTTCCGTGTCCAGGCGATGCTCGCGGGCGCCGAGCACCAGGCAGCAGGCGCGGTCGAACACGGCGGTCTCGGCCATCTCGCCCAGCATGCCCTCGGCACTGCGGGCCAGTTCGATCAGCTCCCAGGTGCCCAACGCGTCGAGCCGCGAGCGCACCCGGCAGGCGATGCGCCGGTAGTCGCCGGGCCGCATGAGGAGATGGCCGGATTCCTGGGCATTGAGGAGCTTCAATGGGATGGAGAGGGCGAGCGTGGTCGGCGGCAAGGGGCGGCTCCTTCTGGTTCGAGGCGTGCCTTGTTATCGGCGGACCGGTGGCGAGCTTGCGCGCGAGGTGGCCGGCGCAGCGAGCGCTTTTCTGCGGATCGGGCCGGCGAAGCCAGCGGACCTGCTGCTAGACTGCGGCGATGTTCGTATCGCGCAAACACGCTTCACGCTGCAGGTCTGCCGACCGGGGAGCCTGGCCCTGGCGTCGCTCGCACGTCTGAGCCGGTTCCGGCCGATCAGCGGCCGCGCCCCGAGGCGCTGCCCGAGCCCCCCGAGTTGTCCTCGGGCTCCGAACACCACCGATCGTCCGAGCGCCCCCGATGGGCGACGCACATCGGATCCAGGGGATCTGTCCACGTGTTGACCGAATCCGAATTCCGAGGCCTGGCCGCCCAGGGCTACAACCGCGTTCCACTGGTCGGCGAAGCCTTTGCCGATCTGGAAACGCCCCTCTCGCTCTATCTCAAGCTGGCTGGCGGCCAGTCGCACAGCTTCCTGCTGGAGTCGGTGGTGGGCGGCGAGCGCTTCGGGCGCTACTCCTTCATCGGCCTGCCGGCGCGCACGCTGCTGCGCGCCAGCGGCTCCGGCGCCGATGCGCTGACCGAGGTGGTGACCGATGGCGTGGTGGTGGAACGGCAGCGCGGCAACCCGCTCGACTTCATCGCCACCTACCAGCAGCGCTTCAAGGTCGCGCTCAGGCCCGGCCTGCCGAGGTTTTGCGGCGGGCTGGCGGGCTACTTCGGCTACGAGGCGGTGCGCTCGATGGAGCCCCGGCTGGCCGGCGTGTCCAAGCCCGGCGGTATCGGCACGCCCGACATCCTGCTGCTGCAGACCGAGGAGCTGGCGGTCATCGACAACCTCTCGGGCCGGCTCTACCTGATCGTCTATGCGGACCCGTCCGAACCGGACGCCCATGCGCGTGCCGCCAGCCGGTTGGCGGCACTGCGCGAGCGGCTGCGCCGCCCGGTCGAGGCGCCGGTGGTCTCCAAGGGGCCCGCGTATCCGGTGGAGCGCGGTTTTGCGCGGGCCGATTACGAGGCTGCCGTGCGACGCTGCAAGGAGTACATCGCCGCCGGCGACTGCATGCAGGTGGTGCTGGGCCAGCGCCTGTCCAAGCGCTACACCGAGAGCCCGCTGTCGCTGTACCGGGCGTTGCGCTCGCTCAACCCCTCGCCCTACATGTACTTCTATGACCTGGGCGAGTTCCAGATCGTCGGTGCGTCACCCGAGATCCTGGTCCGCCACGAGCATGTGCCGGAGGGCGAGAAGGTCACGATCCGTCCTCTGGCCGGGACCCGCCCACGCGGCGCCACGCCCGAGCAGGACGAGGACATCGAGGCCGAACTGCTCGCCGACCCGAAGGAGCGTGCCGAGCATGTGATGCTGATCGACCTGGCGCGCAACGACATCGGCCGCATCGCGCAGACCGGCAGCGTCAAGGTGACCGAGGCCTTCGCGGTGGAACGCTATTCGCACGTGATGCACATCGTGAGCAATGTCGAAGGGCTGCTGGAACCCGGCACTACCAACATGGACGTGCTCCGGGCCACCTTCCCGGCCGGCACGCTGAGCGGCGCGCCGAAGATCCGCGCGATGGAGCTGATCGACGAACTCGAGCCGGTGCAGCGCGGCGTCTACGGCGGCGCCTGCGGCTACCTGAGCTTCGCTGGCGACATGGACGTGGCGATCGCGATCCGCACCGGCATCGTCAAGGACGGCAGGCTCTACGTGCAGGCGGCCGCCGGCATCGTTGCCGACTCGGTGCCCGAGCTGGAGTGGCAGGAAACCGAGGCCAAGGCGCGCGCGGTGCTGCGCGCGGCGGAGCTCGTGGAGGAGGGGTTCTGATGAGCCCGTCGCCGAGCCGCCTCGAGACAGGCGAACGCTCCCTGGGCCACACAGTGGCTCCGTCGGGACCTTGCAGGCAGGCGCGGCACGCGCTGCGGGGGTGCACACCATGCTGCTGATGATCGACAACTACGACAGCTTCACCTTCAACCTGGTGCAGTACTTCGCCGAGCTCGGCGAGGAGGTGAGGGTGTTCCGCAACGACGAGATCTCGGTGGCCGAGATCGAGGCCCTGCGGCCGGAGCGCCTGGTGCTGTCGCCGGGCCCCTGTTCGCCGGCCGAGGCGGGCATCTGTGTCGAGGCGATCCGCCATTTCGCCGGCAGGCTGCCGATCCTGGGTGTGTGCCTGGGGCACCAGAGCATAGGCGCTGCGCTCGGTGGGCGCATCGTGCGGGCGCAGCGGCAGATGCACGGCAAGACCAGCGTGATCCGCACCGACCAGCGCGGCATGTTCACCGATCTGCCGCGCGAGTTCACCGTGATCCGCTATCACTCGCTGGCCATCGAGCCGGCCACGCTGCCGGCCGAACTGCAGATCACCGCCACCTCCGAGGACGGCGAGATCATGGGTGTGCGCCACATGCAGCTGCCGATCGAGGGGGTGCAGTTCCACCCGGAGTCCATCCTCACCGAGCATGGGCATGCGATGCTGAAGAACTTCCTGGTCCACACCCACTGAGGAGCGTTGCGATGACCGGTTCTGTTGCGATCGCGGATGCCGCTGCACTGCAGCGCGTGATCGAGCACCGCGAGATCTTCCACGACGAGATGCTGGCGCTGATGCGCCGCATCATGGGTGGCGAGATGTCGCCGGTGATGATGGCCGCGCTGTTGATCGGCCTGCGTGCCAAGAAGGAGACCATCGGCGAGATCACCGCCGCCGCGCAGGTGATGCGCGAGTTCTCGACCAAGGTCGAGGTGGCGGACCGGCAGCATCTGGTGGACATTGTCGGCACCGGCGGCGACGGCTCGCACACCTTCAACATCTCGACCTGCTCGATGTTCGTGGCTGCCGCCGCCGGCGCGCGGGTGTCCAAGCACGGCAATCGCAGTGTTTCCAGCAAGTCGGGCAGCGCCGACGTGCTCGAGGCGCTGGGCGTGAGCCTGGCGCTCACGCCGGCGGCCATCGCCCGCTGCATCGCCGATACCGGCATCGGTTTCATGTTCGCGCCCCACCACCATCCGGCGATGAAGAACGTGGCGCCCGTGCGCCGGGAGCTCGGCGTGCGGACGGTGTTCAACATCCTGGGTCCGCTGACCAACCCGGCCGACGCGCCGAACATCCTGATGGGTGTGTTCCATCCGGACCTGGTCGGCATCCAGGTGCGTGCGCTGCAGCGTCTGGGCGCCGAGCATGCGGTGGTGGTCTATGGCCGCGACGGGATGGACGAGGTGTCGCTCGGTGCGGCCACGCTGGTCGGGGAGCTCAAGGACGGCGCTGTGCACGAGTACGAGATCCATCCCGAGGACTTCGGCCTGACGATGGCGAGCAACCGCGCGTTGAAGGTCGAGACCCCCACGCAGAGCAAGGTGCTGCTGGAGTCGGTGCTCGCCAATCAGCCCGGACCGGCACGCGACATCGTGATGCTCAACGCCGGCGTGGCGCTCTATGCCGCGAATGTGGCGCCGACGATGGGTGACGGTGTGGCGCTGGCCCGCGAGGCGCTCGCCTCGGGCCGGGCGCTTGCGAAGATGCAGCAGTTCGTCGCGCGGACGCAGGCACTGGCGGCGGCATGAGGCGGGTTCCGAATCGCCTGGCGCGGGGCGTCTGCCCGCGCGCCGGTGCACCGCGGACGAAGCGATGAGCGACATCCTCGACAAGATCGTCGCAGTGAAGCGCGACGAGATCGCGGCGGCGAAGGTGAGGCGCTCGCGGGCCTCGCTGCGCGCCGACGCCGAGTCGGCCGAGTTCCGGCGCGACCTGCGCGATTTCATCGGCAGCCTGCGCGGCCCAATGGCCGCTGGCCGTGCTGCGGTGATCGCCGAGGTCAAGAAGGCCAGCCCGAGCAAGGGCGTCCTGCGCGAGCATTTCGTGCCGGCCGAGATCGCTGCGAGCTACCAGCGCGGCGGTGCAGCCTGCCTGAGCGTGCTGACCGACGAGCGCTTCTTCCAGGGCGCGGCGGATTACCTGATCCAGGCGCGCGCCGCCTGCACGTTGCCGGTGCTGCGCAAGGATTTCATGGTCGACGACTACCAGGTGTTCGAGGCGCGTGCGATGGGCGCGGACTGCATCCTGCTGATCGCCGCTTGCCTGGAGGACGCCCAGATGGCCGATCTGGAGGCGCAGGCGCACGCACTGGGCATGGCGGTTCTGGTCGAGGTGCATGACGGCGCGGAACTCGATCGGGCGCTGCGCTTGAAGACGCCACTGGTGGGCATCAACAACCGCAACCTGCGCACCTTCGAGGTCACGCTGGACACCACGCTGGGCCTGCTGGCGCAGGTGCCCGGCGATCGACTGCTGGTCACCGAAAGCGGGATTCTCGGGCGCGGCGACGTGCAGCGCATGCGTGAGGGCAGCGTGCACGCTTTTCTGGTCGGCGAAGCCTTCATGCGCGCCGCCGACCCCGGGAAGGCACTGGCAGAACTTTTCGCGTGACCGCGGACGACCTGCCGGCGGCGTTGGCCAAGCTGCCGACCGCTTGGCGGGATCGGCTGCCCGCCTGGAATGCGGCCTCGGAGGAGGTGGTGATCCGCATCCGCTCGGTGTCGGGCTATCGACCGATCGCACCGGCCGATCCGCTCAGGGCCCTGCGGCTGGTGGCCCCCGGCGACGTGCGCGTGGTGGTCATCGGTCAGGACCCCTACCCCACGCCAGGGCAGGCCGACGGCCTGGCCTTCTCGGCGGAGCGATCGACCCGGCCGTCCTTGCGCCGCATCTTCGATGTGCTCGAGGCCGATCGGCCGGGCTGGAAACGGCCGCTCAGCGGCCGGCTTGATGCCTGGGCGGCTCAGGGGGTCCTGCTGCTGAATCCGGCGCTGAGTGTCGAGGTCGGTCGCAAGGAGAGTCATCTCGACGTCGGTTGGCAGGCGCTCACATCGTCGGTTGTCCAGGTTCTGTTGAAGTCTTCGGCGCCGCCGGTATGGCTGCTCTGGGGCACCAAGGCGCAGCAGTTCTTCGAAGCCTCGCGGCCCGCCGGTGCATCGCCCAGGGTGCTGCGAACGCGGCATCCTTCCAACGATTTCCAGCGCGGCTTCATGGCCGACGGCAGTCACTTTGCCGCGACGGCCGGGCTCGTGAACTGGTGGGGCTTGTAGCCCGAGGTCACCGGCGGCGTGTGCTACGATTGCGGGCTCTGCGTGGAGGGGTGCCCGAGTGGCTAAAGGGGGCAGACTGTAAATCTGTTGGCTTACGCCTACGCTGGTTCGAATCCAGCCTCCTCCACCACGCAGAGACGCGTTTGAGAGTGAGCTCCCGGGCGGGAGTAGTTCAATGGTAGAACCCCAGCCTTCCAAGCTGATGACGCGGGTTCGATTCCCGTCTCCCGCTCCATGTCGCCAGAGGCTTGGTTGCCCCGAGGGGAGTCAAGCCTGTGTCGACGGTCAGTTGATCGGCCCATGTGGCTCAGTGGTAGAGCACTCCCTTGGTAAGGGAGAGGTCGCGGGTCCGATTCCCGCCATGGGCACCAGTTTTTCATCCGGACATTGACTCTGTCACCAGCGACCTTCAGGAGATCGAGATGGCAAAAGGCAAATTTGAGCGTACCAAGCCGCACGTGAACGTGGGGACGATTGGGCATGTGGACCACGGCAAGACGACGCTGACGG
>JFJP01036358.1_pt1 | contig 10977 bp, 12 predicted proteins | sample 431651 | NCBI WGS metagenome assembly JFJP01 (sample SAMN02602958, study PRJNA72255) | Microbial mat metagenome, whole genome shotgun sequencing project. | biome: fresh water; feature: sink hole; material: water; isolation source: purple microbial (photo- and chemosynthetic) mats found in...
TCCGGTTTTCGCCCAACTACGCGCATATACCGGTCATCATCGTTTCGGGCAACAACGAACCGTCCGACGTCAAGGAAGCCTTCGTCCGGGGCGCCGCCGACTACGTGCGCAAGCCCTATGACGGCGAGGAGCTCCTTCTCCGCATCAACCGCCTGTTCCAGCTGATGGCCGGACCGCAAAAAACGGCGAAGGACGCGCCGGGCACCCTCAGCAGCGCACAGGAGCTCCTCATCCAGTCGCTTACCGACATCGCCTCTGCGCGGGACAACGAGAACACCCGGCATCTCGAACGGATCGGCCTGTATGCCGGCGAGCTCGCTTCGGCTGCATCCAGGACCCAGCGGTTCCGGGCCGAGATCACCGCCGACTTCATAGAGAAAATTGGTAGCATGGCCCGGCTGCACGACATCGGCAAGGTGAAAATCCCCGATCACATCCTCCACAAGAACGAATCGCTGACCGAACGGGAATTCGTCTACATCAAAAAACATCCCGTCGACGGCGCCCGTACGGTCGACACCATCCGTCAGTCCTTTCCCGACTATTCGTTTCTTGATTTTGCCCACGACATCATCCTGTACCATCACGAACGTTGGGACGGTGCGGGCTATCCCGAACGGCTCGCAGGGACCGCTATTCCGCTTTCCGCGCGGATAACCGCCATCGCCGACGTGTTCGACAGCATCACCACCGTACGCATCTACAAGGATGCACTCGGCTTTGACGAAGCTGTCGCCCTTGCGGCTGCGGGCAGGGGTACTGCCTTTGATCCCGACCTCGTCGACGTGCTCAAGTTCTGCAGGGTTCATTTCAAGGAAATTTACGACAAGTACCGGGATTGACGCGACGGCCGCGCTTGCAAAAAAAGGGTGAACGGCATATAACGTAAACAACCGGAGTATGTATGCCTGTTTCACTAGTGACGCCCTTTCTATTGATCTTCCCGGGAATCGCCGCCGGCATGCTGCTGCGCGTTTTTTTCGTCCGCCTCGGTCGTGCCGAATCGGTGCCGGTATTGCGTCGCCGACTGCAGGTGCTGTTGCTTGCTGCAGTCAATCCGTTGTGTTTCGCCGTAGCCTTGTGGGTTCTCGACACGTCCACTCCCTCCATTTTTTTGCGCCTTCCGTTCATCGGGCTCATCGCGCTGGTTACCGGCTTTCTCTGGGGCAGGGCAGGTTCCGCCCTGATGCGCCTCGAACCGCTGCAGGCAGGCGTGTGGCGCTCCTCGGCCTCCTTCACCAACATCGGCAATATCGGCGGAATCGTCGTGTTTGCGGTGATCGGGGAGGCCGGTTACGCATTCATTCCGTTCTACAAGCTGTTCGAGGAGCTCTGGTACTACGGCGTGGTCTTTCCAGCCGCCCGCAAGGACAGCGAGCGTTTCTACGGCAGGCAGACCGACCGGCATCCGCTCGCCTTCGTCCGGGATCCCTTATTCCTTGTGTCTCTTGTGGCTATTGTGGTCGGCATGACGCTGAACCTTTCGGGTATCGAGCGTCCTGCCGTTTTCGGCAGGATCAATGCCGTCCTCATACCGATGACGACCTTCGGCCTTTTGGTCAGTATCGGCCTTTCACTCCATCTTACCAGGCTCGGCCCCCACATCAAAAAGGCGCTCGCCCTGTGCGCTGTCAAGTTCGTCCTTACCCCCGCTGTGGTCTGCGCCGCCGCCTTCGCGTTCGGCATCACGCCGCACGCCTGGCCGGTCCTGTTCGGCACCGTCCTCATCCTTTCATCCATGCCGGCAGGATTTCTTTCCCTCGTCCCGCCGTCATTGTACCGGCTCGACCTCGATCTTGCCAACGCGCTCTGGCTGGTGACCATGATGGGCCTCGTCGCGATGATTCCCCTTCTGTGGTTCCTGAACTCGCTCATTGCTTCTCCCGCGTTCTGACGGCTTCGTCACACCCATAAAATTCTACAATTTTCGTCCGGATTTCGCTTGACTTCCTGTCAAGCTGTGATATTCTGTCTTTATAGACGTAGGACGTTTGACGTAGGACGTATTTGAGGAGATTGAAATGAACATTGTGGTACTTGACGGATATACGTTGAATCCGGGAGATCTGGACTGGAAGGGGCTGGAAAAGCTCGGTACGGTGACCGTATACGACCGTACCGCTTTGCAGGAACGCAGTGCGCGCCTTGCGGATGCGGAAATCGTGTTCACCAACAAGACGGTTCTGGATGCGCCCCTGCTGCAAGCCTGTCCCAATCGTGGACGTAGCGGCGGCGAAAGCACTCGGCATACCGGTGTGCAACATTCCTACCTACGGCACGAGCGCGGTCGCCCAGTTTGTCTTTGCCCTTTTGCTGCATATCTGCCACCATGTCGGCGACCACAGCGCGGCCGTCAAAAACGGCGACTGGACCACCTGCAAGGATTTTTGCTTCTGGAATTTCCCCCTTGTCGAACTGAAGGACAAAACCATCGGCATCATCGGTTACGGCCGCATCGGACAGGATACCGCCAAAATCGCGAGTTCGACGAATACCCCAACAAGAGTCTCGAGGACGCCCAGACGAAGATCGTTTCCCTTGACGAACTGTTCGCCGGTTCCGACGTCATCAGCCTGCATTGTCCCCTGTTCGATTCCACCAAGGGAATGATCAACCGGAACAGCATCGCGAAAATGAAGGACGGCGTAATCCTCATCAATACGTCGCGCGGTCCGCTCATCGTCGAAGAAGACGTCGCACAGGCGCTGCATTCGGGCAAGATTTCCTGGGCCGCGGTGGATGTTGTTTCGACCGAGCCGATCAAGGCGGACAACCCCCTGCTCGCGGAAAAAAAATGCATCATCACCCCGCACATAGCCTGGGCTCCCGTCGAATCGCGCAGGCGGCTCATGGATATCGCGGTGGACAATCTCGCGCAGTTTCTCTCCGGTACGCCGGTCAATGTCGTGAACAAATAAGGAATAACCAATGATACGCAGAATCGTAGTTTTCAAGATGAAGGATTTCGCGGACGGCCGCACGGGAGCCGAAAATGCACGGATGCTTGCCGGAATGTTCAACGGCCTGAAGGAGAAACTCGCGTTCCTGGAAAGCATCCAGGCGGGAGTCAACCTCAACGGTGCAAGCGACCACCACATGGGGCTCACGGTGGTGTACCGCACCGAAGCGGATATCGATCTGTACACGAACCATCCCGATCATGTGGTCGTAAAGGATTTTGTGGGCAGGATCATCGAATCGAGAATTATCGTCGATTACGCAGTCTGACAAGGCAGGAGAGCTTAAAAAAATGAAACCGGACAACAGCGCGAAGTCAATTTCCCTTTCCCCCTTGAACTCGAAATCGGTGGTCGATCTCATCGTCGAGTCGATCATCGCTGCGGTTTCATCGGGGAAATATCCGATCGGATCGAAGATACCGAGCGAGTTCGAACTGATGGAGGAGCTGAAGGTTTCCCGCAATTCGCTTCGCGAGGCGATGAAGACGCTCGTGAGCATGGGGATAGTCGAGATCAAGCGCGGTGACGGAACCTATGTCTGTTCGCAGATGAATCCGAGTGCGCTCGATACCCTGATTTACGGAATGATCTTCGACATGAGTTCCAGTTCCGACCTCATCGAGCTGCGTGAAATCCTCGACCAGGCGATATTGCGCCTTGCGATCCAAAAGGCGACGGAAACCGACATGGAAAGCCTGCAGCTGAACATCAACCAGTTCAGGCAGTGCATCCGGCTCAAGGACATTCCGGCCGCCGTCAAGCTCGACTATGAATTTCACCTGAAGCTGACGAGCGTCGGCAACAACGTGTTCCTGACCCGCATCGTGCGGGGAGTGTACCAGCTGTTCGTGGACTCGATCGAACACAACATAATGGTGGAGCAGAACTTTGCGTTCGCCGACGAATACCACCAGGAAATATTGAACTGCATCAAGGACAGGGCATATGACCGCGTGGAGAAGGTCATCGCGGATTCGCTCTCAAGCTGGAAAAAGAACATCGGAAAGGGCGAGTAAACAATTGTGGATTACGTCCCGTGCGAACGGAACGATATGTATGTGCAAGTTTTTATATGGAGGATTGTATGAAGAAACTGGTAAAACTGATTGCGGTTGCGGTAATTGCGGTCGCAGGTATCACTTCGGCATTTGCCGGCGGCAAGACGGAAACCGCGTATCCCGAACGTGACATCACCTGCGTCATTCCCTTCGGACAGGGCGGCGGCACGGACGTATGGGCACGCAAGGTTATGGAAGGCATGGCGAAAGAGCTCGGCGTTTCCATCACCGCTACCAACGTGACCGGCGGCAGCGCGGGTTCGATCGGTATCTCTCAGGTATGGACTTCGGCCCATGACGGTTACACGCTCGCCGGAACATCGGAAACCCCGCTGACCATCCCGGTAACCACCACCATCACCCAGACATCGAAGGATTGGGATTATTTCATCGCAGCCGGATCCCCCGGACTCCTTTGCATCAACGCCAAAAAAGCGGGTGAACTCCAGATCGAGTCCCTCGCCAAGCTCGCTGCCTATGCGAAAAAGTCCGATCTTAAAATTGCCGGAACGACCGGCGGTCTCTGGTTCGCACTCGCCAGCCTCGTCTCCGACAAGGCATACGGCAACTGGCCCTTTACCTGGGTTTCGTATCCCGGTTCCGGTCCTGCGATCCTTGCCTGCGTCGGCGGTATCGACGCCGATCTCGTCGTAGCATCTGCCGGCGAAGTGAAGGACTATATCCGTTCGGGTCAGCTCATTCCCATCGCTCACATGGATACGAATGCGTATACCTTCAAGACCGCGGACAAGTCCATCGAAATTCCCGCAATCACCAAGTCCATTCCCGCGATCAGCAAGTATCTTCCCCTGGGTCAGTGGCTCGGCTTCAAGGTACCCGCCGACACTCCCGCAGACGTGAAAGCCAAGCTCTCCGGCGCTTTCAAAGCCACGATGTCCAATCCCGACATGGTCGCATTCGCCACCGCACAGGTCGCTACGATTTTCAACAAATCAGGTGCCGACGCGAAGGCCATGGCCCAGAAGTCCGAATCGAATCTCTGCTGGATCCTGAACGATCTCGGCAAGACCACGTTCTCTCCCGCGGACCGCGGCATCGCCCGGCCCTAAGTATCCCGTCATTGTCGCGGGCCGATGCATGTCGGCCCGCGATCCATCTCCAAGTCACTGCAGGAAGGTTTTTATGGAAAAGGGAACATTACGGCGTGCTGACCTTGTGTTCAGTATCGTTCTTTTAATTTCATCAGCTCTGTACATGTTTGAATGTCTCAGGATATTCATCAATCCGTTCAATAGAAAATGGGAGAATGTTCCCGCCGAAGGTTTGAAGGAAACCTTTACATTCTGGTTCAAGTCTCCTTCTCTCGTACCGTTTCTGATGGCATTCTGTCTCTTCCTGTGCGGTCTCGCGCTCATGCACATCGCTTTCAAGGACGGGGCAAAGTTCGATTTTCTCTCCCGCGATAAAGTCGTTGCGTTTTTTAAAAATCGCGAGTTCCGCGCTTTCGTACTCTGTATAATCATGCTCTGCGTCTACGTATTCTTTCTCATTCCAGTATCCCGGCGCTATCTGAACGTTATCCGCGGTTTCCGTGTGTTTCCGTTTTTCGTCGCGACCTTTTTATACCTCGTCTCCATGATGGTTTTGTTCGGCCAAAAACAGCCGAAACAAATTATCAAGTCGGCATTGATTTCCGTGTGCGCCTCGGGTCTCGTCACCTGGTCATTCGGCATCCTCGCCCAGATACCCCTACCGTAAAAAACAGGAGCCCGTTATGGAAATAATGTATCTCATCCAGGAATTTTTAAAGATTTTGATGGACCCTTTGGTTCTTCTGATTCTGTTTTCGGCCACGGCTGTCGGTGTCATCATAGGCGCCTTGCCCGGCCTGACCGCCACCATGGGTATTGCCCTCCTGACCGGCCTTACCTACAAGCTTCCCGTCGAATACACATTCGCCATACTGATGGGCATCTACGTCGGAGCCATCTACGGCGGATCGATTTCGGCCATATTGCTCAACATTCCCGGAACCGCCTCGGCTGCCGCGACCGCGATCGAGGGACACCGTTTTGCGGAACGCGGAAAAGCCGCTATCGCGATCAAGGTTACCCGATCAGCTTCGGTTATCGGTACCTTTATCGGAGTGCTTGCCCTCGCTTTCATATCGCCTCTTCTGTCGCGCATCGCGCTCCAGTTCAGCGCGGTAGAATATTTCCTGCTTGCCGTTTTCGGTGTGCTCATGTGCGGCAGTATCGTCACGAGCGACCTGACCATCAAGGGATGGATAGGCGGACTGATCGGCCTGTGCATCTCCTATATCGGTTACGATGTAATCTCGGGTGCGCCCCGCTTCGATTTCGGAAACATCAATCTTTCAGGCGGTATTGCCTTGATACCGGCAATGATCGGTTTTTACGCGGTTCCCGAAGTCATCAAGGCATTGTCCAAAAAACCGGACAAGGTGACCATCAGCACCGAAGAATACGAACAGAAGAAAAAAGCGAAAGCAGAAAAGGATCCCAATTCTTTCCTGATTGCCTTCAAGCATTTTCCACTTGTTGTCCGTTCATCCCTCATAGGCGTCGGTATCGGCGCCCTGCCCGGCGTAGGCGAGGATGTCGCCGCCTGGATCTCGTACGATAACGCGAAAAAGACTTCGAAAAAGAAAGAAGAGTGGGGAACCGGAAAAAGTTATGAAGCCATCATCGCACCCGAAGTCGCGAACAATGCAGCCATCGGCGGTGCGCTGATCCCGCTACTCACCCTTGCTGTACCCGGAAGCCCTCCCGCCGCGGTCCTGCTCGGCGCCTTCATGATCCACAATATCCGGCCCGGTCCCATGCTCATGGTGGACTCGCCGATGTTCCTGTTCTATATTTCGGCCCTGCTGCTCGTTTCGGTCTTCTCCCTGTGGATAGTCGGTATAGCCCTCGCGAAGCCGATGACAGCTATCCTGAAGATATCGAACGTATACCTGATGCCCATCGTCGCCGTGCTTTCGATTGTAGGTGCGTACGCCCTCAACCTCAAGGGGTTCGACGTAACGGTAGTGCTCGTGTTCGGAGTCATCGGATACCTTTTCGACAAGATGGAATATTCGGCGGCGCCCATCGTGCTCGGCCTTATCCTCGGTACGATGATCGACGAAAATTTCAGGCGGGCCCTGATCGTCAACAAGGGTGACGCCTCGGTGTTCTTCACCAACAGCTGGATTGCAGTCGTTTTCGCGGTCACCATCATCTACGTTATCATAAAGCAGCTACTGCCCGAAAACCTTTCGAGGAAACTGAGCCTTGGAACGGCCGTAAAATTCGCCATATCCCGCTTCAAAGGAGCAGCCAAATGAGCAAGCTATTCTGCATCAACACCATCACCAATTTCAAGGACATAATCTTCGATCCCTTCGGCAAGCCCTTCATGGAAAAAAATCCCGACATCGAGATTTTCAACATTGTCGACGATACACTGCTGAAAGAAACAATCGCCAACAAGGGAGTCACGTCGTCCGTGCTGCGCCGGATGTTCAACTACATGACGGCCGCCTGCGAGTCCGGTGCGGACTGCGTCATGGGTACCTGCACTTCGGTAAACGCGGCGGCAAAATATCTGCGTCCGCTTTCTCCGGTGCCGTACCTCAACATCGACGAACCGGTCGCGAGGGAAGCGGTCAAGGCCGGCAAGCGCATCGGCGTGATCGCGACCCTGCCGACGAGTCCCGGGGCGATTATCCGGCTCATGGAAGAAAACGCGGCCGAGATGGGCAAGAGCATTTCCATCACCACAAAAATCGCGGACGGAGCTTTCGACGTCCTGTGTGCCGGCAACCGGCCGAAACACGACGAAATGGTGAACGAATGCCTGTATGCGCTGCAGAAGGAAGTCGACATCATCGTGTTCGCCCAGATCTCGATAAGCCTCCTCAAGCACGAGCCGGTAAGCGTTCCCCTCTTCAAGATCGGCAACTCCGGCTACGAGGAAGCGAAGCGCCTGATCGAAGAACGCAGGGCGCAAAAATAACAGAAGGAATGAACATGAACAACATAACCGTACCCGAGCTGGAAAAGAAGGCGATCGAGCTTCGCAAGACCGCCCTCTCAATGATCTATCAGGCAAAATCCGGACATCCGGGCGGATCGCTTTCCGCCGCGGACATCATGACCGTACTTTATTTCAAACAGCTGAACGTACGACCCGCAGAACCCGGCTGGGCCGACAGGGACCGGTTCGTGCTGTCGAAGGGACATGTCTGTCCGATCCTCTACTCGGCCCTCATTCTCCGCGGTTTCATGCCGATGGACTGTGTCGGAACGCTCAGGAAAAAGGGATCGATGCTTCAGGGCCATCCCGAAATGCGCCTCTGTCCCGGAATCGACATCAATACCGGTTCGCTCGGCCAGGGCCTCTCCTGCGCCGTCGGCATGGCTGTCGCGGCGAAGCGGGACAAGCCTTCGGTCAATGTGTATTCGCTCGTCGGCGACGGCGAGTGCAATGAGGGCCAGATCTGGGAAGCCGCGCAAACCGCTTCCAAATACGGCCTGGACAACCTCGTCGTCTTTGTGGACAACAACAACCTGCAGAACGACGGCTGCTGCGACGACATCATGCCCACCCTCGAGATCGGTGCAAAGTTCGAGGCGTTCGGTTTCGAAACCTACCGGGTTGACGGACACAAGATAGCCGAAATCGTGGGGGCGCTCGACAAAATCGCGGCCACGCGCGGCAACTGCAAACCGAAATGCATCGTCGCCAAAACGGTAAAGGGCCGCGGCGTCTCCTTCATGGAGAACGTGCCTTCATGGCACGGCATGGCCCCGAACGAGGAACAGTACACACAGGCGATCGGCGAAATCGAAGGAGGGCTCAAATGAGCGGCAAGGCAACACGGGACGCGTACGGAGAAACCATCCTCGAACTGGGACTCGAGAACAAGGACATATATGTAGTGGACTGCGACATCGGAAAATCGTGCAAGACGGTCGACTTCGCCAAACAGTGCCCGAACCAGCATGTCAACGTCGGCATCGCCGAGCAGAACGGCTGCGGCGTCGCTGCGGGTCTCGCGACCTACGGAAAGATTCCGTTCGTCACCACCTATGCGGTGTTCGGTTCGATGCGCATGGTCGAACAGATCAGGCAGGAAGTGTGCCTTCCCGAACTGAACGTCAAGATCGCCTGTTCTCACGGCGGCCTCACTCCCGCGAACGACGGCGCCTCCCACCAGAGCATCGAGGACATGGGCATCCTGCGGACCCTTCCGCACATGACGGTCGTCATGCCGGCCGATTACTGGTCGGCCAAGAAACTGGTGCGCGCCGCGGCCGCCTGGGAAGGTCCCGTGTATCTCCGCTTCACCCGCGATCCGATTCCCTTCATGTACGACGAAAAGGACGAATTCACCATCGGCAAGGCGCATACCTACCGCGAGGGAAGCGACGTCGTCATCATCGCGAACGGCGACACCCTCACCATCGGCCTCCGCGCCCGCGAAATGCTCGCGGCCAAGGGCGTGAGCGCGCGTCTCGTCGACATGCACACGATCAAGCCGCTCGATACGGAAGCGGTGGTCAAAGCGATCAACGATACCGGAAGGATTGTCACCGTCGAGGACCACAACATCATAAACGGGCTCGGCTCCGCGGTCTGCGAAGTCGCCGCCGGCATGGGGAAGGGCAGGGTGGTGCGCATCGGCGTCCGCGACCAGTTCGGCGAAAGCGCCCCCTACGAAGAACTGCTTGCGATGAACGGGATAACCGCCGAAAAAATAACCGAAGCCGCAATGGAACTGGTTGGGAGGTAGAAAATGAAAGCCGTCATCATTCCGGATTCGTTCAAGGGTTCGATCTCGTCCTCGAGGATATGCGCGATAATCGGATCGGCTGTCCTTTCACGCTGGCCCGATGCGGAAGTCATTTCGGTACCCGTCGCGGACGGGGGCGAAGGCACGGTGGACTGTTTTCTCGAAGCTTGCGGCGGAAGGCGGATCTCCGTGCGGACCCGCGGGCCTCTATCGGGAACGGTCGATTCCTTTTACGGAATATTGGATGACGGCACTGCCGTCATCGAGATGGCGGCTTCGGCCGGCCTTCCGCTGGTCGGCGACAGCCCCGATCCGCTTCGCGCCACCACCTTCGGCGTCGGCGAGCTGGTCCTGCACGCTATCCGCAGCGGGTGCAAAAAAATAATTCTCGGGCTCGGCGGCAGCGCGACGAACGACGGCGGCTGCGGCCTTGCCTGCGCCCTCGGCGCGGTTTTCAAGGATGCGGACGGCACGCCGTTCATCCCCGCAGGCGGCACCCTGAAGGACATCCATACGATCGATGTATCGAAGGTTGCCGTGAGTCTCGCGGGTATCCGCATCACCGCCATGTGCGACATCGAAAATCCGCTGTACGGTCCGCGCGGAGCGGCCTTTGTGTACGCACCGCAAAAAGGCGCGGACGCCGCGATGGTGTTTCAGCTCGACTGCGGCTTGCAGCATCTCGCCGCGAAGATCGATGAATGCCTCGGCCTCGATGTGTCCGTCCTTCCCGGCGGGGGAGCCGCCGGCGGACTCGGAGCCGGCATGGCGGCATTCTGCGGAGCGCCGCTCGTGCGCGGCATCGAAACGGTGCTTGATACCGTCGGCTTCGACGCTCTCATTCAGGGAGCGGATGTGGTGTTCTCGGGTGAGGGCCGTATCGATTCCCAGAGCCTTTCGGGCAAGGTAATCGACGGTGTTTCCCGCCGGACCAAGGCTGCCGGTGTTCCCCTCGTCGCCCTCGTGGGCGATATCGGCGAGGGCATCGAAGCGGCTTACGACCGCGGGGTCACTGCCATTTTCAGCATCAATACGCTCGCCATTCCGTTTTCCGAAGCACGCAAGCGCTCCGAAAAAGATCTCTCCATCACTATTGACAATCTGCTGCGCTTTGCGGGTATATGGAAGCAGTAAACGGCCGGAAAATCCGGAAGGAGCGTCCATTGGCAGACAAACACTCAGAGCTCGCGCAGGTCCA
>JFJP01005983.1_pt1 | contig 10976 bp, 11 predicted proteins | sample 431651 | NCBI WGS metagenome assembly JFJP01 (sample SAMN02602958, study PRJNA72255) | Microbial mat metagenome, whole genome shotgun sequencing project. | biome: fresh water; feature: sink hole; material: water; isolation source: purple microbial (photo- and chemosynthetic) mats found in...
ATTCAACATCAAAGATCTGTTGATGCGCAGCACCCTGTGTGCCCACCACTGTGTAGAACGGCAGTTTCATGCGCCTGCCTTGTAGCCACTCTTGCAGTTCAGTCTTGGGGTCCTTGCCAATGGCTTCCATGGCTGGATTGATTTCCAGGCCCTGATAAAGATGGCGCACCAAATCCCTGGCCGCCGCATAACCACCATCCAGATAAACGGCACCCAACACGGCTTCAAGCGCATCGGCCAGGATCGACGGTCTTTTTTGGCCACCCGAGCGTTTCTCGCCCTCGCCCAGAAGAATGACATCGGGCAAACCAAGCTTGACGGCCAATTCATGCAGGGTGTCTTGCCGCACCAGATTGGCCCGCACCCGCGATAAATCGCCTTCGGGCAGGGCACTCAGGCGCTCATACAACAAATCAGCGACACACAGACCCAGCACCGAATCGCCCAGAAACTCCAGGCGTTCGTTGTGGTCGGCCGAAAAACTCCGATGCGTGACAGCCAGGGTCAGCAGATTGGGATCAACGAATTCATAGGGCAGACGCTGCTGCAACGCCTGCAAACCTGCCTTCAAGCCATCACCTGTGCATTCACGTTATTGCGACTTTCCTTCGTACTTCATCGTCAGGTAGGCTGGACCTGCGAGATGAATCTCGCGCTGATAAGCAAAACTGACCACCACCTTGTCGCCCTGCTTGGAAACATCCAGGTCTTTGCCAGTGATGGTATTGATGTTGTCAACGGCAGCGGCCCGGTCAAAAATGGTACGCACCTCACCCACCGTGGTGCCGGTAGCGGCTTTTTTTGCCGCCTTGGTGATCGCCATGTATTCAAGGTAGGTTGGGAATACCTGTGCCAAAACCACACCGGTCGATCCCACCACCATGGCGACAAAAATCAGCCCGATGAAAGACAAACCACGTTGACCGGATTTGATATGTGCCACCATGAAAATCTCCTGATCAGTTGAAAGAGCCAATGCGTTTGGGGTTGCCAAAATTCATCCAGACAAAAAAGGCCTTGCCAACGATGTTTTTGTCTGGCACAAAACCCCAGTAGCGCGAATCAAGCGAGTTGTCGCGGTTATCGCCCATCATGAAGTAATGTCCTTCAGGCACCTTGCACACCACACCTTCGACACTGTAGCGGCAATTGCCTTTAAATTCAAATTCGCTGGTACCCGGCACGAACGCGGGGCGATTGTCGTCGTTGAGCAATCGGTGTTTATTGTCGCCCAGACCTTCTTCAAATTGCTTGAAGTAACGCATGGCATCTTCGTCAAAAAACTCCGGGACAGACAGGGTCTCGAGAGGTTGCCCGTTGATGGTCAAACGCTTGTTGAGGTAAGCCACTTCGTCACCCGGCACCCCGACCACACGCTTGATGTAGTCCAGACTGGGTTTGGGTGGATAACGAAACACCATCACATCACCGCGCTGCGGCACCGCACCTTCAGTGATTTTGGTGTTGAGCACGGGCAGTCGCAGCCCGTAATGAAACTTGTTGACCAATATCAGGTCGCCCACCAGCAGGGTCGGAATCATCGAGCCTGACGGAATCTTGAACGGTTCAAACAGGAACGATCGCAACAGGAACACCGCAATGATCACCGGAAACAAGCCGGCGGTCCAATCCAGCCACCAGGGTTGCGCCAGGATGTTCTTTTTGGCCTCTGACAGGTCACCGTCAACTCTGGCAATGCCCAGTTTGCTCAGTTCTTCATGACGTTTAAGCGACTGCGCCTCCAGGGCGGCGGCGACCTGCTGACGCTTTGGCAAAAAGAAAAAACGCTCGGCTAGCCAGTAAGCGCCGGTCACCACCGTCGCCAGGAACAGCAGCAGGGCAAAATTACCGTCCACCATGCCGAAGTACCAGGCACCCACATAGGCCACAAAAGCCCCCAGAACAGCAGAGGTGAGCGCCTGCATCACGCATCCACCTTCAAAATGGCCAGGAAGGCCTCTTGGGGCACTTCGACCGATCCAATTTGCTTCATGCGTTTTTTGCCTTCTTTTTGCTTTTCAAGCAGTTTGCGCTTGCGGGAAATATCGCCGCCGTAACATTTGGCGATCACGTTCTTGCGCAAGGCCTTGATGGTTTCACGCGCAATGACGTTGGCCCCGATAGCTGCCTGAATCGCCACGTCATACATCTGGCGCGAAATCACTTCACGCATCTTGGCCACCACGGCACGACCGCGATACTGCGACTGTGAGCGGTGCACGATGATGGACAGGGCATCGACTTTTTCGCCGTTCAGCAGGATGTCGACCTTGACCACATCGGCGGTGCGGTATTCCTTGAACTCATAGTCCATCGACGCATAACCGCGCGACACACTCTTGAGCTTGTCAAAAAAATCCATCACGATCTCGCCTAGTGGTATCTCGTAGGTCAGCACCACCTGCCGACCCTTGTACGCCATGTTCATCTGCACGCCACGCTTCTGGTTGGCCAGCGTCATCACCGCCCCAACGTATTCCTGGGGCATGTAGAGGTGCAGCGTGACGATGGGTTCGCGAATTTCGTCCAACCGACCCTGATCGGGCATCCTGGACGGGTTCTCGATCATCTTGACTTCACCGTCGGCCTGCACCACCTGATAAACCACGCTGGGCGCGGTCGTGATCAAGTCCTGATCAAACTCGCGTTCAAGCCGCTCCTGCACAATTTCCATGTGCAACAGGCCCAAAAAACCACAGCGGAAGCCAAAACCAAGCGCCTGCGACACCTCGGGTTCGTAATGCAGCGAGGCATCGTTGAGTTTGAGTTTTTCCAGGCTGTCGCGCAGGCCTTCGTACTGGTTGGCCTCAGTCGGGTACAGCCCGGCAAAGACCTGGGGCTGTATTTCCTTGAAACCGGGCAGCGGCTCTGTCGCTGTGGCGGCAGCACCGCCCGTGCCAGGTCGGATCAAGGTGATGGTGTCACCCACCTTGGCCGCCTGCAACTCACGAATACCGGCAATCACATAACCGACCTCACCCGCCTCAAGCGCTTCACGCGGCTGGTTGGCCGGTGTGAACACGCCCAGGCCATCGGCGTTGTAAGTCGTGCCGGTGGCCATCATCTTGATGCGGTCCCCCTTGGCCAGGCGGCCATCCACCACGCGCACCAACATCACCACACCGACATAACTGTCAAACCAACTGTCGATGATCATGGCGCGCAAGGCAGCCTGGGGATGACCTTTGGGTGCCGGAATGCGGGCAATCACCGCCTCCAGAATGTCGTCAATGCCCATCCCGCTTTTGGCAGAACAGGCAATCGCATGCGATGCATCCAGGCCAATCACGTCCTCGATCTCGGACCTTGCGTTGTCGGGGTCGGCATTGGGCAGGTCCATCTTGTTGAGCACCGGCACCACCTCCACCCCCAGGTCGAGTGCGGTGTAGCAATTCGCCACGGTTTGAGCTTCCACCCCCTGGCTGGCATCGACCACCAGCAGCGCACCTTCGCAGGCCGACAAGGAGCGACTGACTTCGTACGAAAAGTCCACGTGACCCGGGGTGTCAATGAGATTCAGGTTGTAGACCTGACCGTCTTGCGCCTTGTATTGCAACGCGGCAGTTTGCGCCTTGATGGTGATACCCCGTTCTTTTTCGATATCCATCGAATCGAGCACCTGGGCTTCCATCTCGCGCTCCTGCAAACCACCGCAGCGCTGGATCAGGCGATCGGCCAAGGTCGATTTGCCATGATCAATGTGGGCGATGATCGAAAAGTTTCTGATGTGATTCATCCAGGGGACCGAAAAAGTGAAGTGTTGACTTGCCAGCAGAAAAAAGGGCGCGGTCAAGTGTGACGCACCCCGAACCAACCGTCATCGGCAAAGCGAGAGCTGGAGCCGCATTGTAGGCAAAAAGGCGGGCCGCCAGCCGCCAAAGCAGTTCACCCGTTGCCGACACAGATTCAGGACAGTGTTACTTGGCCGGCCGAATCACCACAATTTGCGCCAGTTCACCCCGACGCACCAGCAGGCCGATGGGTTTGGTCTTGTCCACTTTGGCCAGCGCAGACTCGAACGTCTTGATATCCGACACCAGATTGTTACCAAGCTGCATGATCACATCGCCCTCGCGCAAGCCAGCCCGCGCAGCGTTGTCCACGGCGGCATCAACCCTTACTCCGCCCTGACCTGACAGGCCAGCTTTTTGCTCTTTGCTCAGTTCGCTGACTGCCAGACCGATGGCTTGGCCGATTTGGGAGAGTTTTGGCTTTTCGTCTTTGTCAGCAGGCTTTTTGGCTGATTTTTCAGGCTCAATTTCGGCAATGACAACGGTCAGATCCTTGGTTGTACCGCGACGAAACACGGTCAAAACACCCTTGGTGCCAGGCTTGGTAGCACCCACCATGCGCGGTAAGTCACTCGATTTTTCAACCGGTTTACCATCAAACTTGATGATGATGTCTCCCGGCTCGACACCCGCCTTATCGGCCGGGGCACCCGCCTCGACGCTATTCACCAGCGCACCCTGGGGCTTGCCCAGGCCGATGGATTCTGCTACCTCTTTGCTGACCGGACCAATCTGAACCCCGATGCGTCCTCGTGTGACCCGGCCATTGGTGCGCAGTTGTTCGCTGACGCGCACCGCTTCGTCCATGGGGATGGCAAATGATATGCCCATGGAGCCGCCCGAGCGCGAATAGATCTGGCTGTTGATGCCCACCACCTCGCCCCGCATATTGATCAGCGGTCCGCCAGAGTTGCCGGGGTTGATCGCCACATCAGTTTGGATAAAAGGCAGATAGTCACCTGTGTCACGCTGCTTGGCGCTCACAATGCCAGCCGTCACCGTGTTTTCCAGGCCAAAGGGTGAACCAATGGCCATGACCCATTCGCCAACCTTGAGCCGACTCACGTCGCCGATTTTGACAGCCGGTAATCCACTGGCCTCAATCTTGACCACCGCCACGTCGCTACGCTTGTCGGCACCAATGATCCTGGCTTTAAATTCACGTTTGTCCGTCAGCGTCACCACCACCTCATCAGCACCTTCCACCACATGGGCATTGGTCATGATCATGCCGTCAGCAGTCAGAATAAACCCCGACCCGACACCGCGAGGTTGCTCCTCGTCCTGCGGTTGGCCGCGACGCGGTGTGGATCTTGGGATATTGGGCATGGGCAAGCCAAAGCGGCGGAAAAACTCCTGCATTTCCTTCTCGCCCGGCATCCCATGGGGGGACTCGGCACCGACTTTTTCTAGAGTGCGAATATTCACTACCGAGGGGCCGACCTGCTCAACCAGATCGGTAAAGTCTGGCAGGGCACGCGCTTGCGCCCACGCCGGTTTCAGCGGCAGAAAAGTGGTGGAGACTATGCCCAGCAGGGCCCCGCACAGCGCAAGTGCGTGCCAACGCTTCAAGTTCAATCGAATCATCTTCAGCCTTTCCAAAAATTGACAAACGAACACATGGTGACCTATTTCTTTCTCTCAAGACCCTGTGCAAACAAAGCTAGCGTCTGCTGTGGTACCTCGCCCACGGCCGTGAGCCACCAATCACCCAGCTGACGCATCAACACATGCGTTGCCCCCATGGCCAGGGGTGCATGTTGCTGCGCCAGCGTGTGCCGGGCTGCATCAAACGGCTCAATAAACAGCGAGACGGAGGCCAATCCATCGGAGAAGACGCATTGCAGGGTACGACCCTTGTTATCGGCCAGACCGCCTTCGGTCGGCTTGCTACAGTGCACGGGGACGAAGCCGGGCACCACAACTTTTTGCAACCAGGCGTGCTCCGCCGCTGAGGTTTTGACCCACGCGACGTGACGCACCTGATAACCCTGGGTGTTGTCCATCAGCGCACTCAGCCGAGCCATATGAACCGGTGCCCCCATGTGCAATTCGGAGAAAGCTGCCTGCTCCAGCAGGGCATGGCCGCTGTCGAGGGTCTGCAACTTGATGACCAAACCGGTTTTTTGTTCCGTCCAGATCCGATAACCAAAACGCAAGGCATCCATAGGCAGCAACTGCGCGACATCGGCCTGCAAACCGGCCACCCGGTCCCGCCCAACGATTTTCAGGCGGTAATACTGAGCCACCGACGAATCGGTGCGGCTCAACAGCTCTGAAAACAAGCCCAGGGATTCACGCCGCTCCCGGATGACCACGCGACTGACAGGCAAAAAAGTGACCACCTGGTCGTTGCGCCGGAAGGTGGAACGTGGCTCCCCGGTGAGGGCCTCAACCCGCTCCATCTGCTGCTGGCCGTCACACACATGCCAAATCCGTGAAGACGACATGAATTGGCCACTGGTCACGACAAAGGTGCCAACATAGGCGCGCGTGCGCGAGGCCGCGTTCAAACGCAACAACCACTGAGCCACAGCGGGCGGGTCGGGAAGGGGCGCTTGCGCCCACGACACGCTACCCAACACGGCACCAACAAGGACCAAGACCAGCCGCAGGTATTTCAACGTTTGCCCTCTTCAAATGTCGCATTGCGCAAAAAACCCGAAGGCATCTGCAGGACAGAAGTGCCGCCGAACTGCCGGTGCGCCGCCAGCAAGGCATCCAGTCGGGGATCGCGAAGCATCGCCGCCGCGGCTTGATCCACGGTGGTGGGTGCTGAGGCGATTGCAGCCACTGCAGGAGTCACCGACAGCACGCCGCCGCCGGAAACACGGGTCAACTGCGACACAGCAGCAGTCGGACTGCGTCCATCCATCCATGCATATCCCTGCCACGCCAGAACCCCAACCACAGTGATCGATGCCAAGCCTGCCACACGCCGCCACCAGGGATCATTGGCAGGTGGGTGCCAGGATGGCTTCTGGCCCACTTCCCCGCCCGCTACACTGCTGTTAGTGATAACCAGCGCGGCATCCAGCGCAAGCTGACGGCGCAGTCGCTCGACAAAAGCCGGATCATGCCCACGCACCGACACATCGCCTGAGCGCATGACCTCCCCGATCAGGTGGTAATGATCCCAAGCCCGGCGTGCATCATCCGAAGCAGCAAGCTGATCCATGGCGCGCGCAAAGTCATCCCCCTGCAACTGGCCGTCCACCAGCAGGGACACCTGTTCCGGCTCGCGATGTAACTTGTCATACATACCCAATAGCCTTCAATAAACCTGAAACGACAACCACACTCATTCATCCCTGCCGGTTTACCAACGCTTGCTGGTCTGCTTTTCCAGCATCGGCTTGATCCGGGCAGAGATGGCCTCCCGTGCCCTGAAAATGCGTGAGCGCACGGTGCCAATCGGGCAACCCATCACCTCGGCAATATCCTCGTAACTCAACCCATCCATCTCCCGCAATGTGATCGCTTGCCTCAAATCCTGCGGCAAGGCATCCAGCGCGGCGTTCACCGCTTGGCCGATCTCTTTGGCAGCCAACACGGACTCGGGTGACTCGTCTGTGCTTGGTTCGCTTTTCGGCTGGAAAGTTTCATCGTCTTCGTTGCTTCGCTCCAGCGTGCTTTGCGACACTGTCGGGTCACGTTTGAGTTCCAGCAGAAACATTTTGGCGGTATTGACCGCAATACGGTAGAGCCAGGTGTAGAACTGGGCATCACCGCGAAACTTGGGCAACGCACGATAGGCCCGAATGAAGGTCTCCTGGGCAATGTCTTCGACCAGATCCACATCGCGCACCATGCGCCCGATCAGGCGTTCGATACGACGCTGGTACTTGATCACCAGCAGTTCAAACGCAGCTTGATCACCAGCCAACGTGCGCTCGACCAGCATCAGGTCGCTGTCCAACACCACTTCTGTTGGTTCCCCAGTCAATGAATCGGGCCGATTCAAAGGGTGCCCCTGTCAAATGATTCCTGCACCGGCTTTCTGCCAAAGACGGCCCGACGAAATGCCCTCCAGCGCTGCTGCGCAGCCCGTCGCTCAGGCCAGACCCAGACCCCACACTGACCCGCACCGACGTACAGTCGCAGCACCAGGCAAGTTTGCAAATCGAGCGTCACCTCGGGCACCGTGGGTTGCACATGATTCATCTGGGTCCAGGTCCAAGCGATACCATCCCAGGTCAGTTGGCCCTGTGGTGCATGCACCCAATGCCAGGCTGCCAGGCCATTGCCAAGCAAGCACAGCACGCCTGCACCGAGATGACGCAGTCCTGGCTCATCCGCCTGAATCACCCAGGTCAGCAGTATCGCGGTACCCAGCGTTGCCAACGCCAGCACCAGGGCTCCATGAAAACGGGAACGCCCCACCGGATAACTGACCGCAGGGGCGCTGTGCATCGGGCAACGACCGACAAAGGGCGGGACAGTCCGCTGTCAACAGCGTTCAGGGCGCGCGCTTGAAGACCAACGACCCATTGGTACCGCCAAAACCAAAGTTGTTTTTGAGGGCCACATCGATCTTGAGATCACGGGCACTGTTGGCACAGTAGTCCAGATCACAGTCAGGGTCGAGGTGAAAGATGTTGGTGGTCGGCGGACTTTTCTGATGGTGCAGCGCCAACACGGTGACCACCGACTCCAGACCGCCGGCTCCACCGAGCAGATGCCCGGTCATGGATTTGGTCGAATTGACAACGGTTTTTTTGGCGTGGTCACCCAGTGCTGCCTTGATGGCGTTGGACTCATTGAGGTCACCCAGCGGTGTGGAAGTGCCGTGTGCGTTGACGTAATCAATCTGGCTGGCATTCACGCCGGCATTGTTCATGGCACCAAGCATGGCCCGACGTGGACCGTCCATGTTGGGGGCGGTCATGTGACCCGCATCTGCACTCATGCCAAAACCGGCCAGCTCTGCGTAAATTTTGGCACCGCGGGCCTTGGCGTGTTGGTATTCTTCAAGCACCATGACACCAGCGCCTTCGCCCAGCACAAAACCGTCGCGGTCTTTGTCCCAGGGACGCGATGCGGTGGTCGGATCGTCATTGCGGGTGCTCAGGGCACGCATGGCAGCAAAACCGCCCACTCCCAAAGCCGACACGGTGGCCTCCGAGCCGCCAGCCACCACCACATCGGCATCGCCATATTCGATCATGCGACCACCCTGCCCGATGCAATGCAGCCCGGTCGTGCAGGCGGTGACAATGGCCAGGTTCGGGCCCTTGAACCCAAAACGAATCGACACATGGCCGGCGATCATGTTGACAATGGTCGAGGGAACAAAAAACGGCGAGATACGCCGCGCACCACGTTGGGTGAACTCGGTATGCATCTGCTCGATCATTGGCAAACCGCCAATGCCTGAGCCAATGACGCAGGCAATGCGCGTTGCCAGATCATCATCCAGCGCGTCACCGGTCGGCAGGCCGGCATCGGCGACCGCCTGGGCTGCCGCAGCAATGCCGTAATGAATGAAACTGTCCATGGTGCGCGCCTCTTTGGCGCTCATATAGGACTCAATGTCAAAGCCTTTTACTTCGGCGGCAATTTTGCAGTTGAAAGTAGAGGCATCAAACTTGGTGATTAAACCAACACCGGACTGGCCAGCCAGCAGGTTGGCCCAGGTGGCATCCACCGTGTTTCCAACAGGACTGACACAACCCAAACCGGTGACAACAACGCGACGACGGGACATATGGATAAAAAGTCAGTGGTTCGTCTGAAGATAACCCGCGCCACTAATGGGCGCTGGCTGTGAATCTGCGCTGTTGCCCCAAGCCTGTGAGTGTATCGAATCGTGGCTTGGGCAACAGACGGCGCGGCGCATGGGTCGCCGCAGTACCGGGATCAGGCCTTTTGGTGCGCCAACGCGTAATCGATGGCGTTTTGTACGGTGGTGATTTTTTCAGCATCCTCGTCCGGAATTTCAATACCGAACTCGTCTTCAAGAGCCATCACCAGTTCAACGGTGTCCAGGGAATCGGCACCCAGATCAGCCACAAAAGACTTTTCGTTGGTGACTTGGGATTCTTCAACACCGAGTTGTTCGGCAATGATTTTCTTAACGCGTGCTTCAATATCGCTCATGAGTTGGCTCAAAGGGTTGTGAAAGGATTGGTGATTTTAGCCGGGGTTGGAGAGATGCCCCTAAACGGCCAAAGAACGGAGAGTTCAACCCCAAGTATGACACCGACAGGTGGCACTTGGGGCAAAACGATTTCAGGCCATGAACATGCCACCATTGACATGCAACTCCTGACCGGTGACATAGGCCGCCTGCGGCGAGGCCAGATAGGCCACAGCATGCGCAATATCGGACGGCTTGCCCAGGTGACCCAGCGGAATCTGGCCCAGCAAAGCCTTTTGTTGCTCGTCGGCCAATTTGGCGGTCATGTCGGTTTCGATGAAACCCGGGGCAATGCAGTTGACGGTGATGTTGCGCGAGCCCAACTCACGCGCCAGAGCACGCGTCATGCCCGCCACGCCAGCCTTGGCCGCCGCGTAATTGGCCTGGCCCGGATTGCCAGACGCACCAACCACCGAAGTGATGTTGATGATGCGGCCATAGCGCTGCTTCATCATGGTGCGCATCACGGCTCGGCTCATGCGAAACACCGCTTTGAGGTTGGTGTCAAGCACCGCGTCCCACTCTTCGTCCTTCATGCGCAGGGCCAGGTTGTCTCGCGTGATGCCAGCATTGTTGACCAGAATTTGCAAGCCCCCGTGTTCTTTGACGATGGCATCCATCAAGGCATCGACACCCGCTGGATCATTGACGTTCAAGGCACGGCCGCTACAGCCGGCAAACGCTGACAACGTGTGATTGAGTTTGGCAGCACCGTCGTCGGTGGTAGCGGTGCCAATAACCCTGAGGCCACGCTGAGCCAATTCCAGCGCAATGGCAGCCCCAATGCCGCGCGAGGCACCCGTGACCAGCGCGACTTGTCCTTCAAATTTGAGGTCTGTCATGCTTCATGCCTCCAGGGCAGTTTTTACTTCCGCCAGGCTGGCCGGGTCAAACATGGCCAGGCCTCGCATCTCGGGGGCAATGCGCTTGGTCAAGCCCGCCAGCACCCTGCCTGGGCCACATTCGACCAGCGTGGGCAGGCCGCGCGCGCCCAGCGCCTGCACACACTCAACCCAGCGCACCGGACCAAAAGCCTGGCGGTACAG
>JFJP01040596.1_pt1 | contig 10976 bp, 7 predicted proteins | sample 431651 | NCBI WGS metagenome assembly JFJP01 (sample SAMN02602958, study PRJNA72255) | Microbial mat metagenome, whole genome shotgun sequencing project. | biome: fresh water; feature: sink hole; material: water; isolation source: purple microbial (photo- and chemosynthetic) mats found in...
TTTTAAATATTTCAGTTTAGATTTGTATTCATAATGATACAGAATCGCTAAATGCGCAACGTGTCTTTCTCTATATGAAAGCCTTTGTTCCGTTAAGCAAAATTCAGAAAAGAAGTGGATTTGTAAACTCATTCAGGCTGCTTATGCAATTCCAATTATCTTTGAACAGGATTAAAAAATTTCTTTAAATTTAGTATAACATTTTTTTCTTTAAACAATCTATTTATGATGAAGAGAGCTTATGCATTAGTACTAACCATTTACTTAGCGACTTATTCCACTGTAAACGCCCAGCCATACCGCTGGCAAATAAATAAATCCGGCGGCATCTCCTGGCAGGTTGAGAAGAATGAAACGCATAAGGATCATATCGAAATGAGCGGAAAATTTATTTCGGCTGTGGTTCGCTATGGCGTGAATTCCGATCAGTCCTTCTTTATCAGTCGCGACATTGTTTGGCCCATGTTGCGCACCATTCCGAATAATACACATGCCAGTCTCACCAGAACTCTTGGCATTGATATCATTAATAGGATTTATATCAATAAACAAGTGGTGACAAAGGAGATTGTTAATGAAATAGTCTTAGATGGGAAAATTTTAGTGCACAGCACTTTGAACGACGATTTTGTACTTGAAAGAACACTTTTTCCATCAACCGATCAGCCCGTTTTTTGTGAAAAATATGTTCTGACCAACAAGAGTGATAAATCAATATCTGTCGAAATACCTGATATAAATGACAATGTGAATACAAATCCGGCTGAAGGCGTTGATGGGAGTTATCTTCTAAATATCCGATCATATAAACACGGTGCTTTCAAAATTAAACCTAAAGAATCGGTTTCATTCTATTTGAGTATAACAGGTACAAAAAGCGGCCAGGTTTCCAACGCCTCAGATATTGAAAATGAATTAAAAAAACGTAATGACTTTCTTTCCTTCCTGAACGAAAACCTGGTACTCGAAACACCTGACGAAACATTGAATAAGGCATTTTCTTTTGCCAAAATCCGTGCTTCCGAAAGTATTTTCCAAACTAAAGGCGGACCCATGCACGGACCTGGAGGGTTAAGTTATTACGCTGCCATATGGGCTAACGATCAGGCTGAATACATCAATCCGTTTTTTCCCTACCTGGGTTACGATTATGGTATTGAATCAGCATTAAACGCATACCGCCATTTTGCCCGTTTTATGAATCCTGATTTCAAACCAATCCCAAGCTCAATAATTGCTGAAGGAACTGATATCTGGGATGGTGCCGGAGATCGTGGCGATGCGGCAATGATTGCTTATGGAGCTGCCCGCTTTGCGCTTTCGCAGGGGAATATTGAAATTGCAGAGGAACTCTGGCCATTAATCGAATGGTGCCTGGAGTATAATAAACGAAAGCTAAATTCTAACGGAGTTGTTACATCTGATTCTGATGAACTGGAAGGCCGGTTTCCTGCGGGAGATGCAAATTTGTGTACATCTGCTCTCTATTACGATGCTTTGCTTTCGGCATCATTTCTTGGCGAATCATTGGCTAAGAATAAAAAGCAGGTTTCCACTTACCGGAAGCAGGCAGCCACACTTAAAGTGAATATCGAAAAGCATTTTGGTGCAAACGTGATGGGATTTGAAACATACCGCTATTACCAGGGTAACGATAAGTTACGCGCCTGGATATGCATCCCGCTTACTGTAAATATTTTCGATCGTAAACAGGCTACCATTGATGCACTTTTTTCGCCTGAATTATGGACTGTCGACGGTCTTGCCTCACAATCAGGCGACAAAACCTTCTGGGATCGTAGCACTTTGTATGCATTGCGTGGTGTTTTTGCTGCCGGGGATACCAAACGTGGCCTTCAGTATTTACAATATTATTCGAACCGCAGGTTGCTTGGAGAACATGTTCCTTATCCTGTTGAAGCCTTTCCGGAAGGAGGTCAACGCCACCTTTCAGCTGAAAGTGGATTGTATTGCAGGATTTATACCGAAGGGCTTTTTGGAATACGTCCGACCGGATTGAGCAGCTGTACAATTACGCCTCAACTGCCTGGGGAATGGACATTTATGAGTCTGAAAAATGTTCATGGCTTCAACAATGAGTTTGATATTGAAGTGAAACGCGAATCAGGAAAAATCAGGCTTACAGTTAAATCAGGGAACACCATTGCTTTTGACAAATTAATTGAAAATGGAAGAACCTGTAATATTAAATTCTGATGAGTATTTTCTTTTGCTTCTGCTTGTCCGAACCCGAAAATTAAAATTGAATAATACGTTTTTCTCAAATAATCACTTTCAATAACAATTTCATGAAAAATCTCCCTGAAGTAGCAGTACCGCCCAAACGATTAGCCTCACTCGACGCACTTAGAGGATTTGATATGTTCTGGATCATCGGAGGCGAAAATGTGGTTCACGGCATGGCAAATGCCAGTGGCCTACCGTTTTTTAAACTATTGTCCTTTCAGATGCAGCACTCGCAGTGGACAGGTTTTCGTTTCTATGATCTGATCATGCCATTGTTTTTATTTATGGTTGGTATGTCAATTCCATTTTCGTTGAGTAAGCGGCTGGCTTCGGGTGAATCCCACACACACATCTACCTGCATTCATTCAAGCGGGCAGCTATCCTTTTTGTACTTGGAATGGTTTGCCAGTGTAACCTGCTGGCATTTGATATTTCGAAACTGTTTATCATCCACGATACATTGCAATCTATCGCAATCGGATACTTTTTCAGCATTATCATTTATACAAAATTGAACTTAAAATTTCAGCTGATACTTACATCCGGTCTGCTTTTACTTTATTGGGCTATTCTTCAGTTTGTTGCAGTACCAGGTCACGAAGCAGGAATTCTGACACCGGAATCGAATATCGCTAAATATGTTGAGCAGGGTGTATTCGGCAGGTTTGATGACGCGCCATCTCCTTACACCTGGTTCCTGGGTTCATTAGGATTTGTTGCAACCGTAATGACGGGTGTATTTGCCAGTACTATCATCCGCGCAAAAAACATTAAAATCCTTTGGATAAAAACATCGGATTTACTCGTTCATAAAGCAATGGTGCTTGCTATAACTGGACTGGCACTTGCTTTTGCCGGACAATTTGCAAGCATTTGGTTCCCGATTATTAAACCATTATGGACTCCATCGTTTGTTTTGTTCTCCTCCGGTTTAAGTTTTTTACTGATGGCCTTTTTCTATTTCATTATTGATGTTAAAGGATTTCAGCGCTGGGCTTTCTGGCTGAAAGTAATCGGGATGAATAGTATAGCTGTGTATATGGCGGTGCACCTGATCCATTTTGAAGGAATTGCTCAAAATCTGGTGTTCGGACTGGAACAATACCTGGGTGGATACTATTTTGTTCTCAGATCTATTGTAGCTTTAACAATTATTTACGGTGCTCTCTACTATATGTACAAAAAGGGGACGTTTTTAAAAGTCTGATACTTTTTAGCCTGTAAACTGAGGGAGTTTAAAAATAATAGAAAGTTTGGCAGACACTTTGGTGAGTTCGCACTCTTTTAGTGATGAGTGTCGGATTTCTAAATGTTAGATACTCAGAATTCAATTATCTTTGGCATTTAAAACATGTAAAACACCCATTTAGCCGACCATAACTCCATAATTCAGTATTATATTCAATGGAATTTTTACAGGAGGATTTGCAGAGATTTTATAAGAGTAGGTTGAAATAACTTAATAGTTTGAAATCTGATTATTGATATGCATAACTTAAATTTTAGTCATTTTCTGAAAAGGTTAAACAAAAAAGCTTATCGCATGTTAATATTTAGTTAATGCATACAAATTACGAATGATAAGATATTCAATTAAAGATCTGGAAAAGATTACCGGTATCAAAGCTCATACTATCCGTATATGGGAAAAACGATATGGGATTGTAGAACCTCAACGTACACAAACTAATATCCGCTATTATTCCGATGAGGACCTCCGGCGTTTGATGAATGTTGCTATTCTTAATAAATACGGATATAAGATTTCGAATATCCAAAGCATGTCAGAGGCTGAAATTACTAAATGTGTGATTGACCTAACGCATCAGGATCTTGATAATGAACACCAGGTTGACAATCTTGTTATGGCAATGATTGAAATCGATGAACAAAGGTTTGATAAAATAATTTCATCATCCATTATTAAACAAGGTTTCGATTATACTTTTGAAAACCTACTCTATAAATTTTTCGAGAAAATAGGAATTCTTTGGCAGATAGGAGCTGTAAATCCGGCCCAGGAACATTTTATTTCTAATCTTATCAGGCAGAAACTGATATTGGCAATAGACGGGCAGCAGGAATTTCGGAATAATCATAAAACATTTCTTCTTTTTCTGCCTGAACATGAATATCACGAAGTTGCATTATTATATCTTCATTTTCTGATCAGGAAAGAAGGACATAAAGTTATTTACCTTGGTCAGAATGTGCCATTGCTTCATCTTAGTGCTATATTCGAAATACACAAGGTTGACTTTCTTGTAACATCGGTTGCTTCCAATCTCCCACTCGAAATGATATCTGAAACACTGAAAGAATTAGAACAATTGTATAAGGATAAGCAAATATTGGTGGGAGGTAATTGCATGCAAAATACCTCTATTGTGTTTCCTAAAAACATTAAATCGTTCAATACCTTGTTGGAGTTTTACGACTTTCTTAAAAAAATATAGGTTTACGAGGAGATTTTTTAAGTGTCGAATTCATAATGAATTCATTTGTTGGTTGTTATATATTAGTCCTTACTAAAAACTGATTTTTTAACATATTGTTTAAAGCTTTGTTCATTAAAATGTCGTATATTAGTGTACATCATATAATTACTCTAAATAACTGATTCAGAGGTTTTAAAAATAGTCATATAAGCCTCAGCCAAAAAATTAACAATTTTTTAACTTTATTTAGATTAAATCTAAATAAAAGTGTTTAACTTTGCACAGTAATAATTAAACACACGGCGCCATGACTCAAATAGAATTCGACCATAAATTAATAAGTCTGTATCAGAACCTGGAATATTATGCTAACCTACTTACTTCGAATCGTGAAGAAGCTAAGGATCTTATTCAGGATACCTATCTTAAAGCGCTGGCAAACCGCGATAAATTTGCTGCCGACACCAATCTGAAAGCCTGGACTTATACTATAATGAAAAATACATTCATCAATAACTATCGCCGCAATCAAAAAGCAAATACAATTATTGATAGTACTGAGGATTTATTTTACTTAAATATTCCACGTAAATCGGATTTCCCTTCACCTGATTCAAAGTTTTCGGAAAAGGAGATCAATAAAAGTATTTTAAAACTTGATGCCGATCAGCGTATGCCTTTCGAAATGCATCACCAGGGATATAAATATAAGGAAATTGCCGATCATTTGAATATTTCAATTGGTACTGTAAAAAGCAGGATATTTTTTACCCGTCGGAAATTGATGGATACACTCAAAGATTTTGCTGATTGATTGTTAGATTTTTTATTAGCATTAAAGCCACAAATTTTTAGAATTTGTGGCTTTTTAGTTTAATGTGTATCCGGAATAAAAAAAGCAAACCTTTGTTTACCTGCATGCCCCTGAAAATTATATCGCTTCGTGCATCTTATAGCGATAACAAACAGGGAAGATGAACATTTCTGAATAAGACAATATAACTTTCACAAGTCGTCGCATTGTCAGGTCAGTTTGTACACTTGCCTCTATTCCTTCTCCAGGCTTAACTTAAGGATTGCAAAAATAAGCACCCCGGCACTGATCCATTGTATTAAAGAGAGAGTTCTGTCATTTACCAGGTAGTCAAATAAGATAGCTGAAACCGGGAAAAATAATTCCAGTATGGTAGCAAGCATGGCGCGAACCCTGGTTAGTCCGAAATAATAAAGAAAGATAGCGCCTGAGCCGGTTGTGATTCCAATAATCCAAAAGATAGTCCACTGGATACCGGTAATTTCTGGGATATTCTTCAGTATACCGGTTGAAAGCACATACAGCAGCATGATAATACTTGTAAATGCGTAGCGATAAAAAGTTGCTGTAAAAAAGCTGAATTTCTGGAGTATTTTCTTGCTGAAAACGGTAGAACTACCAAAAGCAAAAGCCGCTAAAAGTGAAAATCCTGCTGCCATTGCCGTATTATTATTGGTGCCAAAATCAGGCAGATTTAAACCGAAAGTAAGGAAATATCCCGCTGTAATGGCCAGGGCCGACCAAAGTAAAAAATTTCGTTTTAGTTTCTCTCCAAGTAATAATGCAGCCAGGGTGATAGCAAAAACCGGCTGAAGTTTCTGTAGCAAAACAACGATAGTAAGTGCTTTAAAATTAACAAGGAATAGCGCTTTTACAATTGCAAGAGTACCAACGGCCCCTCCAAGTAATGAGAGTAAGAAGAATACCAGAACATCTCCCGCAGTAAAATTCCTGAGATGTTTATATTGCTTGTACATAAATAAATTCATCAGCAGGAATGGCAGGGCATGAAAAATAAATACTACCAATCCAATATCCAGGCTATATAAACGAGGTGTAAGTACTACTCCATCAAGCCCCCACAAAGTGGCAGCAATACATATGGCCATAGCACCGGTAAAAACAGTCTTATTAAATTTCATATCACACTCTCTCTGTATTATTTTCTTAGCGGGTGCAAAAGTAAGGTTTTTCGATGGTTTTATTTAGTGCGGTTCATGAGTTTAAGTTAATAGAAAATGGAAAATGGAAAAAAGGGAAATGGAAAGTTGAGAATAAACAATAAAAAAATAACAAGTGAACATCCATTGCCCCGACCTTTAAGTCGGGGGATTAAAAAAGCTAAATAGTTAATGGAAAATTGAGTAAGTAAGGAATATCTATAGCCCCGACCTTCAGGTCGGGGATTAAAAATGATTAATTGTTAATGGTAAAATAAGCAGTAAGGAATATCCATTGCCCCGACCTTGCCCCGACCTTCAGGTCGGGGATTTTAAAGTATTCATAAGAATAAATGGTAGTTTATGATGTATAAAAAGAAGACAGAAAGAAGTCAAAAGAACCATTTCATTAATTCAGGATTTTATCTACTGCTGCTATTCTTTAACTACAAAATTATTCCGGACTGCAAGAACCATTTTCCATTTCTCTATTTTCCATTAACTGCACAATTTGCCATACGGCTATATATCAACAAAATACAAACCCTGGAATAGATTTTGTGAACATATGCGCTAATTAATCAACAATACTTGAACTTTTTGATTCTATCACAGTAAGATTATTACCTTTGCCACAGCAAAAAACAACGTCTAATAATACATAACTATATGATTACCAATAATTTTATAGATCGTCATAACGGTCCTGGCAAGAGTGAAACTGAAATCATGTTGAAAGCTATTGGTGTTAATTCGCTTGATCAGCTTATTGACGAAACCATTCCTTCTTCTATCCGCTTACCCAAACCATTAAATCTTCCTGCCGGATTGAATGAATTTGAATATCTGAACCATATTAAAACGCTTGCTTCAAAAAATAAGGTTTTCAAATCGTACATCGGAATGGGTTATTACAATACAATAACTCCAGGTGTAATTTTAAGAAATATATTTGAAAATCCAGGCTGGTATACTTCCTATACTCCTTATCAGGCAGAAATATCACAAGGTCGCCTTGAAGCATTACTCACTTATCAAACCATGGTTACAGACCTCACAGGTATGCCGCTGGCAAATGCATCGTTGCTTGACGAAGCTACTGCTGCTGCCGAAGCCATGATTATGCTGCATAATGCCCGTCCCCGTGAAGCTGTTAAAGCTGGTGCAAATACGTTTATCGTCTCAACAAATACCTATCCACAGACTATTGCTGTACTCGAAACGAGAGCCAAACACCTGGGTATTGAAATTGAGATTAAATCTTGCAATGATTTTGAGCCGGCAGCCCATATTTTTGGAGTTCTGCTTCAATATCCAAATCAGTACGGCGAAATTCATGAGTATCGTAAACTTGTGAATCTTGCACATGAAAATGGGATTACAGTAGCTGTTGCTGCCGACCTGCTGAGTCTGGCTTTACTAACACCTCCGGGCGATTGGGGTGCTGATGTTGTAGTTGGTTCAACACAACGGTTTGGTATTCCGATGGGTTTTGGTGGTCCACATGCAGCTTATTTTGCTACAAAAGAAGAATATAAACGCTTTATTCCGGGCCGCATAATCGGTGTTTCTGTTGATGCACAGGGCAACCGTGCTCTTCGTATGGCTCTGCAAACCCGCGAACAGCATATCAAGCGCGAACGTGCCACATCCAATATTTGTACTGCACAGGCCTTACTCGCAATTATGGCGGGTATGTATGCTGCATACCACGGACCGAAAGGTATTCGTGAAATTGCTCGTCATATTAATATTTTAACAGGCGTTTTATCCACTGAAGTACAGAAATACGGATACAAACAGCTCAACGCCAATTTCTTCGATACTTTGCTGATTAGTATTCCCGAAGGAGTAAACATCGATGTGTTACGAAAACTTGCTGTTGAAAGTCATGTAAACTTCAATTATGTTGATAATGATAAGATAGGTATCAGCCTTGACGAAACAACTTCGTTGGATGATGTTAACCTTGTACTGCATATTTTTGCATCAGCTGCTAAAAAGCAATTTATTGAATTTGTATGCGATCCTGATGAATGTGGTTTGATACGTACATTTGCTCCATCCATGGACAGGCAATCGGATTATTTAACCGAACCTGTTTTCAACAGCTATCATTCGGAAACGGAAATGATGCGTTTCCTGAAGAAACTGGAAAACCGCGACCTGGCACTGAACCGCAGTATGATCCCACTTGGTTCGTGTACCATGAAACTGAATGCCGTTGCTGAATTAATTCCACTGAGCTGGCCCGAGTTTGGAGCTATTCATCCTTTTGCACCTGCCGATCAGACAGAAGGATACAACATCCTGATCCGTGAGTTGGAGAAAGCTCTTTGCGAAGTTACCGGGTTTAAAGCTGTATCAATGCAGCCTAATTCAGGAGCTTCCGGCGAATATGCCGGCTTGCTTGTTATTAAAGCATACAATGAAAGCCGTGGCGAAGGACACCGTAAAGTTTGTCTTATTCCTGCTTCGGCACATGGAACCAATCCGGCAAGTGCAGCTATGGCAGGTATGGAAGTGGTGGTTGTAAAAACCGATCCCAATGGCAATATTGATATGGCTGACCTTCACGAAAAGGCCATAAAGCATAAAGACAATCTTGCAGCCTTAATGGTAACATATCCATCAACACATGGTGTTTTTGAAGAAAGTATCCTCGAAATTGCTGCCACCATTCACGAAAACGGCGGACAGGTTTATATGGATGGCGCCAATATGAATGCGCAGGTAGGACTTACCAATCCCGGAACTATCGGCGCTGATGTTTGCCATCTGAACCTGCACAAAACCTTTGCTATTCCACATGGTGGTGGTGGCCCGGGTGTTGGTCCGATTGGTGTTGCAGAGCATTTGGTTCCATTTCTTCCAGGTCATCCGGTTGTGAAAACCGGTGGTGAAAAAGCTATACAGGCTGTGGCTGCCGCTCCTTATGGAAGTGCGTTGGTTTTACCAATTTCATATGCATATATCAAGCTGCTCGGAGGCAACGGACTTACCATGGCAACCAGATATGCTATACTTACAGCTAATTATATTAAATCGCGGCTCGAAGGTCATTATAAAATTCTTTATTCCGGAAGTAAAGGCCGTGTGGCTCATGAATTGATTCTTGATTGTAACCAATACCTGAAAACAGCCGATGTTGCTGCAATTGATATTGCCAAGCGCCTGATGGATTATGGTTTCCATGCTCCAACAGTTGCATTCCCGGTCGGCGGAACGTTAATGGTTGAACCTACCGAAAGTGAGCCACTGAGCGAACTCGACCGTTTTGTTGATGCAATGATTGCTATCCGCAAAGAAATTGCCGACATTGAAGAAGGTAAGGTAGATAAGCACGACAATGTTATCAGGCATGCTCCTCATACACTGGCAATGGTAACTACCGATGACTGGACTTTACCATACAGCCGTGAAAAAGCTGCATTCCCGATGCCTTGTGCAAAAGAGGATAAATACTGGCCAGCTGTAACACGTATCGATGATGCATGGGGCGACAGGAACCTGGTTTGTACGTGTGCGCCGATTGAAAGTTATGTGAAGGGATAATTGATTGATAAAATTGATATTTCAAGAAAAGGCTGTCCGAAATGGGCAGCCTTTCTGTTATTTATCGATTGTATTTCAATAGTTTATAACTGATATTTGAATCGATCTTTTTTATTCAGATGACAAATTATACACCCCTTTAACCAGAACTTTTGTAAGATCAATATCATCGGTTATTTCGATAAATCCTTTTGAGATCCGGCCAATATTCACTTTTTGTTTGCGGAGGTAATAAGCTTCATTATCTGATTTTTCAACAATCAAAACATAATAGTCTTTCCCGGATTTAATAAGAGCTTCGCTGGGTAATGCCGTGGCTTCATTGCTGTTTACGGCAATTAAAGCTTCAATATACGATTGGTTTATCAGGTTGGCTTGCTGACCGTTTTTAATTGCAGCAATACAGGTAACAGTTTTAGTGTCGGGATTAACGGCTTTGCCGATTGAAATGAGTGTAGCCTTGTTATTGTATGATAATTCGCCTGGCGAACTGAAATTCACGGTTTGTCCAGGTTTTAATTTGGCAATATCTTTTTCGAACACAGAAAGTTGAATCTGCAAAAGGCTTATATCTACGATTTCGACAAGAAGCTTCTGCTGTTCAATAAACTGTCCTAATACAAGATTCTGTTTAGTAATGAATCCGTTTATCGGGCTGATTACAGAAAAGGAAGCATAAAGATCGCCGGCTTCAATCTTTGCAACATTCAATCTCAGAAGTTCTAACCTTAGTTTCAATGAAAGGTATTTTGACTTCGTAG
>JFJP01040597.1_pt1 | contig 10976 bp, 9 predicted proteins | sample 431651 | NCBI WGS metagenome assembly JFJP01 (sample SAMN02602958, study PRJNA72255) | Microbial mat metagenome, whole genome shotgun sequencing project. | biome: fresh water; feature: sink hole; material: water; isolation source: purple microbial (photo- and chemosynthetic) mats found in...
AATACGTATTAGAGAACGGGAAGAATACAGGCAAAAGTTGGGCTGTGTATCAAGAAATCTATGATTCACTTGGGCGACTTCATACCGAAATGGAATATGACTTCGTCGATCATTACCCCCATCACTATAAGTGGCATACATTTAATGGGAAGCAAATCACGAGAACCGATTTTTTCGAAAACGAAAAGTTACAGATGATCAAGGAGTTCACCTATAATAAGGATAGTCTAATTTCTCAGGAGGTGATAAAATATGTTAAACCTGGAGATACGTCCATAAGTGTTATCCTTACTTACAAATACAATCAGCTTAAAAAACCCATTCAGATCGAAGCAAAAACACCTTCAAGGAAAACGGTCTATAAAATAAAATCAACCTACGATAGCAATGGTACCGAGCTAACGAGAATAGTTAATACCAAAGCAGGGTATTTTCCCTTAGACTCAATTATCGGTTTGACGTGTAAGCCCAAATACGACTCTTTAGGTAGGGTTAGTAGCAAATTAATTTCAACAACAAAAGTTAAAAAGGGCACTACCGATCAAACCTATAAATACACCTACGACAAAAAGAATAATATTGTTGGTATAACAATTCTTGATCGCCAAGGGAAGCAAACAAGCCGGGAGGAACGAATTTTTCAGGAAGGGAGAAACCGTCTTATACAGCTTAAACTCTATGATGCAGATGATAACATTACAAAATGGTTTGGTCTTCGCTACGAAATTTACCGAAATAAGAACAGGCGAAATTATGAGATTGACTATTAGACATTGGCTTAGAATTAGGCTAAATCTAATTTCTACCCCCCGGCCAAAATAACGAGTTAAACCAAGCTTCCGATTTCGTACTTAAGAAAAACCCTAAAACTTTGTTATGGTATGTTAATCAGATATATAAGATTAATGGCAAAATTGTTGATAATTTAAACGCAACGTTCTTTTACATCCGATATTGTGGATTACAACTTTTTAAAAATTCACCATAATAATTTGGGAAACCGTTTATCCGGTTTTTCCTTCCGTTTGTCAAGATTAAACATAGAATGGTGTATTTCAGGGCTAACTTAAAAGCTAAGGACACGTAATAGTTGTTAATAACTTGTTTAAAATAACTATTATTGCAATGCGAAAATTAGTGTTACACGACAGATTAAAATACATGGAGACCCCTGTACAAGATGGAAAGCCACCATAAAGCAACAGAATGTACAGCTTTGCAACGAACACCGAAAGGTATAATTTGAATCAAAACGAATTAATAAATAAACTTAAAATTTTAACTTTAAATCAATCAAGCTATGAAAAAATCAACTCTCATGAAATTGGCGTTAACCTTAACGGCCATTTTTGTTTTCGCTGGGTTAAATGCTCAGATTTTAACTGACTATTCTGCAACTCAGATTACTGAGGCTAACTCTTATCAAACAGTGAATAAGCCATTTAGCCTTTATGCTCTTCCCGATCCAGTTTATAGCCCAGGTTATGTTGGTTCAGCTAACGCTCCAATCGGTGCTGCGGCTCGTTGGACATGGACCTACCCAGTAGCTTTAACTGGTGTGCCTGCTTCAGGCGTTGTATCTGCTACTAACTCAAACGTTGTTACATTCTCTGTTGTACCAATTGGCGTACACGCGATTGACGTTGTTGAATCGAACACTCTTAGTGGTTGCGTTTCAGCTACTACAATCACACAAACTGTAAACGTAATTGCTGCTCCAACAGCTCAAATCACCACAGTAAGTCCAGCTCAAGCTTGCGTTGCTGCTGTACCTGCTGCTGCTGCTGTTGTCGTTACCATTACCGAGTCTGTTCCTAACACATTAGCTGCTTACGCTTTTGGTATCAATGAGCTTATTGAAGAGATTGACCCTTCAGATGTAATTCTTGCTACCCCACAGGCAACTCACAGCATTTATGATTTTACTGCTGATATTGCAACTGGAACAAAATGTGCTACCGGTACTGCTGGTTTTGTTGCTGGTTCACCATCAACTTTTACCTTCAACACCGATGCTCTAGCCGTAAGCAATGGTCACCGTACTCGTTATACCTATACTTTGGTTAATGCTTCTGATGTAATTGTTGCAACGTCTGGAACTGGTATTGTTTCAGCGATTAGTCAGAAATCAGATTTTGGTGGAACTTTGACCGCTTATGCTTTTGGTGCAACAACAACCTACGTGGCTATTGTTAACCCTGCTCCTGCAACAGGTCCTATCTACCACATTTCAAACTCTTACGCTCTTTAGTAGTTTAGCTTGAATAATAAACAATTAAAAAAGAACTCAAATTTGCCAAATACTATTCGCGTGAAAAATTTCCTTAAAATATCAGCGTTAGTCATAGGCATTACTCTAAATGCTGCAATGCAGATCCATGGGCAAAACCTGCCCATGGCCTGCGCTGGCAGTGTTTCACGTTATGGTGTTAACGGTTTGAATGGATCTAGCGATTTTTTTTGGAGAGTATACCACATAAAAGCAGATCTTGATACTCTTTTTGTCACACCCACCGTCACTTTTGGAAGGGGAGATAGTATCGAAATTTATTGGGATGTACCCGATTCTGAGGGTGGTATTTACACCTTTGAGGTAATCGAAAAATCCGACTATGGTTGCGAGGGAACACCCTACTATCAGGATGTTGTTATCAATACCTCTACAATAAACGTTCCTTTCGATTTAGCAACAAGTACTTTTGCTGCTTGTGAAGGAAAAATAGTTACACTTGATCCAGGGTTATTTAAATATTACTACTGGCTTACAGATGGAACAACGGAACCAACTTATGTAACCACCGAGGCTGGTACCTATCAGGTTCGCTTGGTCGATGGTTCATCGAGTAGCTGTTCGTACAACGAGCTAATTGCTACAATTAATGCACGCCCAAATATTTGGTTGGGTAACGATACCTTTTTAACAGGTAATCAAACACTATTATTGGAGGCTTACGATTCTGACATCCAAACGTACGAATGGAACAGCGATCCATTCTTAACGGATAATAGCTATACAGTATCAGGACAAAATGGTAATCAAACCGTTTGGGTAAAGGTTACTAATTATGAAGGATGTGATAATTCAGATACAATTAACATAAGAGCAGTAGATTATACCAACTTGCGTATTCCTGCTGTATTTACACCGAATGGTGACGCAATTAACGATAAATGGTTTTTCCCTGCTCCACCTGAAGGTACAGATTACGATATATACCCCTATTTTGATAATGTAGAAGCAAATGTGTTCAATCGTTGGGGTAAGCTCGTTTGGCAGTTTAAGGGAGACTTTGTTGCCTGGGATGGAAAAGACTTAACAGGGAAAGAGCTTCCAATGGACTCATACCATTACATTATTAGGTTTAAAGCAAATGGTAAGACCTATTTATATAAAGGGTCGATAACAATAATTCGATAATAATTAATAGCCTTCTGTTTTTTACATGAAGATATGCTAAAGAAAATATATATAGTATCGTTACTGATTGTCGGCGTTGTTTCTGCAAGTTTTGCTCAGCAGCAACCGATTTATAGTCAGTATATGCTAAACACCTACCTAATCAATCCAGCGGTTGCAGGAGCTGAGGGCTTAACAGCATTCCACCTAACCGCGAGAAAGCAGTGGGCAGGTTACGCCGATGGGCCAAGTACCTATGCCATTAGCGGACAAACTCGAATACTTAAAACGAGCTTTAGGAATCGTTCCCGTTTAATAAAAGCAAGGGTTCGTAAACGCCGCCCAAGCGGTCGTGTAGGACTTGGTGGTTTTATTTACAATGATATTAACGGGAGGGTTCGCCGAACAGGTCTACAGGGTACCTATGCATACCATATTTATATCAGAGACGTACAGCTTAGCTTTGGTGGTTCGGTATCGGCCTACCAGTTTAACGTAAATGTTAATCAGAGTGATGTATATAACCCTCAGATTACAGATCCATTAATCGGTAAGAATCAGAAATTTTCCCCCGACGCCAACGTTGGGGTAATGGTTAGTACCGAAAAATACTATGCAGGATTATCTACAACTTCTCTTTTCCAAAGTTCAATTCAGTTTGGAGGCGGAAGTCCAACAAGTGCTTATCGAGTTTTACGGCAATACTACCTAATTGGTGGCTATCGATACGAACCCTATAAAAGCGATTTTGCATTCGAACCATCATTTTTATTCACAACCACAGAGAAGCTGAGCCGTTCGCTCGACTTAAACGTTAAGGCATACTACCGACAGGATTATTGGGCGGGTGTATCTTATCGTACCGTTGGTGCATTGGTTATGATGTTTGGTGCAAGGTATCAGCAGTTCACATTTGGTTATGCATTCGATTATAGCTTTAAGGATCTATCCGCGCTTAGCCGATTGGGATCGCACGAACTGATGATTGGTTATAAGCTGGGGGATACCGCTCGTAGATACCGTTGGCTCAACCGTTTTTAGAAATTTTGCAGCTGATCGTTTTTAACAAGAATTATAGTAACACCGTCAATTTTGACGGTGTTTTTTATTGATGGGGTTTAATTTCATAGCAATGTACTATATTTACAAAGTTAATATAACACCCTACTGCAAATGATACTAGCATCGATTCATTGGAATGTAGATCCCGAAATCTTTCGCATCGGAAGGTTTGCAATTCGTTACTATGGCGTTTTATGGGCACTCTCGTTTTACCTTGGGTATTTGATTTTTAACCGATTCGTTAAAAAAGAAGGCCTACCCGAGGGATTTCTTGATACCCTAACTATTTACACCGCCATCGGTACAATCCTTGGCGCTAGAATTGGACATTGCCTATTCTATGAACCAGCCTACTATTTAAGCCACCCCCTCGACATTCTTAAGATTTGGCAGGGCGGACTTGCGAGCCATGGTGCAGCCATCGGAATTATTATTGCCATATTTCTATTTAGCCGCAAGCAAAAGGTATCGTGGACATATGTCATGGATAGATTGGTTATTACCGTTGCCCTTGCAGGCTTCTTAATTCGTATGGGAAACCTTATGAATTCAGAGATCTATGGTGTTGAAACAAACCTTTCGTGGGGATTTATCTTCGATAGGAACGGGGAAATATTCCCAAAACACCCCACTCAGCTTTACGAAGCCTTTGCTTATCTTTTCATTTTTGTGTTACTATATTTAATCTACAACAGATCAAATTACAAACCCAAGCAAGGGTTGCTCTTCGGGCTTTTCCTTTCACTGGTATTTGCCTCAAGATTTATTATTGAGTATGTAAAAGAGCCACAGGTTGAATTTGAAAAGGCCATGAGTCTAAATATGGGACAGCTGTTGAGCATCCCGTTTGTCCTTGCAGGTATAGGGTTTATTGTATACTCTTTCGCATCACAGAAAAAAGAGATTTAGGAAGAAGAATTAGTGCGAATAATTAAACCGCCTATCTTGGAACTATTCATATTCCTTATAGGCGGTTATTATACTATTTCTAAATCAAAGGGATTCCTTTTGGTAGACCGCACCAATAAATTTAACAGATTCCGAAATAGGAATAAAGCGAAAACCTATTCGTGCGTTGATCTTTTCTGAGGAGTAAAACGTTTTGCTAAAGGCAGAATTCAAATTTTCACGAGAGATTGCTGCACCTTTTCCAATGAGCGATCCAAAGATTTTTACAATAGGGTATACAACAGTAATCATCCAGGGCTTGACCTCGTAACGAGGTGCTTTCTTCCCCAGGCTTAATGCAATCGTAGAGAACAATTCCTTATAGGTAAGATTTTGAGAGTTTAGGATAAACCGCTCGTTTTTTACATCCGGGTTTTCGTTAAGCAATACCATTGTTTTGGCAACATCACGAACATCAACATATCCGGTTACGCCATCAGTATAAAAGGGCATACCCTTAGATACCCTCGTGAAAAGTTGTCCGCTGCCCGAATTCCAACGACCGGGTCCAAGTATCACCGATGGGTTTACAATAATAACCCTTAATCCTTGTTCTGCCCCACGCCACACCTCCATTTCACCGTAGAATTTACTTTTGGCATATGCGCTCTTTCCCTTTGTTTTCGACCAAATGCACGATTCGTCAACGATACCCTTATCGTTCGGTTCTCCGAGTGAAGCAATTGAGCTAATGTGGCACAGGGTTTTTACACCATTCTGAATGCAAGCGTCAACAACATTTGCAGCTCCTCTTATGTTGGTTTCGCTTATTGATTGTGAATCTTTTGGGTTAAATGAAACAATGGCACCAGTGTGGTAGACCGTTTCAACACCTTTGGTCGATTCGCTTAATGCTGCGAAATCAAGAAGATCAACATCAACCCACTCGATGAGTTTCAATAGCTCATCGGCCGTTGAGGTGTATAGCGAGAAAATATTTTTGACAAATTCGACCGAAGAGCCTTCCCGCTTGGTTGCCCTAACCGAATTACCAGTTTTGGTTAACTCATAGAGAAGGTGTGAGCCAGTTAGTCCTGTTCCTCCGGTTACAAGGATCATTTTTTTAGGATTAGTTTTGAAGGTTGATATTCTGAAAAAGAAGATCTTTTTTCCAGATTAGCTTCTTCCCGAAACCGAGGAGGTTATCGGTCATTTTGATGTAGGTTAAATCGATCACCCACAGGTGGGTTTCCATAAGCATTGCGATAGGAAATCTTTTTAGGTAGGCTTTTTTAACCTTGTCGAGAAACTCCCCCTTGGGTTCGCAAACTATTCCTTGAAACTGAATACCCTGAATCTTTCCAATTACTTTTGTTTCGAGAACAATACTTCCTGCAACGTAGATATTATGGCTTGCCTGTTGAATATGCTTGGTGTCAAAATCGGAGGTAAATACCAGACTATTCTCCTCGGGCATGTAAACGTAAAAACAGCTAGCGCACCAGGGCTCCTCTTCGAAGCTGGTTGCTAGCGTAAGCACATGGTGTTCGCCTATAAAATCAACAATTCTTTTTTCGGGTGTATTCATTGTATCTATCAAGAACTGACAAAGGTAACAAATGACTTGAAAATAAAATCATCGGATTTAAAATTATCATTTTATATAGTAAAAGTTCAGAGATTATAACCCAGCGATTCTTTGCAATTTCAATTCAAAGGCATAACTTTCGCCGATCTAATTGCCAACATTTAGAAATGCGAAAATTTTGGGATCGTCATTGGAAATCAATTATCTGGTCTGCGTTTATTCTTGTCCTTTGTAGCATTCCGGGGAATCAGATTAATAAGGTTAAGTTTATTGACATTCCCCACCTCGATAAGTTTGTTCACTTTTTCTTCTACTTCGTTTTTACTCTTCTACTAATATCCGAAAACAACAAGCAGAGGCAATACCATAAGGTAACCGTTGATGCCATTCTGGTTGCGGCTACAATCTCGTTAAGCTATGGTGCTTTCATCGAAGTTCTTCAGAAGGTTTTGATCATCAATCGGGGTGCTGATATCTGGGATATGATTGCAAATACCTTTGGCTTTCTTGTTGCCGTGCTTAGCTACCGGCAGGTGAACCGAATTACTGAAGGTTATATTTAGTTTAGAGTTCAAGGTTCAAGGTTTAGAGTTTAACACAGAACCCAGAACGCTTAACAATCCAAGTCATTCCAACCCGAATAACTTTATTAGAATATATAAATCCAACCACCAAATCGAACAACCTACAACTTATTTTGTTACATTTGCACACTTGTTAAATAACAATGTGGAAAGATTTGACTGATTGCAACCACAGAAAAAAAATGCTAAAACAGAGCTAACGCCTGGCAATCTCGAAAATCTTCCCCTGTTTTATTAACCTTATTACTTAAAAACAATGGGATATTTATTTACATCCGAAAGCGTTTCGGAGGGGCATCCAGATAAGGTTGCCGATCAAATTTCTGATGCTCTACTCGACGAGTTTCTTCGTCAAGATCCTGATTCAAAGGTTGCATGCGAAACCCTAGTAACAACCGGTTTGGTTGTTCTTAGCGGTGAGGTTAAAACCAAAGCATACGTTGATGTTCAGGAAGTAGCACGCAGGGTAATCAGACGTATTGGGTATACAAAGCACGAATATCGTTTCGACTCCGAATCATGTGCCGTTATTTCGAGCATCCACGAACAATCACCGGATATTAACCAAGGAGTAGTTAGAGCGAAAGAAGAGGATCAGGGTGCTGGCGATCAGGGGATGATGTTTGGCTACGCATGCCGCGAAACCGACGATTACATGCCCTTAACACTTGTTCTATCGCACGTACTTTTAATTGAACTTGCAAAAATACGTCGCGAGGGTAAGCAGATGCTTTACCTCCGTCCCGATGCAAAAAGTCAGGTTACCCTTGAGTACGATGATAATAACAACCCGCTTAGAATTCATACAATTGTTGTATCAACTCAGCATGACGACTTCGACGAGGAGAAGAAAATGCTTGCAACAATTAAAAATGATGTGCAAAACATCCTAATCCCTAGAACAAAAAAGCTATTCTCGGAGAGAATTCAAAAGCTCTTCAAGGATGATTTTATCCTTCACGTAAATCCTACCGGAAAGTTTGTAATCGGTGGACCACACGGGGATACAGGACTTACCGGAAGAAAAATTATTGTTGATACCTATGGTGGAAAAGGTGCTCATGGTGGAGGTGCTTTCTCTGGTAAGGATTCGTCAAAGGTTGACCGCTCTGCGGCATACGCAGCACGACACATCGCTAAAAACCTTGTTGCTGCCGGTGTTGCCGACGAGATTTTGGTTCAGGTTGCCTATGCAATTGGGGTAGCACAACCAGTGGGTCTGTTTGTAAACACTTACGGAACTGCAAAAGTGAAGCTAACCGATGGTGAGATTGCAAAGAAAATCGATGGTCTTTTCGACATGCGTCCTGCTGCAATCGTCAAACGATTTGGCTTGAAAAATCCTATTTTCGAGGAGACCGCTTCCTACGGACACATGGGCCGCGATTCTAAAAAGGAGAAAGTTAGATTCCAAGAAATTGGTAATGGGGGCAAATCCTTTGAGAAAGAGGTAGAATTCTTTACCTGGGAGAAGCTCGACTACGTTGATAAAATCAAATCTACATTTGGATTAAAGTAGATTATAATTCGAAGCATATTAAAATCCGGGCAATATCCCGGATTTTTTTTGTTTAAAAGAAAACTACCCACCCCGACCGTTGATCACTCCTCCCTGCTATTGCGAGAGGACGAGGGTATTTTTGTAACCAGTAACCCGTCACTGTTCTATTTGAGCGAACCCTTCTATTAACATACCCGCGTAGGCGGGTATCCAGTAGGTCTACCCACTCCAACCCGAAAAGAAGCGCGAAAGGTCGGCAAATCGGCGAGCCGGGGCAGGAGAGACGCAGCTGACGGGCGAGCGGTAGCAGGACTTAGCGGCAGCAGGAAGTCAGCCAGGATGAGGGGTGAAGCATCGATTTGCCTTGATCTTTTCGTACTTTTCCATCAAGGGAAAAGTACAAGAAAAGGAGATTACTTTAAGTGATTCCTTATGATTGATTCTATTAACAAAATACGTGTTTCCCCAACCCGACCGTTGATCACCTCTCTGCTAGCAGAATGAGGAAGAGTATATTTCAATATACTATACGAACTCGCTTTTCGTTTCTTTAATGGTTAATTCTTTCTTATCACTGTTAGCCATGATGCTAAATCAAACATTATTTTTCTTAGGTTTGTAGTTACTTTTTTAAATCTACCATGTCGATAAAGGTTTCTAACGTTATAAAGGAATTCGGTAAGCAAAAGGCCCTCGATGATGTTTCGTTCGAAGTATTATCGGGTAGTGTCGTTGGTTTCTTAGGACCTAATGGGGCCGGGAAATCAACCATGATGAAAATTATTTCTGGATTCATCCCTCAAACTTCGGGCATTGTTGAGGTGAATGGGATTAATATTGAGAACCAGGAACAGGATATCAGAAAGTACATAGGATATCTCCCCGAAAGCAATCCGCTTTATACCGACCTCTACGTTAAGGAGTATCTAACCTTTGTAGCCAATATTTACAAGCTAGGAAAAAACACAAGCAAGCGGGTTAGTGAGCTCATTGACCTTACAGGCATTGGCCACGAACAGAATAAAAAAATTGGCTCGCTCTCGAAGGGGTACCGTCAACGGGTTGGGTTGGCGCAGGCGTTAATCCATAACCCAAGCGTACTTATTCTCGATGAGCCCACCAGCGGGTTAGACCCAAATCAAATCGTTGAGATCCGTAAGCTGATAAAGGATATCGGTCAGGAGAAAACGGTTTTACTCTCAACCCATATTATGCAAGAGGTTGAGGCAATTTGCCAAAAAATCATCATCATCAACAGGGGAAAAATTGTTGCCGATGGATCAACCAGCGAGATCATGACCCACTCAATTGGAACCGATCGTGTTGTACTCGTTGAGTTTATCGGCGAGATTGGTCATGAAAAGCTCTCCAGCATTAAAGGTGTTTCAGCGATAAGTAGGGAGGGGAACGCCTGGTTACTCTCGACAAAAGGCCAAAATGATATCCGACCCGAAATATTCAGGTTTGCAGTTGAAAATGGGTTAACTATAATTACAATGCAGCAGAAGGGAATGCAGCTCGAGGAGATATTCCAATCGCTAACAATTCAGAGCTAAACGAAATTACTTTAACGAAAAATAAATAAATTGCGATAGCAAAATACTAAACCACAAAAAATTAGAATATGGATAATCAAGTTAAAAATGTGCCAGAAACTCCACATGCTGGCAAATCAAAGGCAGTTGTTTTCCTCTCATTTTTAATCGTTATACTAGCCGTTGTTCTTGTCGTTGTAGGATGGATGTATAATCAAAAAATTAAGGATTCTGAAGATATACAAACAATGCTTACCTCCGAGAAGGATTCTATTACTCGCAACCTAAAGGGGCTAATGGCCGATTACACAACGCTTGAAACAACGAACGATTCGCTGAACGTTAAGCTTCAAGCCGAGCAGGATCGGGTAAAAAAGCTCTACTCACAGATTCAATCCGAAAGAAACATCAGCTACTCGAA
>JFJP01040598.1_pt1 | contig 10976 bp, 9 predicted proteins | sample 431651 | NCBI WGS metagenome assembly JFJP01 (sample SAMN02602958, study PRJNA72255) | Microbial mat metagenome, whole genome shotgun sequencing project. | biome: fresh water; feature: sink hole; material: water; isolation source: purple microbial (photo- and chemosynthetic) mats found in...
ATCAGAAGGCTGGAGGCCTTCCATAATTACAAAACAATTAATAGCAATAATTCTAATCCATTTCTTAATATCCCAATAGTAACGATTCCATAACAATTCACCCCGCTACTGCCATATCCTCATTAGCTCCTCCTGGCTAAGTCCCGCCCCTACAGGGCGGTTTGGGGTTTGTGTCTTCCAATTTTTACCGATGTATAGCCCTTAACAGGGCTTTTTAGCTTAATAATAAAGGGTTGCTAGCTTGCTAAGAATCTCGATTTACATAGGAACATAGCAACTTAGCAACGAATTAACTTTTCATTAATTATTTTGCCGGATAATATTGTATTTGTAAATACTATCGACTATATTGCGTATATTATCGCAACGAGAATTGTCGCAACTAAAATTGGCTATATATGAACACTTTAAGCAAAATCAAATCAAATCCGTTTCGCTTTGGAACAGTAGTTGAGGGAACATTTTTCACCAATCGTGAAAATGAGCTTCAAATGGTTATTGATATTATTTCAGGTGAAAATCATTTGGTGCTTATTAGCCCACGCAGATTTGGGAAAACTAGCTTAGTAAACAAAGCCATACAACAGACAAAACGACCCTACATAGCAATTGATCTTCAATCTATTACAAGTGTTTTAGATTTTTCGATACAACTACTTAGAAAGGTTCTCAAGCAATATCCTTATGAGAGAATAAAACATTTCATTAAACGATTTAAAATTATCCCTACTCTTTCTCTCAATCCTCAGACGAATAGTATTGATATATCTTTTCAGTCTGGAACAGAATCGCTCGATGCATTAAGCGATGTATTTCAGCTTATTGAGAATATAGGCGAAAAAGGAATAAAACCCATTGTGTTTTTCGATGAGTTTCAAGAAATAGTAAATATTGATAAAAATTTAGATAAGCAACTTCGATCCATCATTCAATATCATAAATCGGTAAATTATATTTTTATAGGGAGTTACGAAGGTATGATGCGGGATATATTTGAGAAGAAAAAATCTCCTTTTTATCACTTTGGTCATTTGCTTACGTTGAAAAAAATCTCCTACAATGATTTCTATACATTTCTTAATGATAGATTTAAAGGATTTCATAAAGAGTCTGAATTAATAGCTAAGCAAATTTTAAGTTTTTCGCATTGTCATCCATATTATACACAGCAGCTTGCATGGCAAGTTTGGAATATTATTGAACATGGTTCCGATGCAGAAATTCAAAAAGCCGTTAAAAATTTGATTGAAATGCATGACAATGATTATGAGCGGATTTGGAATTCTTTTGGTCAAACAGATAGAAAGATACTTATAGGATTAACGCGAAAAAATATTTCTGTTTTGGATAAAAGCACGTTGGAACTTTTTGGTTTGTCTGCAACAAGTACTGCATTTAGTAGTTTGAAGCGTTTATTGCGGCAAGGATATATTATAAGGGAAAAAGGTTATGAATTTGATGATCCTTTTTTTCGCGAGTGGATTATTAGCATGAGAGAATTATGTTAGGCTTTTGTAATAAAAATGTTTTTAACAAACAACTTGTGTAAATTTGCAATTGCATTTAAAATTTGCACACAACTTCTGAAATAAAAATTATTCATTACTCCAATTTTTAAAGAGGCATTGAATTCTCCACACTAAAACACTTATTTTCTAATCTATTTATTAATTCTCAAAATACACCGACATCCGTGCCTGAATACCTTCAAAATTTTTAATATTTTGATAAATTGGTAATAATTCCAAATAACTATTGATGTCTTTGCCATGCCACCAAACTTGTGCTTGCTCTGCCAAACTATTGATAAATACTTCCCAGGGTTCTTTTAATTTGGGATACTCTACTACACGATACTCCGTTAATCCAGCCAATGTAGCCGTTTCAGCTAAGGCATCTTCCAAGCCTCCAATCTGATCTATCAATTTTATATCCAATGCATTTTTCCCTGCCCATACACGTCCTTGAGCTATACTATTCACAAAACCTTCCTCTAAACCCCTGCCTTCGGCAACTCGCTGTACAAAGGATTCATATATCCGGTCAACTTCCATCTGAATTACTTCTCTTTCTTTTATTTCTAAGGGTCTCGAAAAAGAGCCCAAATCTGAGTAAGGATGCGTATTTACAGCTTCTGTAGTAATGCCTAATTTTTTATTCAAAAATTCTTTGCCATTAAATAAAACTCCAAAAACACCTATGGATCCAGTGAGAGTTGCTTCCGATGCCATTATTTTATGTGCAGGACAGGCTATATAATATCCTCCCGAGGCAGCCACATTGCCCATAGAAACAATTAATTTTTTATCCTTCGCAATTAGTTTTAATTCCCTCCAAATAATCTCCGATGCCAAAGCACTGCCACCGCCCGAGTTAATCCTGAATAATACCGCTTTTACAGTACTGTCATTTCTTATTTCCCTTAATGTTTCTGCATATTTATCCGCTCCTATATTCTCGTCATCACCTCTGCCAGTAACTATATCCCCTTCGGCATATACCAACGCCAACACATTCTTCGATGTTCCAGATGAAGGTGCAGAAACAACATACTTTTTCAAACTGATCTGATCAACAGGTACTCCCCCTGACAAGCTATCCAATTCTTGAATTACCTCATCTTTGTATTTCAAAGCATCTACCAATTTCAGATCAACTGCCTTAGTTGGACTCGAGACTTTCAATCCAGATATCCACTCATTTATTTCCTCAACTTGAATACCCCGCGATACTGCAATATCTGCAGCCATTTTCGACCATAAAGATCCAATATAAGTGCTTACTTGCTCCTTATTTTCTTCACTCATCTTTTCGTTAATTAACATTTCTCCTGCACTCTTATATTTCCCATGACGGATCAACTGAGGCTCAATTCCCAACTTTTCAAAGGTTCCTTTAAAAAACATAGCTTGGTAACTAATTCCGGTTAATAACAAGTTTCCTTCTGGATTCATGTAAATTTTATCGGCTACACTAGCTAAATAATAGGCCTTTTGGGAATAGTAAGATGCGTATGCCATTACAAATTTACCCTTCAACTTAAATTTTTCCAAAGCCTGCCTTACTTCACCCAAACTGGCAGTTCCGGCTTGTACGGTAGATAATTCCATATATATTCCCTTAATATTAGGGTCATCGCCTGCACGCGCTATACTCGTCAAAACATCATTCAATCCTATGACTCTCATATTTTCCAATGAGCTCATTCCTGTAAAGTCCCAAGGTGAATTCCTTGTACGGTCAATCAAAGGAGTTTCAAAAGTTAACTTCAACACACTATTTACCGAAACGGGTTTGGGATCTTGAGGGGTTGAAACAACGCTAATAAAAGCAATGAGAATAAAAAACATCAGGAGGAAAAAAACGACCAATCCTACTAACGTTCCTAATAAAGAAGCGAAGAAATTTTTCATGACAATGTTTTTAAATTCTACTTGATCTACAAATATATGAAAAAAACAAATCCTCATCTTAAATCTACCTAAAAAGCGAATTTGCTTTTACATATCCAAATAATTGATCATGTCGCATTCCAAACCCACGATAATACAGAAATACCAAATAATCATTCTCTGTTTCAAAATGATTTCCTTCTAAAAAAGCCGCATCAGTTTTTCCCGTTTTTCTATCGCGCACCACCAATAAATAATTATAATAGCCTTGCTTAAGCAAGTATACCAATTCATAGGAACGGCTCTCCAAGCGATAACTAAGAGTAACTTCTTTGGTAAAATTCCAGTCGTTAAAGGCCCCTAATACATACACATCTCTATTAGGAAGAGGGGCATCGTAAGGCAAAACAAAACGAACCTTAATATAATCGGCATCAATAGACTTATCATGTGATAAATAATCATTCTTAATAAAGAACCATCCATTCAAATCCTGCTCGGTAAAATATTTCTTGTTATATCGGTTTTCTAATGGCTTTAACACCGCTTCGTAACCCGTAGCTCGAAATACAAAACTTTCCCACTCAACTGGTTGATAGCGGGTACTCTTCAAATCAAAAGAACGAAATTCATTTCCACCCGGTATGCAAATACCATCGGCCTTTTGATAAACCAATTCATTATTACGAATAACTTCAGGACCGTCAATTCTAATTAACTGATCTTTTCTCCCATTCTGTGAAACATATACAAATAATTCACCGGCAGGATCAAATAAATTCTGAATATCATGCTGAATGGTCACCTGAAGTTGTTGCATTTCATCCATATTCATGGCGTTTACAGGTCGTTGCACCTTACAATTGATTAAGGCCTTGCTTTCCAGCACATAAAAACGCTTTGCCAACACTACATTTTCCATTTTTCCTTTTTCATACACCCACAAAATATAGTTACCCGACCATAATGGTCGCATTGACTGCCAATCCAACAATGCCCTAAAATGAATATAAGGATAATGAGTATTTTTCGAGTACGAATAATCGTCAATCGAAACCTCTTCAAGGCCTTCGACGTATAAGCGAAACTCCTCATCAGTCAAATTCCAATCTTTATCACAATGTCTTATCGTGTAAGCATAGCTTTTAACCTCGGGCGAAAAATCGTCAAATGACAGAACCAACGTATCAGAAGCTCCGAGATTTACTAGAGGCAATGACATCTCCCATCCCCATCGGTACAATTGTGGTGTATGTATCTCCTTCAAAAAAACAGCGTCATTCTGAAATTCTGAACTCGGGAAAACAAGCTGAAAAAAAGAAATTTGAAAAAAAATAATCAGTAAGAAGCCATTTTTTTTAACCATTTTTATTTTTTTTTGTTATTGTGTTCACAATCAATAAAACGTAACATTACGAATTATATTTTTTTACTCTTATTATTATATGCTTTAAAAACATATTAAATATTAGCAAAGCTAATAAGAAATGATTTAAATTTGCGTTTCGTTATTCGATTAACAGTTCATATATTAAAATATTTTAATAAAATGGCCAGGATAAACATCAGGAAAGGCTTTGACATCAGACTAAAAGGAAAGGCCGAGAAAATACTCTTAAAACTAGATCCATCGGCAGAATATGCCCTCAAACCTTCTGATTTTCACGGAATAACACCCAAATTGATGGTTAAAGAAGGGGATAAAGTGAAAGCAGGTACTTGCTTATTTTCCGATAAAAACCAAACGGATATTGCGTTTACATCGCCTGTAAGCGGAACGGTTGAACAAATCAAACGTGGTGATAAGCGATTGATTGAATCAATCGTTATCAAAGCCGATGCAACTCAAACATATGAAAGCTTTGGCACCGAAGATGCTCAAAAACTAAGCCGTGAAGATATCATAAAAAAACTGATGGTTTCTGGTTGCTGGCCCTACATCAAACAACGTCCCTTCGATATTATTGCCAATCCCGCAGCTAAACCTAAAGCCATCTTCATTTCAGCTTTCGATACCGCTCCCTTAGCTCCGGATATTGATTTTATCGTAAATGGAATGGAACTGGAATTCCAAACGGGTATCAATGTTCTCGCTAAACTTACAGAAGGCTCTGTTCATTTAAATGTAAATATTAATTATCCTACATCACATATTTTTGCCAAAGCCAAAGGAGTTGAACTAAGTGAATTTTCTGGCCCTCACCCCGCTGGTAACGTTGGAGTTCATATCCACCACTTAATGCCCATTAATAAAGGCGAAGAAATATGGACAGTTGGACCGCAAGACGTGATTATAATAGGCAAGCTATTCCTCAAAGGAATATACGATTCTACCCGTGTAATTGCCCTTACAGGTAGTGAAGTGAATAAACCCCGCTATTTCAAACTTATTAGTGGCGCTAACCTCAGCAAACTTATAGAAGCCAATATTACCTCTAAAAATGCCCGCATTATCAGTGGAAACGTGCTTACTGGCTCAAAAATTGACAGAAATGGTTTTCTAGGTTTCTACGATTCTCAAGTAACCGCAATTCCCGAAGGTAAACATTTTGAATTTTTAGGCTGGGCCGATCTGGGTTTCAATAAATTTAGTTTTACCAGATCTTTTTTCTCATCGCTGATCCCCGGTCGCGAATTTACTCTGGATACCAATTTAAATGGTGGAAACAGGGCCTATGTAATGACGGGTCAATTCGAAAAAGTACTCCCCATGGATATCTATCCTTTGCAATTGATCAAATCTATCCTCGCTCAAGATATAGAACAAATGGAAAAACTTGGCATCTATGAAGTGGCTCCCGAAGATTTTGCCTTGTGTGAATATATTGATACTTCCAAAACTGAAATTCAGGCCATCATTCGTGAAGGTCTCGACCTGGTGAAAAAAGAAATGTGTTAATGCGGTTGTTGTAAATAAGTAAAATATGAAATCTTTAAGAAATTACATCGATAAAATAAAACCTCAATTCAAAAAAGGTGGCAAATTCGAGAAACTACACTCTACTTTCGATGCCTTCGAAACCTTTTTGTTTGTGCCCGACAAAGTAACTTATAAGGGAGCGCACATTCGCGATGCCATAGATATGAAACGTACCATGTCGGTGGTTGTTTTTGCATTACTCCCTGCCTTGCTTTTTGGTATGTTCAATGCCGGGTATCTATACCATTTATCTATAGGCGAAACAGCTTCGTTATGGAAAAATTTATTATACGGCGCTACTGAAATCATGCCCATTGTTGCCGTTTCGTATATTACCGGTTTAGCAATTGAATTTATATTTGCTCAATATAGAGGTCACGAAGTAAATGAAGGCTTTTTAGTTTCAGGTATGCTTATACCTCTCATCTTACCTGTTAGCATCCCTCTGTGGATGGTTGCTGTTTCAACAGCATTTGCCGTTGTATTAGGTAAAGAAGCTTTTGGTGGTACCGGAATGAACATATTTAATCCCGCATTACTAGCTCGCGCTTTTGTGTTTTTCGCTTATCCGGCCAGTATGTCGGGCGATAAAGTTTGGGTAAACGGTTTGCTCGAAAAAGCTCCCATTGATGGTTTTTCTGGTGCTACTCCTCTGGGTTTGGCTATGACGGGACAAATAAATAATATCCCCGATATGCATACCCTCTTTTTCGGATTCTTCCCAGGTTCAATTGGCGAAACCTCAAAATTGGCTATCCTCATTGGTGCGGTTATACTCATTATCACAGGGATAGGCTCTCTCAGAATTATGCTCTCGGCTCTGGCAGGTGGATTAGCAATGGGCTTCATTTTCAATTTACTTGCCCCCGCTTTCGCTCCCATTCCAGAAAATCAAATTCTCATCAATTACTTCTCTATTTCTCCCATCATGCACCTACTTATGGGCGGTTTCTTATTCGGTATTGTTTTTATGGCTACCGATCCTGTTTCGGCTTCGCAAACCAATACGGGCAAAATAATTTATGGTTTCCTAGTGGGTATTTTTTCTGTAATGATAAGAGTATTTAATCCCGCATACCCCGAAGGAGTAATGCTTGCTATTTTATTGATGAATACCTTTGCACCCCTCATTGATCATTATGTGGTGCAGGCAAATATCAGCAAAAGATTAAAAAGAATTAATATAACGAAATAAACTAAGGTATATGTTCAGTAATAAATATATCATTATTTACTCCTCTTTATTGGTAGTAATTGTGGCTATTGCACTCACCGTTGTTGCAGTGCAGTTAAAACCTATTCAGGAAGAAAATATCCGCATCGAAAAAATGCGTAATATTTTAGGTGCCGTTAATATTGAAACAACAGTGAAAGATGCTGCTGTACTTTACAAAAAATATATCACAGAAACACGAGTAGTAAATAACAAAGGCCAAATAGTTGAAAATGTTGAGGCCTTTACTACCAATCTTGCCGTAGAACTCAAAAAGGCTGCCCACCTCAGAAATCTGCCAGTTTATGTTTTTTCTTCCGATAAAGGTGAAAAGCTTTATATTGTTCCGGTGCGGGGAAAAGGACTTTGGGGACCTGTTTGGGGTTATATCTCATTTAAATCCGATTTCAATACTATTGCAGGTGCCATCTTCGACCATAAAGGCGAAACCCCTGGTCTGGGTGCTGAAATAGACACAAAACCTTTTCAAAAGCAATTTTTTGGAAAAAAAATTATCGATAACAATAGTACCTTTATTTCTGTAAAAGTGGTGAAAGGCAATACCGACCGCAGCAATGAACATCTAGTAGACGCTATCTCTGGTGGTACCATTACCAGCGATGGGGTATCAAAAATGCTATTCGATTGCCTAAAAGAATATCAAATGTATTTCAATAAAATAAAATCTGAAACACTTAGTGTAGTAACAGAATAACGCGATTAGGATATGGAAAAAAATAAAGAAATAAAAGAAAAAGAACCCATTTTCAGCAAACAAAATGTGGACATCATAAAAAAAGCACTGAGCAGAAATAATCCTGTAACCGTTCAGGTACTCGGTATTTGCTCTTCACTAGCAGTTACAGTGCAAATGAAACCGGCGCTTGTTATGGCATTATCTGTTATGATTGTTACCGGTTTTTCAAATCTCATCATCTCGCTGATGCGAAATACCATTCCTCAGGTAATCCGAATTATTGTTCAGTTAGTAGTTATTGCTGCACTTGTTATTATCGTTGATCAATTACTAAAAGCTTACGTTTACGATGTAAGTAAAAAATTATCCGTATTCGTTGGTCTCATTATCACCAATTGTATCTTGATGGGCCGCTTGGAAGCTTTTGCAATGGCGAATAAACCATTGCCTTCTTTCATAGATGGTTTGAGTAACGGTATGGGATATGGTATCTTATTACTAATCGTAGCATTTTTCAGAGAATTATTAGGGTCGGGTAAACTTTTTGGTGCTCAAGTTATTCCCCAGTCTTTTTACGATGCGGGATATGCTAACAATGGGATGATGATTTTGCCTCCTATGGCGCTTATTACCATTGGTATCATAATTTGGATTCAAAGAAGCAAAAACAGGGAATTAATAGAAAAATAAAAATATACAGATATGGAATTATTCAGTCTTTTTATACGTTCAATCTTTATTGATAATATGATATTCGCATACTTTTTAGGTATGTGTTCCTATTTGGCGGTCTCGAAAACGGTAAAAACATCAATGGGATTAGGACTTGCAGTTACATTTGTTTTAATTATTACAGCTCCTATCAACTGGCTAATAGATAACTATTTATTAAAGGAAGGATCATTAATTTGGTTGTCTCCCTCTTTAGCAGATGTTGATTTGAGTTACCTCAGTTTCATCATATTTATTGCTGTAATTGCAGCAATTACACAATTGGTGGAAATGACTGTAGAAAAATTCAGCCCTTCACTGTACAATGCTTTGGGAATCTTTCTTCCTCTTATTGCCGTTAATTGCGCCATATTAGGTGTCGGACTTTTTGTTCAAGAGAGAGAATATACTAGTATTTCTGAAACAACAGTTTATGCCTTAGGTTCCGGAATAGGATGGTGGCTGGCTATCATCTCTCTTGCTGCCACAAGGGAAAAATTAAAATATTCAAATATTCCCGCACCTCTAAGAGGACTAGGAATTACATTTATTCTTACAGGTTTGATGGCTATTGCGTTCATGAGTTTTATGGGTATTAAGATTTAATTTAATAATATATGGTTACTTTAGTTGCAGGTTTAGGAAGTGTGTTACTGTTCGGATTGATCATCTTTCTCCTAGTGATCATTCTACTGGTTGTTATGTTACTGTTTGCCCGTAAAAAACTTACTCAAACAGGTCCTGTAAAAATCAATATTAATAGTGGGGAAAAAGAATTGGAGGTCAGTGCTGGTTCAACTTTGTTGTCTACGCTTTCCAATGCCAAATTATACCTCCCTTCAGCTTGCGGCGGTGGCGGCACTTGCGGGATGTGTAAATGTCAGGTTAATGAAGGCGGTGGCGAAATTCTTCCTACCGAAGTGGGCTTCTTTACCCGCAAACAAATAAAGGATAACTGGCGCTTAGGCTGTCAGGTTAAGGTTCGTCAAGATATGAGCATCCATGTTCCCGAAGAAGTAATGGGGATAAAAAAATGGGAATGCGAAGTGGTATCAAACAGAAACGTGGCTACCTTTATCAAAGAATTTGTGGTTAAACTTCCTCCCGGTGAATCGTTGCATTTTAAATCAGGTGGTTACATACAAATCGATGTGCCAAAATATGAATGCGACTTCGCAAAAGACATAGCCGTTGAAGATCGATTCAAAGCCGAATGGGATAAATTTAACCTCTGGAGCCTCAAGATCAATAATACCGAAGAAACATACCGCGCCTATTCCATGGCCAATCACCCAGCAGAAGGTAATATTATTATGTTGAATATCCGTATTGCTACACCCCCTTGGGATAAAGCAAAAAATGGATGGATGAATGTAAATCCCGGTGTTTGCTCTTCCTTCATATTCTCCCGCAAACCTGGCGATAAAGTAACTATTTCCGGTCCTTATGGTGAATTCTTTATTAAAGAAACCGAAAATGAAATGATTTATATTGGTGGTGGCGCTGGAATGGCTCCATTGCGTTCGCATATTTTTCACCTATTCCAAACTCTTAAATCAAAAAGAAAAGTTTCGTATTGGTATGGTGCGCGCTCTAAAAATGAGGTTTTCTACGAAGATGAATTCAGAAAAATTGAAAAAGAATTTCCCAATTTTAAATTCAATCTGGCTTTATCAGAACCCAAACCCGAAGACAAATGGACAGGTTATGTTGGCTTCATTCATAAAATTGTACACGATGAATATTTATTGAAACACGATGCCCCTGAAGATATTGAATATTATCTTTGCGGTCCTCCTCAAATGAACAGTGCGGTGCAAAATATGCTCGACTGTCTCGGAGTTTCTAATGACAATATAGCCTTCGATGATTTCGGTGGATAAAAATAACGGTCACTGAGCGTAGCCGAAGTGACCGTTTTCTCAAAAATTCAATACCATGAAATATCTATACATCATAAGCCTTTTAGTTTTTGTTTCATGCAAAAACTATGAATACCAAAAATATCAAGGCTTTGCGCAAGGAACTTCTTACAATATAACC
>JFJP01002363.1_pt1 | contig 10975 bp, 11 predicted proteins | sample 431651 | NCBI WGS metagenome assembly JFJP01 (sample SAMN02602958, study PRJNA72255) | Microbial mat metagenome, whole genome shotgun sequencing project. | biome: fresh water; feature: sink hole; material: water; isolation source: purple microbial (photo- and chemosynthetic) mats found in...
ACATCGACCTCAAGGCGTATGAGCCGGCCATGCGCCACCTGATCGACACCTACATCCGTGCCGAGGAGAGCGAGAAGATTTCCGCCTTCGATGATCTGAGCCTGATCCAGTTGATCGTCGAACGCGGCCCGGATGCGGTGAATGCGCTTCCCAAGGGCATCAAGAAGAGCGAAGAGGCGGTGGCCGAGACCATCGAGAACAACGTCCGCAAGCTGATCATCAACGAGTCGCCGGTTGATCCGGCCTACTACGACAAGATGTCGAAGCTGTTGGACGCCCTGATCGAACTGCGGCGCAAGGGCGTGGTGAGCTACAAGGAATATCTGGAGAAGATCGCCAGGCTGACCAAGGACGCGACGATGCCGGGCGGCGGGCCGGGTGGCTATCCGGATAGTTTGAAGTCAGCGGCACAGCGGGCGCTGTACAACAACCTGGGCAAGGATGAGGGGCTGGCGCTGGCGGTGGATGCCGCCATTCAGTCTGCGCGCATGGACGGCTGGCGCGACAACACGATGAAGACCAAGAAGGTGAGGCTGGCGATCCGCGCCGCCCTGACGCCCGCAAAAGATGCGCCGCCAACCGGGACCAGCCATCTCCGTCAGGACATGGCGCGCGATGATTACCCGCTCGAAGCGCTGACCGACGTCATCCTCGACCTTGCGAAACACCAGAGTGAGTACTGAGGCGACGCCTGCCATCCGGCGCATCACCGTCGCCGGCATCAAGGTGGAAGTGGTGCGCAAGGACATCAAGAACCTGCACCTGGGCGTCTATCCGCCCAATGGCCGGGTAAGGGTGGCCGCACCGCTGGTGGTCAGCGATGAAGCCGTGCGGCTGGCGGTAATCGACAAGCTGGGCTGGATCAAGCGACAGCGCGCCAAATTCGCCGAACAGCCGCGCCAGTCACAACGCGAGATGGTGAACGGCGAGAGCCATTACTTCCTCGGCAAACGCTACCGGCTGCGGGTGCATGAGCAGGATGCCCCGGCTCGGGTAGCGATCCGTGGCATCGCCAGCCTCGACCTGTTCGTGCGACCCGGCAGCAGCGCCGAACAGCGGGAAGCGGTTCTGCTGCGCTGGCATCGCGAGCAACTCAAGGCGCTGATTCCGCCCCTGCTGGAGAAGTGGCAGCCGTTGCTCGGCGTTCAGGTTGCCGACTGGGGCATCAAAAAGATGAAGACCAAGTGGGGAAGCTGCAACATCGCCGCGCGACGCATCTGGCTGAACCTGGAACTGGCGAAGAAGCCGATCCAGTGCCTGGAGTACATCGTCGTGCATGAAATGGTGCATCTGCTGGAAAGGCATCACAACGAGCGGTTCTCGGCGCTACTGGATACTCACGTACCGCAGTGGCGTCAGTACCGAGAGATGCTGAAAAAGGCACCGCTGGGGCATGAGGAGTGGGGGTACTGAGGGACGATCCGCCGCAGAATCTTGGGCTATCCATACACATCAGATATACGATATCTTGATGAAATACGCCTTTTACCTCGGCATCATCGCCGTAATCATCGGCTATGGCATTCTGCACTTACTGCGGCAACGCCGATTGCGTCGGCGCGAGCCGGAGTTCGACATTCCAAACTTTTTGCGCGGTGGGACTGATAGCGGCGACCACGCCAGCCATAGCGTCGAAACTGATTGGGTGGAAGTCCATCCTTTGCCGCGCAAGATTCGGTGAAATCGGCGGTCGCTCGGTACACCCAGGTTCTCGAAGTACCGAAAGGCTATGCGCAGCGACCTGAATGTGCGCGCCGTAAAATTTATCGCAGATGCGCTAACCCAATATCAAGAACTACCATCTGACTATGTAGATGTTCTGGTTGATCTTGCAGATAGTGCATGCACGAAAGACGAATGGAGCGGATATGTGATTTCTCGTTTTCCAAGTCTCCCTTACAGCCCGGCTTAGGCTGGGTCACCACATCCCTGACCGATTGCAACACTTGGTTTTTCATCCCGTCCATGTGGCGGGATTTTTTGCCTGCCGTTTACAGAGTAAACGTGCATAACCACCACCGACCCGGCCGGGTTTTTTGTTCGCATAACGGAAGTGTTTACCTTTCCGCCCTGCTTACCATGTGCTTACCGCGAAACACAGACGCAAATACGGCGACCTTTGAAATCGCCGTAAGTTACTGATTAACAATCGAATTACTGGTGGGCAGTACGGGGTTCGAACCTGTGACCCCCGCCGTGTGAAGGCGGTGCTCTACCGCTGAGCTAACTGCCCTGAACTTTGCGTTCAAAGAGGCGCGCATTCTAATGACGTGGGCATACACGGTCAAAGGTTTTTTCCCCGCCCGCTAAAGGTAAAATCATCGTCTTTCGTCCTACCGCCAAGATCATGGTCCGCACCCGTTTCGCCCCCTCCCCCACCGGTTATCTGCATATCGGCGGCGCGCGCACCGCGCTTTTTTCCTGGGCATTTGCTCGCAATATGGGCGGTGAATTTATTCTGCGCATCGAAGATACCGATCAGGAACGCTCTACCCAGGCATCCGTGCAGGCCATTCTCGATGGCATGGCCTGGCTCGGTATCGACTGGGATGAAGGCCCTTTCTTCCAGATGCAGCGCATGGAGCGCTACAAGGAAGTGGTCGATCAGTTGCTGGAAGAAGGTTATGCCTACTACTGCTATGCCAGCAAAGATGAACTCGATGTGATGCGTGAAGCGCAAAAAGCGCGTGGAGAGAAACCACGCTATGACGGCCGCTGGCGTCCCGAAGCGGGCAGAACGCTGCCGAAGCCTCCAACTGGGGTAACGCCGGTGATCCGCTTCAAAACGCCGCATGAGGGCGTGGTTACCTTCAACGACATGATCAAGGGCTCGATCTCGGTCGCCAATACCGAACTGGATGATCTGGTTATCGTGCGTGGTGATGGCGTACCCACCTATAACTTCGGCGTCGTCGTCGACGACTGGGATATGCGCATCAGTCATATCATTCGTGGTGACGATCACGTCAACAACACGCCGCGCCAAATCAATATTCTGAAGGCCCTGGGTGCGCCGATTCCGACCTACGCGCACGTGCCGATGATTCTCGGTCACGATGGTGAACGCCTGTCCAAACGGCACGGCGCGGTATCGGTACTGCAATACCGAGAGGAAGGTTTCCTGCCCGAAGCGCTGCTCAACTATCTTGCGCGCCTGGGCTGGGGGCATGGCGATGAGGAAAAATTCAGTCTCGCCCAGTTCGTTGAGTGGTTCGATGTCAGTCATGTCAGCCATTCCGCCGCTCGTTTCGACGGCAGCAAGCTCGCCTGGCTCAACCAACAATATCTGAAAGACGCCGACAACGCGCGCCTGGCCGAGCTGGTTCAGCCATTCTTGTTGGCACAAGGCATTGATACATCTGGCAGTAGCGCACTTGGCGGGCTGATCGGCTTGGTGAAGGAGCGTGTCAATACGATCGAAGAACTGGCTGACGGCCTGCATATCTATTTCAAGCACAGCCTGGCCTCGGCGGAAGACCTGCGCGCCAAATTGCCCAAAACAGCTTTGCCCGCCTTCGAGCAACTCAAGCTCGATTTCGCCAATGTCGCTTGGGAAGCCCCCGCGCTGGGCCAATTACTGAAGGACACCGCGCAAGCCTTTGGCCTCAAGATGGGACAAATCGGCATGCCGCTGCGGTTGATTTTATTCGGAACAGCACAAACTCCGGCCATTGACCAGGTGCTCGCCCTGCTTGGCCGCGAAGAAACGCTGCATCGGATTGAAGCTGCATGGGTGCACACCTTGACGGCAGTGGCTTAAACTCGGCTGCCGGCCTTTAAAACGTCATCAGTTGGCTATTTCAAGAAACACGAACATCTTTCAATACCCTCAAGATGAAACTCATCGGTTCACTTACCAGCCCTTTTGTACGCAAAGTGCGCATTGTCGCAGCCGAAAAATTTGTCGAATATGAACTCGTCTTAGACTCGCCGTGGCAAGACGATACAAAAGTTCCGGCTTATAACCCGCTCGGAAAAGTACCGGTCTGGGTTCTCGACGACGGCAAAACGCTGTTCGACTCACGCGTCATTGTCGAATATCTCGACAGCATCAGTCCGGTCGGCCATCTGCTGCCGAAGGACGCACGCCCACGCATTGCGGTGAAACGCTGGGAAGCGCTTGCCGATGGCATCTGCGATGCTGCCGCACTGGTTTTTGTCGAACGCAGGCGCGCCGTCGAAAAACAGGATGCGGACTGGATCAAGCGGCAACTTGCCAAGATCGATGCCGGTTTGCAGATGATGAGCGACGACGTCGGCAGCCAAACCTGGTGTACCGGTGAATTCTTCTGCCTGGCCGACATCACTCTGGGTTGCGCGCTTGGCTACCTTGAATTTCGCTTCCCTGAAATCGACTGGCGCCGGCAGCATCCAAACTTATCGGAATTGTTCGACCGCATCATGCTCCGCCCGGCGTTCAAGGAAACCGTGCCGGTGGCGTAACCACCCAAGACGAGCGTACTACCGGGTCAACGGCATTCGCTCTCCGTACCCGCCTATTAGTAACGGGGCCGCCTGGATCTCATTGCGTTGCCGCGCATCCTGCGAATCTTTCCGGGCAGGTCCGCCCTGAGAAGCTTGCTCGGCTTTACCGCTCATGCGCAGCGGCGCTACCCCGACCTTATATCGCTGCGGCTCCGCCTGATCGGCCATTGCAAGCAAGACGCAAAGGCCCAAGGTTGTTGACGCCCGTTTGCGTCGTATCAATCCGAAAATAATCGGCTCATATGCCTCAAGCCTAAGCAATTCCCGAGCGGAATTGTAGGGTGGTTTCTCTGCGCTTTTCCAGCCAACGTCCGTGCCAGGCCGAGGGTTTGTTTTTCCTGTTTGGTTCCGGCTATTGCCGACATAGAGCGACTCATCTTGATTTCAGCCAATTTTTCTACAGTTCCACTGCCCACCTCTGCATCAATTACCGCAAATTGTCGATAATCAAGCCATGCCGACCGATCAACTCGCCACTCTTTATCCCTTTCTGACCAGCCTTGCGCTTGGCCTGCTGATCGGCCTGGAGCGCGAGCGTTCACCTTTCGCGCGGGCGGGTTTACGCACTTTCTCGCTGGTTGCGCTGGCTGGCACACTGAGTGCGTTGTTGTCCGACAAGACGGGAGCACCCTGGATGCTGGGCGCTGGAATGCTGATCATGGGCGGCATGATGGTGGCGACCTATTTCAAAGCGACCGAATCGGAAGACCCTGGCACTACCACCATTGCCGCGGTTGTCGTCTGTTATTCGCTTGGCGCGATGGTCTGGTATGACCTGGAGCAACTCGCCGTTACCCTCGCCATCCTGACCACTGCCCTGCTCTACTTCAAACCGGAATTGCGCGGTGTCTCGCGCAACCTGACCCGGCTTGATCTGGTTTCCATTCTGCAATTCGCGGTGCTGTCGTTCGTCATTCTGCCGATTTTGCCGAATCAGAATTACGGCCCTTACAACGCGCTCAATCCGTATCAAATCTGGTGGATGGTGGTGCTGATTTCCGGCTTGTCGCTGGCCGGTTATGCCGCGTTGCGGGTTGCCGGCCAACGTCACGGAACATTGCTCACCGGCTTGTTTGGAGGTATTGCATCTAGCACCGCGACCACCCTGGCGTTCTCTCGGCATGGCCGCAACTCACCGCAACTCGCCGATATGGCGGCGCTGGTCATCCTGCTTGCCAACTGGGTGTTGTTGATTCGTCTATCTGTGCTGGTGGCGGTGCTGGCGCCGGACTTGTTGCGTCCGATGCTGACCATGCTGGGAAGCGGCGCATTGGCCGGCCTGATCATCCTCTACCTGGCTTGGCGACGGCTCGACGCAGATCACAACACGCCGGTATTGGAAATGAAGAACCCCACCGAGATCCGTGCCGCGTTGAGTTTTGGCCTGCTCTACGCCGTAGTCCTGTTTGCCGCCGCCTGGTTGTCCGATCTGGTCGGCAGTCACGGGGTTTACGCGGTGGCGCTGGTTTCCGGGTTGACCGATGTCGACGCCATTACGCTATCCAGCTTGCGCCTGTTCAACCTGGGCAACCTGGAAATCGACCAAACCGCTAACGCCATTCTATTGGCGATTCTGGCCAATATTGTCTTCAAGAGCGGGCTCGCTACCGTTATTGGCGGCGCAGCATTGGCACGCCACGTCCTGCCAGGCATGGCGGCGGTTGCCGGCGGCTTGCTGCTGGGGTGGTTTTTGATCTGAACATAAGCGGTTTGACCAATCCATGCTGGCGGGCTACTGCCAATCATGCACGTGCGTATGCCGATGTTCGATGTCGCCATGGCGATGGCGGTGGGTATGTACCAGATTGGCGGCGGCAAGTTTTTCCATGTCCGTCAATAACGCCTGGATTGGTCCGTCATAGATCAGACGATGATTTTCCCCCAGCACCAGAGCGCGGCTCGCGAGTTCCGGGGCCAAGCCAAGGTTATGGGTGGAAATCAGCGCCGCAACCGGCAAACTGGCGAGAAAATCGATCAACCAACCGGTTGATCGCGGATCGAGCGCAGCGGTTGGCTCGTCCAGCAGCAGAACTTTTGGCTCCAGCACCATCAGCGCCGCCAGGCAGACTTTCTGCTTTTCTCCGCCGGACAGACCGAACGGGGGACGTGACAGATGCGCGCTAACGCCGACTTCAGCGGCCCAATGTCGCACCCGTGCTTCGATATCCGGCAGGCCGATCTGGCGCGGGCCAAAAGCGATTTCGTCGAATACGGTCGGGTTGAACAGCATCGCATCCGGGTTCTGAAACAGCAGCGCGACTTCAGCGCGAAATCGCCGATGCAGGATGGGATCTTTCAAGCGAGCGGGATTGATTTCATCGTCCTGGTAGAACACCCGCCCGTGGCTCGGCGTGATGAGGCCGTTGAGGATTTTCAGCAGTGTTGATTTGCCGCTGCCATTGCAACCGAGCAGTACGCTTTTTTCACCCGATCGCAAGGTAAATCCAATGTCTCGCAGCACCTCGCACGCGCGTGCCGATTCGCCACCGAAATGATGGCCGAGGTCGATCGTCCGCATTACGGCGGGTGCATCCACGCCAACCGGGCGATAGCGAATTTCAGTCATTGAAGAAACCTCGTGAGCGCAAGGCTTGTGATGACTGCGTCGCAGCGTGCAGGGCTTTTTCGATAAACCAGGCCGCCGCCGCCGCGCTGGCGCGATAGCGGTCGATCAAACGCGGTGGTTTGAGCGAACGACTGGCCAGCGCAAGACGAAAATCGTCTTGCGCGCGGCGAAAGGTGAGCGCTTGGCTGTAAGCCAGCCCTAACACAAAAGTGAGGCCTGGCGAAAAGTCCAGCGCGCGGAACAGATTCACCCGGGCGATGAACAGAAAAGTGAGGCAGGTAATCAGCAGCACGCGCAGGTTCAGTCGAATCAGGGTGACCCAAGGTGAAACATCTTGCAGCCAAGCCATCAAGATATAGCTCAGGCTGATCAGCAGATTGAACGTCAGCACAGCGAACAGGGCCTGACGCAGAATACCCATCGCCTTGCGACCGCTTGCCAACAGCGCCAGGCCAAGCCCGCAAGCAAGCCAAACAGGGTCGTGAATCAGGGTCGCGGCGAACACCGCGCCGAGATAAAAACCCAGGTAAGCCCGATCCAGGTTCATCTAGCCAGTTTTGCCCGCAAACGCGTGAAATAGCGATATCCGAGTACCGTAAGCACCCCTTCGGCTACCCCAACCAACAAATGCGGCAGCACCACGGCAGGCAGGGTAATGGACAGATCGAAGGGAAAGAATAGCGGCGCGCCGTTGGCATCATGCGCGATGTTGGGCTGAATGCCCAGCACCAGCGCAATCAAGATCGCTGGCAACACGATGGAAAACCAGCCAGCCAGAAACAAGGCAACGCTTTCGTTGTAACGACGCAGCAGGCGCCAGCAACCAGCCGCCGCGAAACTGCCGATCAAACCCAGCGCCAGCGCATTGATCGGCAATGCGGTAACGCCGCCGACGCCAAACAGCAGTGCTTGCATCATCAGCACCAGCGAAATCGCCATAAACCCCATCCAGCCGCCAAAACTCACCGCCAACAGGCCGATGCCGGCGGCATGCGCGGTGGCGCCACCGGGCAGCGGCAAGGCGAGCATCATCAAGACGAAGGAAAGTGCGGTCATCACCGCCAAGGTGGGCAAGGCATCGGCGTCCAATTGCCGGCGCAAACTCCGCGCGCCATAAACCCATGCCACCCCAGCGACGGCGTAAAGCGGCAAATAAGTTTGCGGCGAGATAAAACCATCGGGTATGTGCATTCGCGTCAGCGGCTCAGAAAAGGGTAGAGAAAGTGGCGATGAAGCGGTATTTCTCCTTGCCTTCAGCACCTTGCTGGTGATTCTCCTCGTTGAGGTCAGTCCAGACCGGCTTTTTCAGCGCCAAGCCCAAACTCATATTGTCTTTGTAAAGTCGCACCCCGAGTACGCCATAAAGCATGTCGCCGCCGGTCGCCGCCGCACCGACACCGTTTTCAATATCGCGGCCCAAATTGAGGAAATTGAGTTCGACATTGCCATCGACGCGGAAGCGCGTTTCGGGGTTCTGGTGCAGCCGGTAGGCCAGCGCCGCGTTGGCGCGATTTTCAGTCCCGAAGCGGACCAGATCTCCATTGTCGTAGCGATAGCTTTGGAAGCGAATCTGGCCAATTTCAAACACCGCTGTGGCATTGTCACTGAGTTGCTTAGTGGCGGTTGCGCCCAGCGAAAAGCTGGCCTTGCCAAACCCAAGCGACTTGCCAGGATCGATATTGCCGTCATCGAGAACGTGGTTGGCATCGCCGGTCGGCAGCGATGTGCCGCCATAAAGCGTGAAATGCCAGTCCATCAGGTCATCCAGACTTTCATTTTCCGGCACCAGCATGAAACCCTTGTCATATTTGAAACCGATCACCCCCATCAAACTGAGATCGGTAAAACCACGCGAATCGGTATTGCCGTATTCATCTTTCTTGATGTTGTAAGGCTGAAAAACATAACCAGAAAGCCAAGGAGTAAAGCCATAGCCAAGGCCCAGCATCCAGTATTGATTGAAATCGCCTTCCTGCTCGTCAGATGCGGTGGAAGCATCGTAGGTCTTTGATTTGGCATGATCTATTTTCAGATAACCAAGCCATTTACCTTGCGGCAAGGTAGCGGAACTGGAAGTCTCCACCGGCGCACCAGGACCGTCGAGACCCGCCGCGCCGAGGGAGGCGACGCCATGGTGAGCCAAGACTGCGGGGCTGCTCAACGCCAATGCCATTGCCGATGCGAGTGCCGTAAAGAGTGAGGATTTCATGTCGCGCGCTTCCTTTTTATATAGAGACTCAAAAAACCAAACATGCCGAGAATCACCGCAACGCCCACTGCAATCCGGCTGTAGCGATCAACAACCGGTTTATCCGCACCAACCAGCAGTGCGGCTGCATCGGTGCTGAATTTGAATTCCAGGCCATGACCGTCTTCTGAAACCGCCTTGATTTGCCAGGTGGCTGCGCCGTCAGGCAGAAAAGCGATGCGCCCGCGTGCATCGGTGCGGCCGACTTGAAACGGTAATTTTTCGCCTTCACGCGTGATTTCGTAGCTTTCGAAGCTGAATGGCGTGTTGTCTACATAAAACAAACTGATGACGCTGGCCTGTCCACCGCCCACCGTGTATTGCAGGTCGTGCGCACCAGCAGAGGTGGCCAAAGAAAGGCCGAGCACGGCCATTGCGGTGAATTGGCGCAAAATCATTGGATTTCGAATTGAAGTGTCGTAGCGCGAATAACTTTGTCCGCCCTGACATCATCGAGCTGTTGTTCCAGGCTGGCCTGGATCAGTTGCAACCCGGTTTGGTTGAGGCGAATGTTTATTCTTCCATCGGCTCCGGTGGTGCCACGCGGTTTGCCGAAATACGCCACTGTTACGCCGGCCATCGGTTTACCCAGAAGATATGCCTGTAACTGCAGTTTTTCGCCGTGTTTCAGCGGCAAAGGATTTTCCAGTGGCACCAACTCCAGTTCTTGCGTCAACGGCCGCGAAAACGCGCCCCCCCAACGTTCGATGCGCTTGACGGACTCCAGCGACAACCAACTCGCGATTACCGCACCGGCTTCGGTTTTCGGCAGATTCCGCGTTCCGTAAGGCGTTTTGCTCCAATAACCGCTGGACAGCAAAAACCAGGTAGCGGCGCAATCGCCCTTCAATTTCACCGGATAGGTTCGACCTTGCTCAGCGGCTTGCGCCTGGCCGGACACATTGAAACAAATCGCCTTTTTAAGGTTTTCAGGCTTGTATTCCAGCCGCTTCGCCCCGGCATGAGCAGAACCCTCATGACCATAAATAAGGCTATGTGAAACGCCTCCGCTCTCGACTTGACGTTCTATCCAGAGATCATGTCCCCAGCTTGAAACGGAGAACAGCGACAACAGAAACAGTAAAAATGGCAGAAAAGGATGTAAACGCGCAGACATGGAATGAACTCCGGAGTCGATACGCGCAGCCTAATAAGAATTAAGAAAAAAACATAATTTGTATTATTTATGGACAAAATGTTTTTATACCGCACCACTTCATCTTTTGGTGAACGAAGCCGAAACGATAGTTTCAGGCCGACAACACCCGGTTCTTGCCGGCCCGCTTTGCCAGATACATCGCCTGGTCGGCGCGCTTGATTGCATCCGCGCCAGTCTCATCCTGAGAAAATTGCGCCACACCAGCGCTGAATGTGATCAAAATCTTTTCGTTGTAAGCGAGGAAGAAATTCTTCGTCAGCTCACGTTGTAAACGCGTCATCGCATTGATCGCTTCTTCCAGCGGCGTGTCGGGTATCAGAATGACAAACTCCTCACCGCCGTAACGCGCCAAGGTATCCATCGGACGCAAACTATCGCGTACGACTTTGACCAGATGAATCAACGCCTCATCGCCCGTCTTGTGACCCAACCGGTCATTGAGTTTTTTGAAATTATCGATATCGAGCAACGCCACGGACAACATAGAGCCTTTGCGTCGCACATTGGCGATCTCGCG
>JFJP01040600.1_pt1 | contig 10975 bp, 8 predicted proteins | sample 431651 | NCBI WGS metagenome assembly JFJP01 (sample SAMN02602958, study PRJNA72255) | Microbial mat metagenome, whole genome shotgun sequencing project. | biome: fresh water; feature: sink hole; material: water; isolation source: purple microbial (photo- and chemosynthetic) mats found in...
AGTGGCAAACCAACTTTCCAAAAGTTTTAAACTTTTGGAAAGTTAATTAACAACAACTGAATATATGAATTTCAAAAATCTACATAAAGATAAGTGGCAAAAGGTGAAACTTGGGGAAGTTGCTTTGAATGTGAACGAAAGCGAACGAAACGAAAAAATAAGAGCGAACTCAAAATTCATAAGTGTTGAACATATTGATACTGATGATTTTAGAATAAAAAATTGGGAGGAAAAGGAATTACCAACATTTTTCAGGAAGTTTTCTGAGGGTGATGTTCTGATTGCTTTGCGTCGTGTTTATTTGCGAAAGGTAGCTATTGCAAATTTTAGTGGTATTTGTTCACCTCATATTTATGTTTTTCAATCAAAGCCTGAAATGCTTAATCAGAAATTTTTACCTTTTATTTTTCAAAATGATAAATTTTTTGATTTTGCAATAAGTAACTCAGCAGGCTCAATATCACCTTATGTATATTGGAAAACTATTAAAGATTTCCAATTCCTTTTACCCCCTCTCCCCGAACAAAAACTAATTTCCGATATTCTCTATAAAATAGAAGAAACCATTGAACAAACCGAAAAACAGGAAAAAACATTGGTTGAATACCGTAAAGAAATGGTAAATACAATTTTCAATCATAATGAAGATTTTGGAACACTTTTGCCCAAAGAAAAAAAGAAATCAGAATTATTTGGGAAAGTAGCCAAGAACATTCAAAAGAGCGAATTTAATCCACTTGAAAACGGTTTGACACGTTTTGTTGGTTTAGAACATATTGTAACTGATAATCTGAATATTACAAGTTGGGGAAATATTGCAGACGGAACAACATTTACAAAAACTTTCAAAGCTGGTCAGATTTTGTTTGGCAAGCGCAGAGCGTATTTAAAGAAAGTTGCAGTTGCCAGTTTTGAAGGGCTTTGTTCAGGAGATATATTGGTATTTGATGCTATCGAAAAAAAGATTTTACCAGAGCTTTTGCCCTATTTAATGCAAAACGATGCTTTTTTTGAATATGCGGTTAAAACATCAGCCGGTTCACTTTCACCCCGCACAAAGTGGCAGGATTTAGTTAATTTTCAATTCTATTTACCCGATTTAAAAGTACAACCCCAATTAGTAACACTATTCAAAAAAATAGATACTACCATTGAGCAAATCCGCATACACAAAGAAAAATTGGTAGCATTTAAAAAGGGTTTGCTGAATGAGTTGATAGGTTAAAATACTTATAACAAACAACTTAATGTTTTACTGATATCAATAAAACATTAATCAATTAAATATAAGATAATTATGAAAATAGAAGTCATAGCAGAACTGCATAAAACCTTTGAAGAGTACGCCCATAAGGAACGCGAAACAGAATATTGGCTTGCTCGCGAGTTGCAAGAATTATTAGGGTATTCTAATTGGCAAAACTTTGCCAAAGTAATAGAAAAAGCAGTGATTGCCTGTACCAATTCAGGGCAGCAAGAAAACGACCATTTTATCGGTGTCAGTAAAAAGGTAGAAATGCCAAAAGGCGGTGAAAAAGAGATAGACGACATCATGCTTACCCGCTATGCCTGCTACCTGATAGCGCAAAACGGTGACCCTAAAAAAGAAGAAATAGCTTTTGCTATGAGTTACTTTGCCTTGCAAACCCGCAAACAAGAACTTATAGAACAACGAATAAACGAATTGGAACGAGTTCGCGCCCGAAAAAAACTAAGCGAATCGGAAAAAGAATTATCAGGATTACTTTACGAACGTGGAGTTGATAGCATAGGGTTTGCCCGTATCCGAAGCAAAGGCGACAATGTGTTGTTTGGGGGTAACAATACCGAACAAATGAAATTCAAACTTTCGATACCCAAAAATCGCCCGCTTGCCGACTTTTTGCCAACTATCACCGTAAAAGCAAAAGATTTTGCCAACGAACTTACAAATTTCAATGTACAAAAAGAAAATATGCAAGGCGAACAACAAATAACCGCCGAACATCTGAAAAACAATAAAGGAGTAAGAGAGTTGTTACTCAAACGAGGTATAAAGCCTGAAGACCTTCCGGCAGAGGAAGACATTAAGAAAGTTGAACGCCGTTTGGAATCTGACGATAAGAAAATGTTGAAAGAAATGCCTAAATTAAACGACTAAAACGAATAATATATGTTCACCGAACGAAACACCATCGAAAATTTTGTAATTAAGCAATTTACAGGCATTGATTTTTCAAAGCAACAGGAGCATATTGTAGCAGAGCCAACTGTTCCATATATTTCAAAATCAGCCCGTTGGCAGTTTGTGCCATCAAACCAATTGCCACGCAAAACAAGCGAGGTGTTAATCGAAAAAATCTTAGTTGAAAAACTTTGTGAACTCAATCCAACCATAGCCGAGCAGCCCGACCGCGCCGATGAAGTAATCCACAAATTAAGGGGAATAATTTTAACCGTTAAAAATCAGGGCTTAGTACGCGCCAACGAACTATTTACCGAATGGTTGCTTGGCGACAAAACCATGCCTTACGGCAAAAACGGTCAGCATGTTCCTATCCGAATAATTGATTTTGAGAATATTAGCAACAATTCTTTTATCGTAACCAATCAATTTATCCTCAAAAACGGAGTAGAAAAAATACCCGATATTGTACTATTTGTAAATGGTATCCCAATCATTGTGGGAGAACTAAAAACACCTGTACGCCCCGCAGTCAGTTGGTTAGATGGTGCAACAGATATTCACGATGATTACGAAAATAGTATTCCGGCATTGTTTGTTCCCAACTTATTTTCGTTTGCCACCGAAGGCAAAAAATTTCGTTACGGTTCGGTTCGTATGCCTTTGGAACTTTGGGGACCTTGGCGCGAAGAAAAAACTTTCGAAAAGTTTGAAACTTTTGGAAAGTTGCAAACCGAAGAGATAATTACAGCCGTAGGATTGCAGGAAGTAAGCACCGCATTAAATTCTATGTTCAAACCCAATGTAGTATTAGATATCTTGCGGCATTTCAATATTTTCGCCACCGACAAACAGAAGCGAAAAATAAAAATAATTTGTCGCTATCAACAATACGAAGGTGCAAATCTGATTGTAGAGCGTGTTCAGGAAGGCAAAATAGATAGAGGTCTTATTTGGCATTTTCAGGGTTCGGGCAAATCGCTTTTAATGATTTTTGCCGCCCAAAAACTCAGAGCATTAACCGAATTAAACAATCCAACCATTTTAGTAGTGGTCGACCGTCAGGACTTAGACACTCAAATCACCGGAACATTCAACGCATCGGAAATCAAAAATGTAATCACCACCGACAGCCGCGAGGAGTTGAGAACCCTACTAAAAGAAGACAGTCGAAAAATAATTATCACCATGATACACAAATTCGGCGAAGCCGAAGGAGTATTAAACGACCGTAAAAATATAATTGCCTTAGTTGACGAAGCCCACCGAACCCAAGAAGGAGATTTAGGGCGCAAAATGCGAAATGCTTTACCAAATGCTTTTCTTTTCGGACTGACCGGAACGCCAATAAACAAGCGGGATAGAAATACATTTTATGCTTTTGGTTCTACACACGACAAAAGCGGATACATGAGCCGTTATTCATTTCAACAATCTATAAAAGACCACGCCACACTTGAATTGCATTTCGAGCCGCGACTGCCAAAACTTCATGTGGACAAAGAACAAATTGATGTTAAATTTCAGAGCCTAACCGAAAACTTAACAGACGACGAACGTATTGCACTATCAAAGCGCGCCGCCAATATGTCCACTTTCATAAAAGCTCCGGAACGTATCAAAAAAATTGTGGAAGATATTGTAAATCATTACAGCGAAAAAGTTGAACCCACTGGATTTAAAGCCCAAATTGTTTGTTACGACCGCGAAACTTGTGTTCTCTACAAAAAAGAAATTGACAAATTAATTGCACCCGAAGCCAGCGCAATTGTAATGACAGTTTCGGAAGATGAATACAAAGACTACAAATTAAGCAAAGACCAAGAAGAAATAGTATTAGACAAATTCCGTGATGCAAGCAGCAATTTAAAATTTCTGATTGTTACCAGCAAATTACTGGCAGGTTTCGATGCACCGATTTTGCAAACCATGTATTTAGACAAACCACTGAAAGACCATAATCTGTTACAAGGCATTTGCCGTACAAACCGCTTATTCAAAGACAAATCGCATGGTTTAATAGTTGATTATTTTGGTGTATTCGATGACGTTGCAAAAGCCCTTGAATTTGATGATGATTCTATTCAAAAAGTCATCACAAACATTTCGCAACTAAAACACAAATTTCAGAAAACAATTGAAACTTGTTTAAGTTACTTCCCCGAAATAGATAGGAATATAGTGGATTACGAAACCTTAATGGCTGCCGTAGAATGTTTGAAAGATAATGAGCAACGCGATGCTTTTGCAGCCGATTATTCCTTTTTATCCAGACATTGGGAAGCAATTTCGCCCGACAAATTTCTCAACAAATTTGAACACGATTACAAATGGTTAACGCAAGTGTATCAAACCGTTCGCCCCACAAACAATATAGGACAATTGATTTGGCATACTTTGGGAGCAAAAACATTACAACTTATCCATAAAAATATTCATGCCGAAGGCATAGTTACCGATATGGAAAAAGTGGTTGTAAATGCCGATATTTTAGACGAATTTATCCGAACACGCGACCCGAAAAAATTAAAGGAAGTTGAAATCGAAATTTCGAAACGAATTGCAAAACATATTGATAAACCGGTATTTAAAGCACTTGGCGAACGTTTCCAGAAAATAAAAGAACAGGCTGAGCAAGGCATCATCAACAGCATCGAATTTTTGAAATACCTCATCAAACTTGCCGAAGATTTACGGATAGCCGAAAAAGAAGAAACAACCAAAGAAGAACAAAAATCGGCAAAATCGGCTCTAACAGAACTATTTCAGGACATTAAAACCGAAAAAACACCAAAAATTATCGAAAACATTGTAAATGACATAGATAAGATAGTAAAAGTAGTTCGATTCGATTTATGGCAAAACACAACCGGTGGACAAAAATTAGTGAAAAAGCATTTAAAAGAAATCTTATTCAAATACAAATTGCACAACGACGAAGATTTATTTGCGAAAGCATATAAATACATTGAGCAATACTACTAAATCTTTACATTTGCAACTACGGTTGTATTATTCAGCAATTGGTAGATTCAACTCACAATTGCAACTGCCGAGTTGCGGCAAGGACTTACACCCCACCGCTCTCACGGAAGCGTGCTTGAAACTCTCGCCGCATACGGCTCCTTATTCAATCACAAATATTGTGTTATTCGTCTGGTTTTGACATCTCTTCATTCCCTTTGCGAGATTTTATCTGTGTTTCACACTATTCAACTCCTTTATCCGCACCTGAGCTATTTACATAACCCTTTTAACTTATCGCCCCCTGCCGATGATGTTTTCTTCCGTCCAGCCCTTGTGTTTTGGCTCTTCAAAAAAAAAGTAGCGAAACCTCACAATTTCGCTACTTTTTTGCTGGAATCGTATGTCGCAATGGGTTATTTTTTACCCGCTTTAATAATTTTAAGCAATAACGAAACCACATAAAATATGGTTAACCAAGCTCCACCTGTTATGCCAAGGTAGAGAAAAATTATCCAAAGTGGTGCATTTGCGCGTGTCCCCCACATAACTCGTTCTGCCAACAAATCGTGGTACTGGTGCGGAGTTCCCCACTGAAGACGTTCAGTTTTTTCTTCCAAAACATATTTCTTTGGTTCATCGGAGCGAACAATAATATCAACATATCCAGCCGAATCGCCGGGCAAATCAGCAGGGAAAGCCACTTTGAGAATACCCGCGCTATTGGTTTTCTGATTTTGCTCCGATAGTCGCAGCAAACCAAATGTACGTTTTACATAAATACCTATTGGCACACCGGCAATCGGTGCATTTTCAGAAGTATCAACCGCAGCAGTTACTTTTACGATGATATTTTTTTTGTCGTCGGTAGATATGTTCAGTTGAAGGTTTTTAACTGCCGAATTATCTACTCCAACTACCTCCGTAGGTACAAAATTGGGGTCAAACGAACGGATATATGCAATCAAATTCCAACGTTCCACTTCGCTTAAAATGGTTTTATACGAAGCCATAGCTCCTCTACCTTCCGACATTTTGTAGAACAATTCGCCATCGGCTTGTGCCAAAACATTTGCAGAAGCCAAATCGGGTGGTTGAGGCACCATTTTTAACGGATTATTTTGCCCTACATCGCCATGGCACGACTTGCACCGTATCTGATATAAACTCAATCCGGCATCTTTGCTCACATCGTTTACCGTTACTGGATTTGTTACTTGTTTTGCTTCTGCCGGAGCTTTCCACGTCTGATTTTGAGCCTGAACAAAAGCGGGCAACAGTAGCATCAGAAAGATGGTTATTTTTGATAGTATTTTCATCTGATTTGATTTATAATTCGGTTACTGATTGGTTTTCAGACTATTGATTGTTGTACAACACATCTTCGGTTACTCCCTTTTCCTCGGCTGTTTCTAACACAGACACTACCGGAAACAACTTGGCTAAAATGGTAATTACTACTGCAACTCCAATAATTGGTGCTATGGTCATCACAATTTCGGTTCCTGTGGGCGAGTACGACATATACTCTTCGGGTACATTCTGAATGGGCAAATAGGGATGCAACATGGTGGGGACAACTATCAAATAACGTTTGAAAAAAGCACCTACCAATACAAAAATTGCAACAACAAATAGGTTGCTCGACTTGCGCATGGGTTTGAATAACAATAGGATAATTGGAAGTATCAATCCAAAAATTTGAGTTGTCCAAAACAACGGTGCAAAACTTCCGGTGAATAACATTCGCAGGTGTGCCCCTTCGGCTTCACGCATTTTGTAGCCGGGTACAAGATATTCGTTTATATTGAAATACAGATACACCAGCGATACAAGTACGAGGAGTTTGCCCAATTGGTCGAAATGAAAATCGGTAATATAGTTTCCGAGTTTGAAATTTCCTCTCAAAATATAGGTAACAATAATCACTGCTGCCACACCAGCCGGAAACGCTCCGGCTACAAAGTAGGGACCGAAAATGGTGGAATCCCAACCCGGACGCAGGGTGGAGGCAAACAACCACGATGTAACGGTGTGTATGGCAAGTGCAACGGGCACTACCAAAATCAACAAGGTGCGCATAGCCTGATGCAACAAGTGTCGCTGTTCTTTGCTACCTACCCAGTTGAACGACAAAATATTATACACATTTTTGAACCAAGATGGAGTACCGTCTAAATGTTTTTTAACGATGGCAATGTCGGGGATAAGTGGAAGCAGTAGCAACAAAGTACTTATAACCACGTAAGTAGTTACAACGGTTAAATCCCACACAATGGGCGACTGAAATCGTCCGTGTATAAACACGTTTAAAAGCCTGTCGGGACGTCCCATGTCAATTATAATCACCAAACCCGCCCACATAGCAAAGGCAAGGGCAACCATTTCGGCAATTCTGGCGATGGGGGTTATCCATTTGATTTTGAGCAGCCCCAATACAGAACTAATGAGCATACCCACTAAACTGGTAGCCACAAAGAACACAAAATTGCCAATGTACATACCCCACGAAACATAGTCGCGCATGGCTGTAACTCCCAGTCCGTTTGTCAATTGAACGGCATAACCATAAGCAGCAATTACCAGACAAAGTAGTAGAAATAAAACCCAAAGTTTAAATCCGTAGTGCTTTTTCATCGGACGTGTAAGGTCGTCAACAATGCTCGCTAAAACGGTTTTCGATTGTTCGTTTGTTAATTCTTGTGGCATAACTATTTCTATATGAACAATTAATAATTTTATAATGAATAATTTAGCATTTGCTCGATAGTTGGGATACTAATTGTATCTTTTTGTATCAACCATGTTTTTCATCCAGCGTTGTTTTGCCTTCGAATTGAAATGGGAACAATCGTTCTTTTGGAGGCAGGTAGTAAACCGATGGTTTTGTACCCAGCTCTTCCATTACAGTATATCCGGCATTTTCGCGTATCAGGTCGCTAAATCGAACGGTTTCTTTGGTGAGTCCATTGGTTACGGCATCTTCATTCATATCACCAAAATAATAAACTCCATTTGGACAAGCTGATACACAATATGGTAGCTCGTTTTTACGCAAACGGTCGGCACTGAAAAGACACTTGGTAATAGTTCCGCGTTTTTGGGGTACGTTCAATTCAATGTCATATACCAATTCTTTGTCCTTTTCGGCATCTTGCGGGTTGAACCAATGGAATACCCTTGCAGAATACGGGCAAGCAGCCACACAAAACCGGCAACCGATACAACGCTCATTATCAATAAGTACAATACCATCGGAGCGTTTGAAGGTAGCATCTACCGGACACACTTTTGTACACGGCGGATTGTCGCAATGGTAACAAGGTTTGGGCATAAAATAGGGAGCAGTATATTCTGCATCTTGCATACGTAGCACATTGATGTGGTGCTGCTCTGGGCGCAAGTGGTGCGCTCCTTGGCAAGCTGCCATACACATACGCGCATTGCGGCATTTCGATAAATCAATCACCATTACCCATTTACGTCCTTTTATGCCCTGTCTGCCTCTCGACTGCTGAAGGTCGAATAATTCTTCTTTTTCGGCAGGAGTAATGTATTGTTTATCTACCTCAACCACTTCTCCCTCGGTGGTGAGAACTTTTATCTTAGAATTGGGGGCTTTCTTACTTTCGTAATTTATGCCAGTATAAATAGCTATACCGCCAGTAACTGTGCCAGCACCAATAGCAAAAGCCATCTTCAGAAAGTCGCGTCTCGATGTATTGTTGTTTTCGTTGGTGTTATCCATTTTTTTATCGAATTTTAATTCAAATCTGGAAAGCGAAGGAATATTTTCAACTTCAAAAATATAAAAAAAGACATTAAATTCTCAAAATAATGGTAGTTTTTTTGTAATTTAGAATGATTTCATATTAATTATCGAACAAATGTCCATTCGTTGTTTTTCGACATACTTGCACTAAATGAGTACCCCTCTGTATCAAATGCTTTTATATCATCCGATTGGCTTATTCTATTTTCAATAATAAAGCGTGTCATCAAACCTCTGGCTTTTTTGGCATACACAGTGATGGTGGTAAAGTTATTTCCTTTTTGTTCTTTAAAAATAGGTGTTATTACATTGAATTTCAATTCTTTTTTCGAAATTGATTTGAAATATTCGTTCGATGCCAAATTGATAAGCACTTTTTCGCCCGTAGAGTATTTCATATCTTCGTTCAATTGATGGGTAATTTTGTTTCCCCAATATTCGTAGAGGTTTTTGGCTTTTGCAGTTTTGAGAGCAGTACCCATTTCGAGGCGGTATGCCTGAATTAAGTCTAATGGTCGTAGCAGTCCGTACATACCCGATAGAATGCGGAGATACGATTGAGATTCCAAAACAGCCTCGCTTTTCCACGTATCAATGTCAATTCCACGATATACCTCTCCACGGAAAACAAAAATTGCCTGTCGCGCATTTTGTGGGGTGAAGGGCGAATGCCATGTCAAAAAACGTTCGAAATTCAATTGTGCCAAGTTATGGCTAATGCCCATAAGCTGCCCAATTTCATTTACTTGCAATTTGCGCATTTCGTTTACCAAGTTCTCTGCATGGTCAATAAACGAAGGCAGTGAATAATTTTCGACCAATACTTTTGCATCAAAATCAAGCGTTTTAGCGGGTGAAATTACAATTAACATATTGCGTATGATTTTTTATTTTTTTGATGAATTTTTATCGAAACGTTTGTGTAAATTTGCTGTGAAAATTTTTCGTAAATATACGAATTGAAAATTATTAGTCAAAACTCATTTCAAAAAAAGAGAAATATGGAAAGTCCGAATATTGTTGATAAAAAGCCGACCTTGCTTGAGCTTGTAGCCGGAACGTATTATTGGTGTAAATGCGGAAAATCGGCAAAGCAGCCATTTTGCGATGGATCGCACAAAGGGGGAGCTTTTTCTCCGGTAGCTTTTACATTGGAAGTGCCCAAAAAAGTAGCACTTTGTATGTGCAAAAACACTCAGAATGCCCCATTTTGCGATGGCACTCACGCCAAATTGTAGCTTATTTTAATACATTGAGGGCTTCGCTCTAAGCGAAACCCTCAACATAATAACAAAATAAATGAGACTACTCAGAAAAGTCCGATTTCTCGTTATCACGCAAAGTTGCAAAGTGTTGATTTATAGTATTTTATTCTTTACGATTTAGCGTCTTTGCGTGAAAAAAATCTTTTTCGGAGTAGCCTCTAATATAGGGAAAAAAAATGAATTTACGGTTAAAAAGTATTCACTTTTTTTGGAAAAGAATGAACACTTATTTTCGTTTTTTGAAAGAGAATTTTGTACTTTTGTGAAACAAAGTTTCATATCAATAACCACACATTCAAAAGCTCGGTCAACCACTCGGAAAACCCAACTGAGGTTGTGGCAGTTTTTTCTGAAAAGGAAGATACGACAGAAATAGTTGATAATGAACAAGCAAGCCCAATTCTGCCAAATAAGTAGAACCTATATTGCTTGTGCGCTCAACCTTACAAAACCGACAGATTTTGAGGTAAAAGTTATTGAGGTGTAATTTACCCAGGCAATAGAAAAGGTAAATTATAAATGTTCTTTTTATATCAATTTATTGCTTAGATAAAATTGTAAATATTTGATAATTAACATATTATGATTTTATAATAGATGTACTATGTGCATTTTGAAAAAAAAGAATAAAATATTTTGAAATTAATTTTCAAAAGCATAAATTTGCAAAAAAACGAACTAAAGGTTCGGATATAATCATGTTATACCTAATGTTATAAAACGAATAATAGAATGAATATGAAAAGATTACTTTACATTTTGTTTGCTTCGCTTTTGATTTTTTCGTGTAAAACGAAAGAAAAAATTAGC
>JFJP01041484.1_pt1 | contig 10975 bp, 8 predicted proteins | sample 431651 | NCBI WGS metagenome assembly JFJP01 (sample SAMN02602958, study PRJNA72255) | Microbial mat metagenome, whole genome shotgun sequencing project. | biome: fresh water; feature: sink hole; material: water; isolation source: purple microbial (photo- and chemosynthetic) mats found in...
AACCCACAATGCCACCTTTCCAGTGAAACCAATCTTTGTTGGGAACAGGAAAATACCAATCAACCGCTTTTTCGGGAACACGAGCCGGATTTAATTTCAGCACACCGCCACGCCCTTCTATGTAATCTTTTTCAACCGGAATAAGCAAACAATTGTCGAAAGTAGCTGGCGATGAGCCATTAAGGTCAGCACCAATGTCGAAAATCCAATCTAGCTTTTGCGTTTTGATGTTGTACCCAAAAACTTTTCCAACTCCAGCGTTAGTGTAAATCCTATCACCCAAAAGCGTAGGCGACGACTCGCACTCAATGTTAGTGCCATGCACAATAGTATCGCTAATATGGTAATAATCAACCTCATTGTAAATATTGGGCTGCATTATTCCATCAAGCATCTTTTGGTTGTTGAAGTTTGGGTCGAAAACGGTAAAAATGGCATTTTCGAGTGCCAAATAGGCAGTATCGTTAATTACAAGCGCCGAGCCGTCCACATCGCGCGAGTAACAAACCGTGCGCTTTGTATTCATGCGCCAAAGCTCCTTGCCCGTATTCATTGACACACCTCTAAAACTTGCAATAATTTTATCCGACTGCTTGTTGCCAAAGCCAAAACGACTTCCCTGAAGCACAACAAACTGATTCTCTTTGTTTTTCTCGTTTTTGTTGTACCAAATAGTGCCTGTTCCTTTGAGAATATCGTCGAATTTATATTTCCAAATTTCGGTTCCTGTTTCGGCATCAATTTTACGCAAATGGTAATCGAATGCACCTTGGATTAAGTAAATTTTGCCCTTTTCTTTGATAACCAAAGGCTGACCAGTCCAACCTGCGCCAACCCATTCTTTATCATATCCATAAGCAAAGCTCAAACCTTTGCCCAAATAAAATTTCCATTTCAAATTTAACTTCTCGGGAGCTTGGTTTCCATAAAAATTTCGCTTTTCATTGCCCAAGTAAGTTGAAATTAAGACCTTTGTTTGGCTTTTTTTTTGAGAAAATAAACACAAAGGAAGCAAAAATAAAATTAATAAAACAGAGTTTTTCATGTGTTTGTTATAAAAAAAAGAGTTGTATTTATAAAATTAAATTCCATTTATTATTTTAATTATCAAATAGTTAATCAAATCAAAACCAAAGCATAACGCATGCTATAAAATGTACTATGTTTTGACATTCAAAAAAAAATAACAATTTTTAAAAAACGAATATAGAAAAAGAAAATTAATTTTTGTACATTTGTGCGCAATTTTTGTCAAACTAAGCTAATCTAAATTGTAAAGTAATAGAATGTAAAAAAATATACTTTTCTAAAATATTAAACAATAAGCATTTACTACAATAACAAATGGCAACAAAATAACATTTGTTCAAACAAAAAAAATTGAAATGCAAAAGATAGCTTAGCAAAAGATGGTTTTCTTATAAAAAACCTAGTATCAAAAAAAGTTAATAAAAAATATGATTGAAAAAAAAGGATTTGGAGACAAATTAGTATCTAAAGTAATAGAAGCGATAGAAGAAAAAAAAGGCAATAAGATTGTAGCTTTGAATTTAAAGAAAATTGAACACGCAGTTTGCGAATATTTTATCATTTGCGATGCCGAATCAACAACTCAAGTAAGCGCAATAGCTGATGAAATAGAATATCTTACCCGCGAAGACTTAAAAGAAAAAGTTTGGAGAAAAAGTGGATACGAAAATGCTCAATGGATTTTACTAGATTATGGAAATGTGGTAGTTCACGTATTTCAGCGCGAATGGCGCGAGTTTTACCGATTAGAAGAGCTTTGGGCTGATGCAAAATTTGCATACATTGAGTAGCGTATGTCTTTTTTTGCATTTCAAGCACGCATACTTTGCAGTTTGTCGAGTAAAAAAACTTCGATACTCTGACAAAATGTATGCGACCCCAGCTAAAATATGACAAATCTAAGTATTGGTATAAATCTTGTTAAATCTACTAAAAACAACATTTTGAGGATTTATAAAATTCCATTTTTTTTGGATAGAAATAAAATATGATTGAATAAAATAATGGCAGAAAAAGAGAATAACAACAATAATAACGGCGAAAACCAAAACAATATTGGCGGATTTAATAATTCCAATAAGCCAAAACCCAAATTTAATGTATATTGGATTTATGGACTTATTGCGCTCATTTTCTTCGGATTACAATTTTTAGATTTTGGAGGAGAGCCTGCAAAAATTACATGGAGCGAATTTAAACGCGACATATTGAACAAAAATGCGGTAAAAGAAGTGATAGTAGTAAATCGCGACCGAGCCGAAGTGTATCTAACCAGCGAAGCCTTCAGTTCGGGCGAATACAAAGCCCTTTTGAGCCGCAGTTATACTGCTTCTTCGCCCGAAGGACCTCACTTTTATTTTACAATTCCATCGGTTGAAGTATTTGCTCAAAACATGGTAGATGTGCAAAAGGAATTTCCCACTGCCATTCCCATAGAGCCAAGTTACGAAACCCGAAAAGACCACATGGGCGAGATAGTGGGCTGGTTATTACCTCTTGTTATCATTGTAGCTGTTTGGTTGTTCATTTTCAGAAAAATGAGCGGCGGAGGCGGCGGAGGTGCCGGAGGAATATTTAGCATTGGCAAATCGCGTGCGAAATTGTTTGATAAAGAAGACAGCCAAGTTAAAATTGACTTTAAAGACGTTGCCGGATTGGCAGAAGCCAAAACCGAAGTAATGGAAATTGTCGATTTCTTGAAGCAACCCGAAAAATATACCGACCTTGGCGGAAAAATTCCCAAAGGCGCACTCCTAGTAGGACCTCCCGGAACAGGCAAAACATTGCTTGCCAAAGCAGTAGCAGGCGAAGCGCATGTACCTTTCTTTTCTATGTCAGGTTCTGATTTTGTCGAAATGTTTGTAGGTGTAGGCGCATCGCGTGTGCGCGATTTGTTTGCTCAGGCAAAAGAAAAAGCTCCTTGCATCATTTTTATCGACGAAATAGACGCAATAGGCAGAGCTAGAGGAAAAAACTTAGCTTACAGCTCCAACGACGAGAGAGAAAATACATTAAACCAATTGCTTACCGAAATGGACGGCTTTGGGTCGAACAGTGGAGTAATCATATTGGCTGCCACAAACCGTGCTGACATTTTGGACAAAGCCCTGCTCAGAGCCGGACGTTTTGACAGACAAATACACGTAGAACTGCCAGACATCAACGAGCGCGAAGAAATTTTCAAAGTACATGCAAAACCCTTGAAAATGGCTGCCGATATTGAACTTGGATTTTTATCGAAACAAACTCCTGGTTTTTCGGGTGCCGACATTGCCAATGTTTGCAACGAGTCGGCTCTTATTGCTGCTCGCCACGGAAAAGAGCGTATCGAAAAACAAGATTTCTTAGACGCAATAGACCGTATTGTTGGCGGTTTGGAAAAGAAAAACAAAATAGTAGCTCCGCACGAACGCAAAACCATTGCTTACCACGAAGCCGGACACGCTACCGTAAGTTGGCTTTTGGAACATGCCAATCCGCTAATTAAAGTTACCATTATTCCACGTGGCAAGGCACTTGGCGCAGCTTGGTACTTACCCGAAGAGCGACAAATTACCACCAAAGAGCAACTCTTTGACGAAATGTGCGCTACGCTTGGTGGAAGAGCATCGGAAGAAATTAATTTTCATAAAATTTCGACCGGAGCACTCAACGATTTGGAAAAAACCACAAAACTAGCTTACGCCATGGTTACTTACTACGGGATGAGCGAAGTACTTGGAAATCTTAGCTTTTTCGATTCATCGGGGCAAAGCGAATATAGCTTTAACAAACCTTACTCGGAACAAACTGCCGTAACAATCGACCAAGAAGTAAAAAAGATAGTAGATGCTCAATACGAAAAGGCGAAAAAAATATTAATCGAAAATATTCATGGGCTTACCCAACTAGCTGATTTACTTCTCGAAAGAGAGGTTATCTACTCCGAAGATTTAGAAAATATTTTCGGAAAAAGAAATCTTACGAATAATTGATAATTTTGTTTATTCGTTCTATTATAAAGTTCAAAAAGAAAAGCCATGCAAAAGCGTGGCTTTTCTTTTTTTGAAAAAAAATAAAAGATTACAAAAGCAAAAAACCATATTTTAAAAACATTTTTTACTTTTGCACAAAACAAATTTATCATTTGAGAGTTTTGTTTAAACTAAGTAGTGAACCAAAATTAATTGTATATTTCCTTTTGCCAAGTGCTTAAATATAAGCAAATAGCAAAAGGTTTGCTCAAAAATAAAATAGCACTGGTGCTTAATTACATAAAAATACAGCAATGACTTTTGAAAGCATAATGGAATCATTGAAGAAAAAAGAATGGAATCCCATTTATTTTCTCATGGGCGACGAAGGCTACTTTATCGACAAAATAACGGCTTACATAGCTGCCAATGTACTAACTGAGTCGGAAAAATCATTTAACCAAACCGTTGTGTATGGCAAAGATACATCAACTCCCGATGTGATTACCATGTCGAAGCGTTATCCTATGATGGCAAAAAACCAAGTTATTATTGTAAAAGAAGCCCAAAACCTAAAAAAAATTGAAGATATCGTTTATTATGCCGAAAAACCTCTAACCTCTACCATTCTTGTAATCAATTATAAGTACAAAACACTCGACAAACGAACAAAAGCCTACAAATTGCTTAGTTCAAAATACGTTCTTTTTGAATCGAAAAAGCTGTACGACAATAAAGTGCCCGATTGGATAAAAGGCTATCTAAAGGAAAAAAATTTTACAATAGGTCCGCAAGAATCACAACTTTTGACAGACAACTTAGGCAACGAGCTTTCTAAAATAAGCAACGAGCTTGACAAGATTATCATTTCAAAAAAAGCGGGCGACACCAAAATAACTCTCGACGACATAGAGCAAAACATCGGAATTAGTAAAGATTTCAATACCTTTGAGCTAAACAAAGCCATGGGACAAAAGAATGTGTTCAAAGCCAATCAGATAGTCGATTATTTTGGAAAAAACCAAAAAGACCACCCAATCGTATTAACCATTTCGTCGTTGTTTCACTTTTTTAGCAAAGTATTGCTCTATTATTTTGTACCCAACAAAGGCGACCGCTCCGAAACAGCTCGCATACTTGGCATAAGTCCTTTTTTTATAGATGATTACAGCACCGCAGCTCAAAAATATAACAAAGCAAAAGTGGTTAAAATTATTTCTATTTTGCGTGAATTCGATGCACGCTCCAAAGGGGTTGACAATAGCTCGTCGTCGCCTGCTGAGTTGCTAAAAGAAATGATTTTCAAAATATTATATTAACTTGAAGAAAAAAGGAAAAATAGTTCTAAAAAAAGGCGGTTTTCTTTTTTAATTTTACCAGATTGTATCTATTTTTTCAAATTTCAAAAACATCGCCATCATTTACAGCTTGTGTATTTTCAAAAATGGTAACTGCTTCTCTTTCCAAAATTTTAGGATTTGTGTAGCGAGAAGAAAAATGCCCAATTATTAATTTCTTTACTTTTGCCAATTCCGCTATTTTAGCAGCTTGCAAAGCAGTAGAATGACGTGTTTTCTCTGCACGAGCTTTATCTTGTTCGGTAAAAGTAGCCTCGTGGTAAAGCAAATCTACTCCTTTTATACTGTCCACTATTTTTTCAAAATAAGCAGTATCGCTGCAAAAAGCGTAACTTCTTTTGGGCTTAGCTTGCAACATAAATCGTTCATTAGCAACTAATTTGCCATCTGAATCGGTGTAATCATTTCCCATTTTGATACTTCTAATATCGGTATGCGAAAGCTCGTAAAGCCTAATCATTTGAGGATTAATATTGGGCTCTTTGTCTTTTTCTTTGAATAAAAATCCACACGCTTGTATTCGATGTTTCAACGGAAAACTATAAACCTCAATATGCTTCAAATCCAAAATTTTGCGCTCTTTCAAGCTGCTAAGGTCGTGAAAAACAATCTTATAATTCAATTCGCCAGAATATTTGAAATTCACCTCCATAATTTCTTTCAAATGTAAATGAGCATAAATATGCAAATCTTGCTTCCTGCCCATAAGCGAAAAACTAGTAAGCAAACCAAAAATTCCGAAATAGTGGTCGCCATGTAAATGACTGATAAATATGTGGTTTATCTTAGGAAAACTAAAATTCATACGGCGCAATTGTAGTTGTGTGCCTTCGCCACAATCAATCAAAAAAATTTCGTTGTTGTATTCAACCGCTTGAGCCGTTGTTAATCGAAGGCTTGTAGGCAATGCCGAATTGCTGCCCAAAATAGTTACTTTGAAATCCATGAAATGAAGTTATTGTAGATAAAATATTCCCGTAAAATTATTTTAAAAAAAAAGATAAAAAAATAGGCTGTAAAAAAACTAATTCGTTAAATCGTTTGCAATTTTTTGAAACAAACTAAAATATTCGCCAACATGAAATCCGTCCATAAGCGAGTGATGCACTTCAACCGAAACGGGCATCAATAGTTTATCATTTTGCCTAAAATATTTACCAAAAACAATGCGAGGAATCGAATCTTCTGTTTTATAATTGGTGGCATGTTGAAATGAAGTAAATGAAAGCCAAGGAATTACAGAGTAATGAATTTCATCGGTTCTATTGCCTTCGCGCACTGCCATGTCTTTAATATTTTTCCAGCGTTCTATTTCTTTTTGAGCGTTTTCATAAAATTGGTTCAAGTTATCAAAATAATCGAAGTAAATAAATCCAAAAGTATTGTCGCTGTAAAGATAAGTAGAGCCTGCATCTATTTTTTCGTGGATAAGTACCTCATCGCCAAGTATTCGATACCTAAAATTTTCTATTTCGTTAGCCGCTTTTATCGAACAAAAAAGACTTGTAAGGAAAAATGATAATTGATTTTTTTTGCTAAAATTGTATAAATCAGTAACATCTACATTTGCTGTAATATTAAAAAATGGATTGTCATAATTTTTGAAAAAATGAAAATGAAATTTTCGATTCCATGAATTTATGTCTAATTTTGTCATATTATTTTATAGTTTTTTCAATTAAAACCTTTTTCTTTGGCTAAACATGTTTTAAAATATCTTTTATACTTTGAAGCTTATAAAAGAAATTGTGCTCGAAATCAGAGTTTTCTACTACTTCGTGTATCCATGTTGTATGAAAAGGCACATGAGCAGCGTAACCACCAATAGCCAAAACCGGCAAAATATCTGATTTCATAGAGTTCCCTATCATAAGCAATTCATTGGGCTTAATGTCTAAATGCTTTATAAGATTCTGGTAATTAAACTCTTGCTTGTCGCTCATTACTTCAATGTGATGAAAATAGCTTGCTAAGTTCGATTTGTTTAATTTCCGTTCTTGGTCTAGCAAATCACCCTTTGTAGCAACTACCAACTTGTAACGATTGGAAAGCGTTTTTAAAACTTCCTCCACACCATCTAAAAGCTCTAAAGGCATGTTAATCATTTCTTTGCCTAGTTTCAAAATCTCCGAAATTACCGAAATATTTATCGTTCCGCTGCTCACCGAAATAGCCGTTTCAACCAAAGACAGTACAAATGATTTTATGCCATAACCATAATCGGCTAAATTTTTCATTTCTGTTTTATAAAGCTGATTATTAATTTCTTCTGCGGGTAAATAAGCTTTTAATATCTCAAAAAACTTCAATTCCGTTTGTCTAAAATAAGGCTCATTGACCCAAAGCGTATCATCTGCATCAAAAGCAATATATTTTATGGTATTTTTCATATTTATTAGTTCTTTTTTTATAATCAAAACAAAATTAACATTTTAATTTGAACCTACAAATTAAATTAAGTAGCCATGCTATTTTATTTTTGAGCAAGAACTTTGTTACTTGCTTATTTTTAAGCACTTGACTAAACAATATATACAATTAATTTTGACTAGAAATTTATTTTGCACATTGCAAAAAAAATACAAATAGATTCAAAATCTATTTGCATTTTTTTTGCTTTTGAAATTTACGATTTATTTGATAACCAAATGGTTCTGGTCTGTTATTTTCTCACAATAGTGGCATTTCAAATCAACAGTTTCTTTGTTGATAACAGTAAATTTAGTAGTAACCTCCTCGAAGTTTGTTATACATTTGGGGTTTACGCATTTAGCAATTCCTACTATTTTATCGGGCACTTCCACTACTTTTTTCTCAACTACTAGATAATCTTTTATAATATTTAGTTTAGCTTGCGGAGCCACAAGTGCAATTTTATTAATTTCTTCATCTTCAAAAAATTTATCCGAAATTTTTATAATTGCCTTACTTCCAAGTTTTTTACTTTCCAAATTAGACCCGTAAGTCATTGCATTTGAAATTTTGTCGAGGTTTAAAATTGTAATAACTTTATATAAATTTGATGCCGGAATGTGGTCAATAACAGTTCCATTATTTATAGCACTTACTTTTAATTCTTTTTTCATTTTTTAATGTTTTATATAAAAATGATATTTTTTTACTTTTAAATTTTAAGATAAAAAATAATTTATTTTAAACCCAAAATAGCTGCAATAATGGCTTGACGAGTATAAACTCCATTCAAAGCTTGTTCAAAATAATAAGCTTTGGGATTGCTATCAACCGATTGATGAATTTCATTTACTCTAGGAAGTGGGTGCAAGATTTTGAGATTTTCTTTGGTATTTTTGAGCATTTCATTACGCAAAACATACGTATTTTTAGTTTTTTCGTACTCTATTGGGTCAGAAAAACGCTCACGTTGCACACGAGTCATGTACATAATATCGGCACGCGAAATAATGTCGGTAAATTGTTCGTGCTCATAATATTTTATGCCTTTTTTGTCCAAAAACAGCTTGTATTCTTTAGGCATTTGTAACTTTTCGTGCGAGATAAAATTGAAGGTTGGATTAAACATCGACATCGCTTCGAGTAACGAATGCACTGTACGTCCGTATTTTAAGTCGCCTACCAAAAAAATATTCAAGTCTTCAAGCTTGCCCTGTGTTTTTTTAATCGAATACAAATCGAGCAGTGTTTGAGTTGGGTGTTGGTTGGCTCCATCACCTGCATTTACTACCGGAACGCCTGATATTTCACTGGCAAAACGTGCACTTCCCTCGATTGGGTGACGCATTACAATTAAATCGGCATAATTGCTCACTGTTCTGATTGTATCATTAAGCGATTCGCCTTTGGTGGTACTGGAAGAGCTAGAATCGGAAAAGCCAACAATACTACCTCCTAATTTTTGAACTGCACTCTCGAAGCTCAAGCGTGTGCGGGTTGATGGCTCAAAAAATAAAGAGGCAATAACTTTGCCTTTTAATAAATCGGCATGTGGTTGTTTTTCAAATTCTCCAGCAAGCTCAAGAATTTTTAAAATTTCTTCTTTTGAATAATCGCTGATAGAAACTAAACTTCTGTTTTTCATTTGCTTATAATTTTATCTTTTTTAAAAAAATTGTGATACAAATTCTATTTTCATTAAATTTCAGGTGCTTTCAAAAAAAAAAGAGCAAAGTATATTAAAAATACTTTGCTCTTTTTTCTTGAAATTTTAAAGAAAACAACTGATTTTCGCAAATAAACTTGCAATTTTTACTTTCTTTTTCTCGAAAATATTGTTTTTTATTCGTCTTTATGATTTTCATTCTTTAAAATTTTGTGCAAAGGTATAAAAAAAAAAGTTTGTTCAAAAATTCAATTTAATATTTAAGATTATTTAGTTTTTTTTTTTGAGCAAAACCTTTGCTATTTGCTTATTTTTAAGCACTTGACAAACCAAAATATGCAATTAATTTTGGTTCACTACTTAAATATACTTATTTGCTAAAGGTAAATTATTGATTTTAAATGGATAATATATTGTATAACTATTTTTGTTTTTTTCAAGAAAAAAAACGGACAAAAACTTGCATTTGTATTTCTCTTTTCTTAAATTGCCATTTGATTTATTGACACTAACGATGTGTGAATTTGATATAACACACTTTGTTTTTATCTACTAAAAATTTTTTACTCAATCTAATGCCAATTTACATTCTTGTAATAATCTGATGACCAACACATTAACAACAAACTTAACAAATTAGTATCTATGAAAAAAAATGCTTTTTTAATTATGCTTGTCTTTTTTATAACAACAAAAAGTATTCAAGCACAAATAGATGAATTAGCCAATATGTCGCTCGAAGAGTTGATGCAAATTACGATTGATGTTTCTTCTACTGAGGCTGTTAATATTTTTAACACTCCTTCCAATGTAACGCTAATTGATAGAGAAACTATTTTAAGGTATGAATATCAAACAGTTGCAGAAGCAATCCGTTCAGTAGCCGGAATCGAAGTGTTGCAAAGTAATATTGATAGAAATATTACTACTTCGCGTGGTGTTTTGCAAAATTATTACACCAACAAAGTACTTATAATGATTAATGGAATATCTACTTGGCAGCCAATTTATGGTAGTGGCGTGATTGATAGAATAGATATAAACGATGTGGAACGTATCGAGATTTTGAAAGGTCCGGCATCGGTTCTTTATGGAACAAATGCTTACACGGGTGTAGTAAATATTGTACTCAAAGAAGCTTCGGCTAACGAGGTAAACGCAAAATTGCAAGTTGGAAATCATTATTTAGGCGCAGGTTCTGTTAATTTGACGCACGTGAACAAAGATTTTAAACTATTTATGGCTGCCAATTCTTTTTACGAAAAAAGAGAACCTTACGAATTATTGAGCACACGCGGGCAACTTTTCAATGGCGATTCGGTTTATTTTTATGAAGAACAATATATTGGCTACAATTTATCGTCGGAAGCTCAATACAAAAATCACCATGTTTTTTTCAACAAATTCATGTTTGAGCACACTTCACCCGGAATTTCACCTTCTTATACTTCGGGGGGTGGAAGCTTGGTACAAGACGATGGAGTTATGATTAACTATCATTACGATGGCAATTTGAATGAAAAATTCCGTTTAATTGCTTCTGCTTTATACGATTA
>JFJP01012808.1_pt1 | contig 10974 bp, 8 predicted proteins | sample 431651 | NCBI WGS metagenome assembly JFJP01 (sample SAMN02602958, study PRJNA72255) | Microbial mat metagenome, whole genome shotgun sequencing project. | biome: fresh water; feature: sink hole; material: water; isolation source: purple microbial (photo- and chemosynthetic) mats found in...
GTGGAGACATTAATTCCTTCAAACCTGACGCGCTCATTTTTAAACGCGCGCTGGAACTGGCAGGCACATTCGCTCAGGAAACAATGTACGTCGGGGACAATTATTTTGCCGATATCATCGGCTCACGTCGCGCCGGGCTGGTGCCAGTCCTTTACGACCCGATCAGTCTTTTCCCCGAAGCCGACTGTGCGGTCATCAAGTGTTTTTCAGAAATTCCTTCATTATTAGAATAACCGCACGACATGTATCGCGATCCATACTGTGCATGATTTGAGAATTCGCGGTATTTGTCTTAGAATGGGGATATTAGATTCTTCGTCCTGAGCAGGGCTGTGCTTATTCAGCACAACCGAAGGACGGAAATATAAAAGGAGTGATCCATGGCGTGGGAACGAAAACTCATCCGTACGGTACGTGTCCGCAATTCACAGAAGAAAGGTATTCTGGGCAGGTTGTTGACCGCCATCGCGGAAGCCGGCGGAAACACCGGTAGTCTTGTGCTGCTGACCGAGACATCCCAAAATGTGGTGCGTGACATCACCATTTCCGCAGAAGATGAAGCTCATCTTGAAATTATCCTGGAAGCCATGCGAAACAACGAAGGCACCCGCGTACTTGAAGTGCGTGATGAAGTGCTGGAGCTTCACCAAAAAGGTAAAATAGCCATCCGTTCCCGCTACCCGATCGACTCATTGGCAACTCTCCGCCGGGTGTATACCCCCGGTGTGGCAGAAGTATGCCTTAAGATCGCCAAAGACCCTTCGCAGGCGCGGTTGTACACCAGCATCAGTCACATGGTCGCCATTGTTTCTGATGGCACGGCAGTGCTTGGGCTTGGAGATATTGGTCCACAAGCGAGTATGCCCGTAATGGAAGGCAAAGCCATGTTAATGGAAACGCTGGTCGGTTTATCGGGCATTCCCATCCTGCTCAACACCAAAGATACCAACGAGATCATTGCCGCAGTATATGCCATCTCACCGACCTTCGCCGCCATTCAACTGGAGGACATCTCCGCGCCGCGCTGCTTTGAGATCGAGAAAAGACTGCAGGCCATGCTCGACATTCCTGTCCTGCACGATGACCAGCATGGCACGGCGGTGGTTTGCACAGCGGCATTACTGGTCGCAACCCGCGAGACCGGTACAGACTTGAAAAAATCTGTCATTGGACAGATCGGGCTGGGGGCGGCGGGACACGCCATCGGTCTGATGATGATGAGGCTGACCGGGAATCGAGTATACGGCGCAGATCTAAGTTCAGAGGCATTGGAGCGGTTTGAAAAAGCCGGGGGCATAAAATCCAACCTGAACGAGATCATGAAAAAATGCGATATCGTGATCGCCACCACCGGCGCGCCGAATCTGATCAAACCCGAAATGGTGCGCAAAGGACAGATCATCCTCGCATTATCGAATCCGAATGCTGAGATCGAGCCTGATGTTGCAATGGAGCACGGCGCGGCATTTGCCGCAGATGGGAAATCGGTCAACAATGTCCTGGGGTTCCCTGGCATCTTCCGCGGCGCAGTGGATGCGAACGCCCCACGCATCACACACGAAATGCTGTTGTCTGCCGCGCATGTCATTGCCGAAATGACCCCGCCCGGTGAATTAGTCCCCAGCCCGTTGGACAAAAAAGTGCATCGGGCAGTAGCACGCGCCGTCGCTGAAACCGCCATCAAGCAGGGTATTGCCCGCGCAGACTATGTTCCATATGTGGAAGAGTAGACAATTCACGACAATAAAATGACCCGCTCTTTTTCCAGAACGGGTCATTTTTTATTTTCGAAACCGGGCGTTATGCAGTTACTGGTTCTCCATTCTTCAAGGCTTCTTTCAAAGTCACGCCTAACCGTGTAATACCCTCACGGATGTTATCCGGATTGGAAAAAGAGAAATTGAGCCGCATCGTATTTGCGCCGCCGCCATTTGGATGGAAGGACGCGCCAGGCACAAAAGCCACCTTGCGCTCAACTGCCACTTTCAATACTTCAGCCGCATCCACATTTTTGGGCAATACGCCCCAGAGGAACATGCCGCCCAGCGGTTTTGTCCAGGTAACCTCGGGCGGGAACATTTCCTCCATCATTTCGATCATCACATCGCGCCGTTCCTTGTACGTTGCGCGGATCACCTTCACATGCTCATCCAAAAAACCGCCTTTGGCGACCTCATAAGCCACATGCTGATTAAAGGATGATGTATGCAGGTCGGCGGCTTGTTTTGTCATCACCAGCTTGCGGACTACTTCCGGCGGCGCAATCACCCAGGCCAGACGCAAGCCAGGTGCCAGCAGTTTTGAGAACGTGCTTAAATAAATAACATTCCCGGTATATTCGCCGTCATTATCATCGCGATAGCGGCTGTCAAGCGTTGCAACAGATGGGATATGTTCACCGTCATAGCGCAACTGCCCGTACGGATCATCCTCCACGATCGGCACACCATACTGATCCGCCAGCAGCACGAGACGCTTGCGTCGTTCAAGACTTAAGGTGGAACCGGAAGGGTTTTGGAAATTTGGAAGGATATAGATGAACTTCGGTCCGATCCGAAGCGCCTCCTCCAGCTTATCCATGATCATGCCGTTTTCATCGGACGGGACAGAGATGTATTGCGCGCCATACGCATTCCAGGCCTGCAATGCACCCAGATAGGTTGGCGATTCCACCACAATATAATCGCCGCGGTTCACGAACAGGCGTCCGATAAAATCCAGAGCTTGCTGCGAACCGGATGTGATCATAATATTTTCAGCAGTCACCCGCACACTGTAGCGCGTATTGTGACGTGCGATCATCTCGCGCAAAGGCAGGTAGCCTTCAGTTGTGCTGTATTGCAAGGCTTGCGCGCCGTGATCGGTCAATACTTGATTGCAAGCTTCCTGAAACTCCTTTACAGGAAAAACTTCAGGCGCTGGCAACCCTCCTGCAAACGAAATGATATCTGGCTGCTCGGTGAACTTCAACAATTCACGGATGACAGAACTCCCCATTTTTCGTGTACGATGAGCGTAACGATACTCCCACGGTGTTTGCATTTATACTCCTTGATATGAAAATAAAAAGCCTGGCAGGTACGTGTGTACCCGTCAGGCTGGCTAACCTAAGGCATATGTAAGAATGCCCAAAAGGTTGAGGCATATTATTTGCTTCATGGTTTTCTTATCTTACCCATTTTTCGTTGAGACTGCAACTATTTTAATCACCCTGATTTTATGACAAATTTCCTTCAATGATCTTCTCGATCGAAGTCCGCGTGTACGAATCCAACATTAGACGAAGAGAAGCATCCAACCCCACCCAAACATAATCCTCCGCCTCATCATTTAGCTCCACTTTAAGCGAATCGGTCTTACAGGTGAAATCGAAGAAAATAAAGTGCCGCTTCTTCCAGAACGAGGGGTCATAGATAAACTGCTGGAAATTTATAAATTTCAGGTCGAATATATCCAACCCGGTTTCCTCCTTTGCCTCACGAATTGCCGCCTCCTCCAGCCGCTCGCCCAATTCCACATGACCACCGGGGACAACATATTTGCCCGGCCATTTGTGACTCTTCAACAACAATAACTCACCTGCCTTATTCAATATGAAAACCCCAACCGTGGGTTCTGGAAAAATTTGATCTGACATCATTCCTCTGCTTAATTTTCTAATGTTACGCGATCTGAAGAGATTACACCCCATCAAAAGGCCTGGGATTTAAATTATATCCGCGAAAGATGTGCACTCGCCTTATTTCGAGGATTATCACGGTGGAAAAAATTCATGGGAAGGCCTTTCAATAATTTCCGCGCCTTTTTCCTGCTTGACAGTAATTCTTTTCAGCCTACCCAAGGCTGGCAAACCAAAGTCTTATCTCACATTTATTTTGTGACATTTGACACCCATGGATTCAAGCAAATTAACTGTTCATTAATCTTTTTCTGCATTAAAATACACAATCTATGACAATTCTCATATCATTACTGAGATTGTCATAAATACCAGCCTGGAGGTGCCTCTCCCTAAATATACATACACCATGCTAATTAGAATGTTGAACCATCATCATTAATAAGGAGAATGATAGGAAATGACAATCAAAAAATCACTGGTACTGATTGGCTTGCTGATCGTAACGGCTGTCGTATTAGCCGCTTGCGGCGGCGCAGCCACCCCTGCCCCCGCTGTTGAACCTGTAGCGATCAAGCCCATTTTCGCTGCATCTGGTCATGCTGATGCTGCTGCTGAAGCCTTTATCCATTGGGATGCAGAAGACCCGGCTGAGATTCCGACAAACTGTGCCAAGTGTCACAGCGAAGCCGGCTTTGTAGATTTTATTGCTGATGGCAAAGTCGATGCTGCGGTTGCTGCTCCTGGCACAGCTTTTACCTGTACCACCTGCCACAATGATACTGCCGATGCACTAAGCTCGGTTACTTTCCCCTCCGGTGCAGTTATCGAGAACCTCGGCCCAGAGGCTCGTTGTATGACCTGCCACCAGGGACGGGAATCCAAGGTAAGCCTTGATGCAAAACTCGCGAAGTTTGGCGAAGACCTTGACCCGGACGCCATGCCTGCTCCTTACAAGGATGGAGACAACGACGTCAAACTTAGCTTCAGCAATGTCCATTATTTTGCCGCCGGCGGCACACTATATGGCTCACAGGTTCAGATGGGCTACCAATACGAAGGCAAAACTTACGATGCCAAGCTCCAGCATGTTGAAGGCTTCGATACTTGTGTTGGCTGCCATGACTCACACAGCCTTGAAGTCAAGGTTGAAACTTGTACTGAGTGCCACACCGATGTCGTTACCGTTGAAGACCTAAAGGACATCCGTGAGCCTTCATCTGCCGAGGATTACGACGGCGATGGCGATAAGACCGAAGGGGTCGCCTTTGAAATTGCCGGTTTACAGGAAACCCTTTTAGCCTCCATGCAAGCCTATGCCCTGGAAGTTGCAGGCGCTGAAATAAAATATGACGGCGCTGTCTATCCCTACTTTATGGGCGCTGATGGCAAGGCTTATCCAAATTGGACTCCCCGTCTATTGAAGGCCGCATATAACTACCAGGTTTCCATTAAGGACCCTGGGGCCTTTGCTCACGGCGGAAAGTACGTCATCGAGCTCCTGGTTGACTCCATTGAAGACGTGAATGCCAGTGAAAAACTGACAACCAAGTTTGATGCTGCTGTCTTGACCCGCAATGACGCTGGTCACTTTGACGGCTCTGCCGAAGCCTGGCGCCACTGGGATCAGGAAGAAGAAGCTCCCTTTGTGGTGCCCGTGGCTTGCGCCAAGTGCCATACCGGAACTGGCCTCCCCATGGTGCTTGCCGGTGAGACAATGCCTGAAGAGGGTCTCCATGCTGGTAACGGCTTGATGTGTACCACGTGTCATGACGGAGCCAATTGGCCCGCCCGCTACGCCATCAAAGATGTGACCATGCCTTCCGGTATGGTTGTTACCTTCGGCGACGGTGATGATTCCAACCTTTGCTTGCAGTGCCACCAGGGACGCGAGTCCAAGGCAAGCGTTGACAAGACCATCGCAGCCTTTAACCCGACTGACATGGATGCCGTTCCCGCGCCCTACAAGAACGACCAGGGCACTGATGTAAAACTCGGCTTCCGCAACATTCACTACTTCCCGGCTGGCGTAACGATCTTCGGTACCGAAGCCCAGGGCGCCTATGAATTCGATGGCAAGACCTATCTCGGTATGAGCACCCATGCTGTCACCAAGTGCGCCGACTGCCATGAAGTCCATGCCTTGGAAATTGACGTTGCCGAGAAGTGCGCAACCTGCCATGTCGGCGCAACGGACGTAACCGCCATCCGGATGACTGCTCCCGACTATGATGGCGACGGCGATATTACAGAAAGCGCATCAGCCGAACTGGACGGTTTACGTGCAGCCCTCTTTACCCAGATCGTTGCCTACACCAAAGCCAAGGGTGTTGATGGGATCGCATACAACCCCGCCGCTTATCCTTACTGGTTTGCCGATAAGGATGGCGATGGTGCACCTGACAAGAACGACACAGGCGGTAATGTCAGTTACTCCACATGGACTCCGAACCTGCTCAAAGCCGCATTTAACTACCAGTACGCCACGAAAGACCCGGGCGCTTTCACTCACAACATTAAATATGTTGCTCAAATCCTGATCGACTCGATCGAGGTTATGGGCGGTGATGTGACCAAGTTCGTTCGCCCATAGTATTAATTTAGTAGTAGGAAATAAAATAGCGGATGCCATCAGGCATCCGCTATTTTATTTATCCATGATATTAAGTTGCAGGGTTCCCGTCTTAAAAAAATAATCCTACTGTCTTATCCAGGTATAACATGCCTTTACCGTAGTCAAACTGATCAAATCACTGATTTTTTGTAAAAGAAATTTCCATTTGGGTAAAATAATGCAGACAATTTTGAGTTATACTGTCGGATAACACTCATCCTAAATTAATATTGGAGATGCAATGCTTACCATATCGTTGCGGGATTTTGTAAAGTTTTACCGTGGAGGGAATGGCTATGGATGAACCGTCTACCAATCAGTTTTTTGTGGCATTGTTGTTTGTTTTACGATGTCTTGTTCCGCTCGCCGTTTTGTTTGGGATCTCCTATCTGCTCCGAAAAATGGGGCTGGTAGCCGTGGAAGCTCCCGAGCCGCCTGATGGGGGTAATGATGAGAAAGGTCAAGCAGAGCCAGCCACCGACCTTGAAACATTAAACGCGGTCCCGGACAAAACCGAAACTGTCGAAAATAAAAAGGAGTCGCAGCAATGACACCAAAAACCTTTCATCGTCAGGTCTTCTGGCTGACTGCGGCTGGCATATTAGTTCTGTTGATTTCCATTTTCTTTGCTGTATCGCCTGTCAATGCAAAGCCTCCTTTCCAGGAAACCGAGAAGTACTGCCTGACCTGTCACGGGGATTCCACCCTCAGCATGACGCTTCCCAGCGGCGAGACTCTCTCACTGTATGTCGCCCAGGATGACCTCGATCATTCCTTGCATAGTATCGTTGGAATTGAATGCGAAGCCTGCCACAACAATATTTCTGAATACCCGCACCCCAAGACAGAGTTCGAGACAAAGCGTGACCTTTCCCTCGCCTATTACCAAACCTGCGAGAAATGTCACTCTGTGAACTACGAAAAGACCCAGGATAGTATGCATGCCCAGGCTGCTGCAGCAGGGAACGCGAATGCCCCTGTCTGCACCGACTGCCACGGCTCGCATGATGTCAGCCCGTCCAATGAGCCCCGTTCCAGGATCTCTGTGACTTGTGCAAAGTGCCACACCGAGATCGTGGAACCATATCGCCAAAGTGTGCACGGCGCCGCATTGATGAAGGACGAAAATCCTGATGTGCCAGTCTGCACCACATGCCATGGCGTCCATAACATCCAGGACCCGCGCACCAATCAATTCCGCGTAGATCAACCTGAGATGTGTGCCGGCTGCCATGCCGACCAGAATTTGATGGACAAGTATGGCTTATCTGCCGATGTTTACAACATTTACAAACGCTCCTGGCACGGTGTGGATGTTTCTGTTTATAAGGCAAAGTGGCCAACCATCTGGCACGACAGCGCTGTTTGCTCTGATTGTCATGGCATTCATGATATCCGCGCCACAGGGGATCCTGCATCCATGGTGAATAAAGAAAACCTGCTGGCCACCTGCCAGAAATGCCACCCATCTGCAGGTCCAAACTGGACCGATGCCTGGACCGGTCACAACGAGATCAGCCTGGAACGTACCCCCTTCCTGTTTTACGTGGAAAAGTTCTATGGTTCCTTCACCCCGTTCATCCTTTGGGGATGCGTCATTTATGTCATTTTGCAAATTATTCGATCTACTGTTGATCGCGTGAGGAGTAACCGATCATGAGCGGAAAAATAACCAATTCCACCCCGCTTGCCAGGCAGGAACGGACTTTCCTGCGCTTTTCTGTTGGTCAGCGTTGGGAACACGCCATTTTGTTATTAACCGGACTGGTACTTTTATTGACTGGTTTACCCCAAAAATATCGTGAGCTTTCGATCAGCCAGGATCTACTCTCCAACCCCGGGCAGATTTTCCTGATCCGACAGACACACCACATTGCAGCCATTGTATTGAGCCTGTTGGTCATGGTCCACCTAGCACGGATCCTCATCCTTATGAGTCGCCGCAGCCTGCCGGGTGATCTGTTGCCCACCGGACAGGACCTGCGCGACGCCTGGCACATGCTCCAATATCTGTTATTCATGCGCAAAGACAAACCGAAATTCGGACGCTATAACTTTGAACAAAAAGTTACCTATTGGTTTGTTTTCTTTGGTATTGCCCTGATGGGCATCAGCGGCTTTATCGTCTGGTTTCCCGTACAAGCCACACAGTTTCTGCCGGGTGGGGTGGTGCCAGCCGCCAAACTGGCTCACAGCACCGAGTCAGTTGTGATGGCGGTCTTCATTGTGATCTGGCATATCTATCATGTGCATATTGAACGTTTGAACCTGAGCATCTTCACTGGACATCTGAGCGAAAAGGAAATGCGTGATTTCCATGAAAAGGAATACGAGCGCCTCACCAACCGGCCGGAGGAGGGGAAGTGATGCGACTCCGTAACCTGCTTATTGCGGCGGGGCTTGTATCCTGTCTCGTCAGTATTGGACTTGCCATATCCTCAGCAGCGGCAGATTCACTGCCAGTCAGTGTGAAGGAGGCGGCAAAATCACAATACGTGTTCCAATCCCAGAAGGCGGATAACAGCCTGTGTCTTTCCTGCCATGTAGCTGAAGGCATGCAGGTTGAGTTGGACAGCGGAGAATCCCTGCCTTTGACTGTCAACCAGACTGCTTTCGAAAGTAGTGTACATGGCACCAATCAGGTGGCTTGCGTTGCCTGCCATACGGATATTTCAAGTTTCCCTCATCCCGAGCGGACCACAGAAACCCTGCGTGAAGTCACCTTGCAATATTACACATCCTGCAAGCAATGTCATGCCGAGCAATTCGACCTGACGCTGGACAGTGTCCACCAAAAGTCGCTGGCTGGAGGAAATCAGAACGCGGCGGTCTGCGCCGATTGCCATGATCCGCACACGCAGCAACGCCTGACAGATGCCGAAACAGGCCAGGTGTTGGATCGTGCCCGCCTGCATATTGCTGATACCTGTGCCCAATGTCACAGCGCCATCTATGATACCTACAAGCAAAGTGTTCATGGCACCGCCCTGACCCAGGAAGGCAACCTGGACGTACCGACCTGTATTGACTGTCATGGCGTTCACAACATTCAGGACCCGACATCTGCAACCTTCCGAAACAGCACACCCTACCTGTGCGCCAAGTGTCACACGAACTCAAACTTGATGCTCAAGTATGGACTATCCACAGAAGTATTGAATACCTATGTGGCAGACTTCCACGGCACAACCGTGCTGCTGTTCGACAAGACATATCCCGACCAGCCGACCAATAAGCCCGTTTGCACTGATTGTCATGGTGTTCACGACATCGCAAGAAGTGATGACCCGGCAAAAGGACTGGCAGTGCGGGAAAACCTGCTTGTGCGCTGTCAGGCATGCCATCCGGATGCCAACGCGAACTTCCCCGATGCCTGGCTTTCGCATTACATCCCCACAACTGACAAATATCCCATTGTGTATTACGTGAACCTGTTCTACAAGTTTTTGATCCCCGGCGTCATCATCCCCATGGCTGTTCTGGTTATGATGGATTTCTCCCGCAAGATGATCAATCATTATCGGAAGCCGAAGACTGTAATGGAACATAACCCACCTCCCCCCACAGCAGATGAGGTTGTTGAAAACGCAAAGGATGAATCCGGGGAAACACAACCTGAGGAGTTCCAGGCGCCGCCTGCTGCGAAAGGATCAGAGAATGACCATGAAGAGGCTCCCCATGACTAAGGAACCCCGGACCACCTCAGAGATAAAAACATATGTCCGCTTTGACATTGTACAGAGGATCCAGCATATCACCTTTCTGATCTCCTTTACGCTATTGGGTTTTACTGGCTTACCGCAAAAATTCCCCCTATCGCCGATCAGTCTGGGAATATTTAAAGTATTGGGCGGTATTGAAACATCGCGTTTGATCCATCACACCGCTGCGATCGTGATGATGATTGTCAGCGTTTTTCACGTCCTGGAAGTGTTATACCGCGTGATTGTCATGCGTACGCCCATTGCCATGATCCCATGGATCAATGATGTCAGGCATGTGTATGATGATGTGTTGTACTATCTCGGCCTGCGTAAACATAAGGCATACTACGGCAGATACTCCTACGCCGAGAAGGCTGAATATCTGGCGCTGATCTGGGGGACGGTTGTCATGGGACTGACAGGCTTTATGATGTGGAATCCGATCTCCACCTTGAGGATTCTTCCTGGTGAGGCTGTACCTGCCGCCAAAGCGGCGCATGGCGGTGAGGCGGTGCTGGCTGTCCTTGCCATCATCGTCTGGCATTTCTATCATGTACATGTAAAACAACTCAACCTAAGCATGTTTACCGGTAAATTAAGCCATGAGGAGATGGAGCATGAACACCCTGCCGAATTGGCGGTCCTGACCTCCGGCAGTCAGCCTGCCCCTATCCCGCCTGCCGTCCTGCGCAAGCGCCAGTATATTTATACACCGATTGCCGTCTTGATCCTTGTCATGTTCAGTTACGGGTTCTATTATTTTGTGGGCTACGAATCAACAGCCGTCGTAAGTCCGCAATTACAACCGACTCTTCCTGTGTATGTACCGCAAACAGCAACTCCACAACCAACCGCCACACCTACTTCCATGCCTGCGCCAACGATCACACAGGCACCCGTTACCGAAGACCCTGCCTCTTCCACTGCGGTAGAAATTCCTGTTGCCGCCAGCGTTACCTGGGATGCAGGCATCGGTCCGTTATTTACACAAAAATGTCTGATGTGTCACGGCACTACTGTTTCCGGCGGTTTGAACC